>Ga0302313_10000723_pt1 | contig 27232 bp, 24 predicted proteins | sample III_Palsa_N2_2_FD_200454 | JGI IMG/M metagenome (GOLD analysis project Ga0302313, IMG submission 200454) | Peat permafrost microbial communities from Stordalen Mire near Abisko, Sweden - III_Palsa_N2_2 | ecosystem: Environmental > Terrestrial > Soil > Palsa > Peat permafrost | place: Sweden...
CTCAAGCACAAGACGCGTCCGATCACCGTCTACCGCCAGAGCGGCGTGAACTTCCTGGTCAATGAAGATCCCGATTCCTTCGCCGCCGATTTCGCCAAGGCGCATGGCCCCAGCGCCTGTGGTTTCGCGATCCGCTTCAAGAAGCCGTCCGCCGAAGTGCTCGCCACCGTGCTTGGCAACGGCGGTGAAGCGGTCGATCACAAGGAAGCGAGCAAGGCGGTGAACGCGCCCGTGGTCAAGGGCATCGGCGATTGCATGCTGTACCTGATCGATCGCTATGGCAGCGCGGGCAGCATCTACGACGCCGACTACGCGCCGATTCCGGGCGCCGATCAGAACCCGAGCGGCTTCGGTCTCACCTTCATCGACCATCTCACCCACAACCTCTACTTCGGCAACATGCAGAAGTGGTCGGACTACTACGAGCGGCTGTTCAACTTCCGTGAGATCCGCTACTTCGACATCAAGGGTGCCAAGACCGGACTGGTGTCGAAGGCGATGACGGCGCCGGACGGCGTGGTGCGTATTCCGCTCAACGAATCGAATGATCCGAAGTCACAGATCAACGAATACCTCGACGCGTATCACGGCGAAGGCATCCAGCACATCGCCTGCTTCACCGACGACATCTACAGCACGGTGGAGAAGATGCGCGATGCCGGCGTGACCTTCCTCGATACACCGGATGCGTATTTTGAGGTAATCGACGAGCGTGTGCCGAATCACGGTGAGGATGTGGCGCGGCTGGCGAAGAACAAGATCCTGATCGACGCCGACCTCGAGACCAAGCAACGCAAGCTGCTGCAGATCTTCACCCAGAACGCGATCGGTCCGATCTTCTTCGAGATCATTCAGCGCAAGGGCAACGAAGGTTTCGGCGAAGGCAACTTCCAGGCGCTGTTCGAGTCGATCGAGCGTGATCAGATGAAGCGTGGGTTCCTGTGATGTAAAGCCCCCATGGAAGTGGGGTTGGCGATGTAAAGCCCCTCTCCCATGGGAGAGGGGTTGGGGTGAGGGTTCGGTCATGCCAGGACGCATCAAACCACCGTTGCCCACGCGAACACGCGATCATGCGCGTGAGCTGCGCCAGGGTGGAACGGATGCCGAACAAAAGCTTTGGCACCGAATGCGAGCCGGGCAACTGAACGGTCTGAAGTTTCGCCGGCAGCACCCGATCCCCCCGTATATTGTGGATTTTTACTGTGATGCCATGAATCTTGTAGTGGAACTGGATGGTTCGCAGCACAACGAGGAAGTCGATCACGTACGCACTCGTTTCCTTGAGTCACGAGGCTTGAAAATTCTGCGATATTGGGACAATGAAGTTCTGCAACAGATGGATGCGGTGCTGGAGGCGATCTTGAGCGCCGCTGGAGACCGAACCCTCACCCCAACCCCTCTCCCAATGGGAGAGGGGCTCGAAGGCGAAGAGCGATGAATGCGATGCAGTCCCGTAGTTACCAATCCGGTTTTGGCAATGAATTCGCCAGCGAGGCAATCGCAGGTGTTCTTCCGCAAGGGCAGAACTCGCCGCAGCGGGTAGCGCATGGGCTGTACGCAGAGCAGTTGTCCGGCACCGCGTTTACCGCGCCGCGCCACACCAATCGCCGCAGCTGGCTGTACCGAATCCGCCCGGCAGCCGTACACGCACCTTTCCAGCCGTTGGCGCACGCCACTTTCCACAACCGCTTCGACGAAATGCCGCCCACGCCGAACCAGCTGCGCTGGGATCCACTGCCGTTGGCAAGCACCCCCACCGACTTCGTCGATGGTCTGGTGACGCTCGCTGGCAACGGTGGCGCGGGCGAGCAGGCGGGTGTCGGTATTCATCTGTATGCGGCCAACCGTTCGATGCAGGGGCGTTTTTTTTACGACGCCGATGGCGAGCTGCTGATCGTGCCGCAACTGGGCACCTTGAGGCTGGCGACTGAGCTCGGCGTGATCGACGTCGAGCCGCAAGAGATCGCGGTGATCCCGCGCGGCGTGCGTTTTCGTGTGGAGCTGTTGGACGCAGAAGCGCGCGGCTATGTGTGCGAAAACTTCGGCGCGCTGCTGCGTCTGCCCGATCTCGGTCCAATCGGTTCCAACTGCCTGGCGAATTCGCGCGATTTCCTCACGCCGCATGCGGCATACGAAGACGTCGAAGGTGCGTTCGAGCTGATTACGAAGTTCCAGGGTACGTTGTGGTCGGCGAAGATCGATCATTCGCCGTTGGACGTAGTCGCGTGGCACGGCAACTACGCGCCGTATAAATACGACTTGCGCCAATTCAACACGATCGGCTCGATCAGTTTCGATCATCCCGATCCGTCGATCTTCACCGTACTCACCTCACCTAGCGATACGGCCGGCACCGCGAATGTCGACTTCGCGATCTTCCCACCGCGCTGGCTGGTGGCGCAGCACACATTCCGCCCACCATGGTTTCACCGCAACGTGGCCAGCGAGTTCATGGGCCTGATCACCGGCGTGTACGACGCCAAGGCCGAAGGGTTTCTGCCCGGGGGCGCGTCGCTGCACAACTGCATGAGTGGACATGGGCCGGATGCGGCCACGTTCGAGAAGGCCTCGCGTGCCGATATTTCCAAACCGGACGTGATCGGCGGCACCATGGCCTTCATGTTCGAGACGCGTAAAGTGATCTGCCCGACCCGACAGGCGCTCGCATCGCCGCAACTGCAGGGCAACTATTACGAATGCTGGCAGGGTATCGGCAAGCATTTCGATCCATCGCAGGCATAAGCCGCTACACCGTTTGGTCTGGAGAAACACATGAAGCTGGGAAGTCTCAAAGAAGGCGGCCGCGACGGCACGCTGATCGTCGTCAGCCGCGATTTGACCAAGGCCGTGAAGGCCAGGGACATCGCGCCGACGCTGCAGGCTGCGCTCGACGACTGGTCGAACAGCGCGCCGCGGCTGAACGCGCTATCCGAAGCGTTGAATGCAGGGAACGCGAGCGGAGCGTTTACGCTGGACATGAGCGCACTCGCCTCGCCGCTGCCGCGTGCGTACGAGTTCGTCGACGGTTCGGCTTATCTTCCTCACGTCGAGCGCGTACGCCGCGCGCGTGGTGCCGAAGTGCCGAAGTCGTTCTATACCGACCCGCTGATGTACCAGGCGACTAGCGCTGGTTTTCTCGGGCCGCGCGATCCGGTAGTCGTATCCAGCGAGGAGTACGGTATCGACCTGGAAGCCGAAGTCATCGTGGTTACTGACGACGTGCCGATGGCGGTGACGCCGGCACAGGCATCGGAGCACATCCAGCTGATCGGCCTGGTCAACGACGTGAGCTTGCGCGGTCTGATCCCCGGCGAACTGGCCAAGGGTTTCGGTTTCCTGCAGTCCAAGCCGCGTTCGGCGCTATCGCCGGTGCTGGTGACGCCGGACGAGTTGGGCGATGCGTGGCAGGGTGACAAGCTGCACCTGCCAATGCGTACCTGGTTGAACGGTGCCTGGTTCGGCGAAGCCGAGTGCGGTGTCGATATGCAGTTCAGCTTTGCCGAGCTGGTGGCGCACGTGGCAAAGACGCGTCCGCTGACCGCCGGCACGATTGTCGGCTCCGGCACCATCGCGAACGAGGACACCGGCAAAGGCGCGTCGTGTCTGGCCGAACAGCGCACGGTGGAAACCCTGCGCGATGGCAAGCCGAGCACGCCGTTCCTGAAGTTCGGCGACAGCCTGCGCATCGACATCACCGACGCCGCTGGTCACAGCATCTTCGGAGCCATCGAGCAGCAAATTGCGCCGCAGCGGTCTTGATCTGCTCATGCCCACGGGTTCGTGCCCATGGATGCGCTGTACGTCGCGCAGTATCCTGACCAACCATGCATGGCGGCGTAGCGGTTGCCTGCCATGCATCATGGAGCTATCCCTCCTCACCTAACCAGCCAAGGAATTCCCATGTCTCAGGTCACGCTCAAGGGCAATGCGGTCACCGTTGACGGGGTATTCCCCGTTGTTGGCAAAAAGGCGCCGGACTTCAAGCTGGTCGGCAACAATCTTGCGGATGTTCCATTAGCCAACTTCGCCGGCAAACGCAAGGTGCTGAATATTTTTCCGAGTGTGGACACGCCGACGTGCGCGATGTCGGTTCGTCACTTCAACGAGTCAGCAAGCAAGCTCGACAATACCGTGGTGCTGTGCATTTCGGCCGATCTGCCGTTCGCGCAGGCGCGTTTCTGCGGCGCCGAAGGGCTGAGCAACGTGGTGAATCTGTCCACGTTGCGCGGGCACAACTTCCTGCAGGACTACGGCGTGGCGCTGTCTTCCGGGCCACTGGCTGGCCTTGCTGCGCGCGCGGTGGTTGTGCTGGATGAGCACGACAATGTGCTCTACACCGAGCTGGTGGGCGAGATCGCCGATGAGCCGAATTACGACGCCGCGCTCGCTGCACTGAAGTGATTCGCATGGCCATGGCGCTGTGCGTCCTGGCCTGCTGAACACGCCGCCGCGATAAACAGGCGTTCACGATGAGCATGCCGATCCCCAAGCTGGAAGGTTCGCGCATCCGTCTGCGCCCATTACGCGCTGACGACGTGGATGCACTGTATGCGCTGCACAGCGACTCCCAGGTGATGCGTTACTGGAGTCGCACTGCCTGGACCGACCGTGCCGAGTCGATCAGCCATCTCGGGCGCATGGCGCAGGCTGAGCGTGATGGTGACATTCCGTGGGCGATCGCCCGGCGCGAAGACGACGTGCTGATCGGCAGCCTGAGCCTGTTCCAGATCGTGCCCGAGCACGCGCGCGGCATGTTCGGCTATGCCCTGCAGTCGGCTAGCTGGGGTCACGGTTTTGCGCTGGAGGCAGCGAGGCTGGGTCTGGCCCACGCATTTTCCGCACTGGGTCTCGAACGTATCGAGGCCGATATCGATCCCGCCAACCAGCCTTCCCGACGGCTGGCCGAGCGGCTTGGTTTCAAGCAGGAAGGATTGTTGCGTCGTCGCTGGAAAGTCGATGGCGTGTGGTCCGACAGCGCATGGTATGGCTTGCTGCGGGAAGAATTTTCCGACGTTTGAAGCGGGCTCAGCGAGTGATGCCGACGATCGGTACGCTGAAGGACTGGGCTTGCGAACTTTCGTGCAATCCCAATCCAAGACGCAGGCTGCGGCCGATCCGTTCGGCGTAACAGCACAGACGCACAGCGGATGCTTCATCCAGTACTTCGTGAGTGGTTTCTCGCCATAGCGCCAGCCAGTGCCCGAAATGTTCGGCGTGGATCGGGTGTGATCGATGAGCCGCCATGGGGTTGCCGCGATAGCTGCCCGCTCCCAATGCCACCGACGCCCAGAACGACGTAAGCAAACGCTTGTGTTGATCCCAGTCGTGCACGGCGGGATTGAACACCGGGCCGAGCAACGGATCCATGCGCACCTTGTCGTAGAAGCGGTCGACCAGGAAGCCGATGGAGGATTCGTCGAGCAGTTCGTTACGCGGGGTCATGAGGCGTCGAGTCTTCGATGGGATGGGCGCATGCCGGATCGGCTTCCGGCTCGCCGTCAGCGGGATCCTCCAGCAGTGGCACGACGCCTGGATTGTCCAGATCGTCGAACTGCTGATGGTCGACCGCCCAGAAGAACATTGCCACGGCCACCAGCACGCCGAGCATGGTTAGCGGGATCAATACCAGCAGGATATTCATGCGTGCAGCACCGGTGACAAGGCGGCCCTGTCGCGGCCCACACGCAGCGCGTTGAGCACAACCAGCAGCGAACTCAGCGACATGCCGATGGCGGCCAGCCACGGCGGCACGAAGCCGAACGCAGCGAATGGTACCGCGCAAAAGTTGTAGGCCAACGACCAGCGCCGACTCTGGGTGACCACACGGTCAACCTGGCGGGCGATCAAGCGTGCCTGCACGAGGCCATCCAGACGTCCATCCAGCAATAGCAAATCGGCATGGGCCTGTGCCAGCTCGGTACCGCTGCCCAACGCGGCGGAGACATCGGCGCCCGCCAGTAGCGGCGCATCGTTGCTGCCGTCACCGACCGCCAACGTGACATGGCCACGCTGACGTGCTGCCTGCAACCGCTGCAGCTTGTCGGTGGGCGACTGGCGACCGTGCGCGTCGTTGATGCCAAGACGAGCAGCTAGCGCGGCTACGCGCGACTCGCTGTCGCCACTGGCGATCTCCAGCGCAACGCCGTCGGCGCGTAGCGCGTCGAGTGTTCGGCGGGCATCACTGCGCGGCTGTTCGTCGAGATGGAAGGCGGCGATGGATCCGTGCTGATCGGCCAACAGCAGTGCGTTTGACAAGTTTTCCGGTGCCGCATGTCCGCTCGGCGCCAGCGCGAAAGCGGCATGCCCCAGCCGCAGCAGGCGGCCGTCGACTTCCCCGCTGATACCCGCGCCGGCACTGACCTGTACAACCTTCGCCCGCCGTGGCAACCCTTGCTGGCGGGCAGTGCTGGCCAGTACGCGCGCCAGCGGGTGCGAGCTTTCGTGCGCCAGTGCGGCAGCCAGCTGCAGCACGTCATCTGGATCATCGCCGCGCAGCGGCTCGACCGCGGCAGCGTCGAGCTGCGGCACGCTAAGCGTGCCAGTCTTATCGAACAGTGCGTAATCGACCCGCGCCAGCGTAGTCAGCGCGCTGCTGTCGGTGACCAGCACGCCGTGTGCGGCCAGCACCCCGAGCGCACGGGTCAGCGTGGCTGGTCGAGTCAGTGCGAACGAGCAGGGGCAGGCGACGACCAGCACCGCCACCGCCGCCTCGAACGCGTGAGTTGGGTCGACCAGCAACCAGCCCAGCGCGGTCAACGTTGTCAGCAGCAGTACACGGCCGACAAAGCGGCCGACCTCGCGTTCGCTACCGGGCGCATAAGTCATGCGCGCCTGGCGCGTGCGCGCGCTGATCGCACTTAACCGCGCGATCGTAGTCGTCGCACCACTGTGCTCCACCCGCAACTCAGCCGGGCCGGCCAGCAGCACACTGCCGGCGATCAGTCGTTCGCCACGCCGACGCTGCACCGCCCGGGATTCGCCCGACAGCAACGTCTCGTCCACCTCTGCTGCGGCGTTTTCCAGCACGCCGTCTGCCGGTACCGTGGTGCCCTCGGCGATGTGCACGCGATCCCCGGCAACCAGCTCGATCGCGGCCACCGTCTCCAGGCTGCCATCGGCACGCCGGCGCTCTGCCAAGAGTGGTGTAGCATCGATCGCCGCATCGCCAAGCGCGCCACTGCGATGACGCGCGCGCAGCTCCACGTAGCGTGCGGCCAGCAACAGGAACACAAACATGCTGACCGAATCGAAATAGATCTCGCCACTGCTGCGCAAGGTGTTGATCGTACTTGCGAGGAACACCAGCAGCACTGCCAGAGCCGCCGTCAGATTGATGCCTAGCTGCCGGCGGCGCAGTTCGCGCAGGGCGCCGACATAGAACGGCGTAGCCGAATAGAACACCACGGGCACGGTGGACAGCAGGCTCAGCCAGCGGAACAGGCCGCGGGTAGTGAAGTCAACGAAGTCGACTACGCCAATGTAGATGACGAACGCGTAGGTCATCACCTGCATTGCGAACATGCCGGCGACCAGCAGGCGCTTCAGCGCATCATGCGATTCGAGCGAACGGGCATCGTCGATGCTGTCGTGCCGCAGCGGCTGCGCGGTGCAGCGGGCGCCAGCAAACGCATCGAGCAGGCCCGGTAGCGAGGTGTGCTGCCTGTCCCAGACCACCCGAACGCGTTTGGCCGGTGCATCGATTGCCACCCGTTGCACGCCGGGTAATCCGTGGATGAGTTGTTCCAGCCGCAACACCTGCTGCGCGCTGTGCAGCCCTTCGACACGCAGTGCGATCTCGCTGCACCCATCGCGACGTGTGTGCAACACCTGCGCGGCGAGTTGCGGATGGGCCCATGCCGCAGAGGCTCTCATGGCGAAGGACCACTACTACTGCGGCCGCCGACCGGAACCCCGAACACCGTGTGTGACGTATCTACCGGGATATCGGCGTGACGCGAGCTCGCCACGATCAGCCACACGCACCCGGCCATCGATGCGACGAAGACCACCACGCCAAGCCACAACACCGGCTGGCGATACCAGGTAAAGGCGTGGGCCTCATTGCGCGGCATCGTCACGGTGCGACAAGTGATAGACGTAAGCAGCCAGCACGTGGATCTGGTCGTCGTTGAGGCGCGGGCTCCATGCTGGCATGTGGCCCTGCCGCCCAGCGCCGATGGTGATTTCGATATCGGTCACGCTGCCACCGTGCAGCCAGATATGGTCGGTGAGGTTGGGTGCGCCGAGCGCCTGGTTGCCCTTGCCATCCGGGCCATGACAGGCCGCGCAGATCGCCTTGAAGGTTGGCTCGGCGGCCTTGGTCATCGCCGCGTCATGCGGTGAATCGGAAAGGCTGAGCACGTACTGCGCGAGATTTTTCACGTTGCTCTCGCCCAGGCTGGCCCAGGGCGGCATCACGCCACCACGGCCATCGTGGATGGACATGGTGATGGTTTTGCCGTCACCACCATATAGCCAGTCACTGTCGGTGAGGTCGGGGGCACCGAGTTTTTGATTGCCCGTGCCGGTGCGGCCGTGGCAGGCGGCACAGTTGTCGCCGAACAGCACCTTGCCCATCTGCTGGACGGCCGGATCGCCGGCGAGTTGTTCGACCGGGTACAGCTCGAAGCGCTTCATCTCTTCGTCGAGCTTTACATCGTTGCTGGCCACATCGCGCGCCAACTCGCCGTGCGAGGTCCAGCCCAGTAAGCCCTTGAAGTTGCCGAAGCCAGGGAACAGCGCCAGATACGTGAAGCCAGCGACAAACATGCTGGCTGACATCAGCAACCACCAGCGCGGTAAACGGCGTACACCCTCACGCAGCGCACCGTGCGCCCATACGTGACCACTGGTGCCATCGGGCAGCGTCGGTATTTTCACCCACGGCCCCCACAGGAACAGGAACAGCGAGATGCTCAGGTTGACTACGACCAGGCCCATCACCCACAACGACCAACCTGTGCTCATGGACGATCCTCCGGTGTGCCTGCCTGCGTGTCAGCAGGCTGTTCGTCCACGTCTTCCTGCATCGGCAATTGCGCCATCTGGTCAAACACGCGCTGATGACGCTTGCGCCAGGCCCAGGCCCAGATACCCATGAAGGTGATCATCATGGTCAGGATGAATGCACCAGTTATCTGTCCCCATATCGGGCTCATGGCGCACCTCCGTCGCTGGCTTCCGCCGCGGTGGTCGAGGTCGGCTCATTTTTAATACCCAAGCCCTGCAGATAGGCAACCAGCGCGTCCATCTCGGTCTTGTCTTTCACCGCCGCCGGCGCGCTGGCGATGTCCGCATCGCTGTACGGATCACCCAGTCGACGCAGCGTGCGCATGCTGGCCTGGATCTCGGCCACATCGAGTTTCGTAGTGGCCAGCCACGGAAAACCGGGCATGTTTGACGGCGGTACGACCTGCCGCGGATTCATCAGGTGCATACGCTGCCAGTCATCGGAGTACTTGCCACCGATGCGGGCCAGATCCGGCCCGATACGCTTGGAGCCCCACTGGAACGGGCGGTCATAGACCGATTCGTCGGCGGTGGAGTAGTGACCATAGCGCTGGGTCTCGAAACGCAGCGCGCGGATCATCTGCGAGTGGCACAGAAAGCATCCTTCGCGTACGTAGATATCCCTGCCGGCCAAGCGCAGCGGGTCGTATGGTTTGACACCGGTCGGCGCCTTGATCGTATGTGCCTCGATGAACAGCGGCGTGATCTCAGCCAGCCCGCCGAGCGAAACCATGATCGCGATCAGAATGCCGAGCAGACCGACGTTTTTCTCGATGATTTCGAAATGCCTGTATGCCATGTCGTGCTCCTCAACCGGCGGCCGGCAAGGGGGCCGGCACCTGATGGGGCACCGGCTCCGGAATCGGCACGGGAATCGGTTTGATCAGTCGGGCACGGGCATCCGCTGCGGTGTGCCACAGGTTCCACGCCATCACCACCATGCCGGATAGGATCAGCAGTCCCCCGGACCAGCGGATAAAATACATCGGCTTGATCGCGATCAGGCTGTCGAGGAAGGAGTAAGTCAGCGAGCCATCCGGGTTGGTCGCGCGCCACATCAGGCCTTCGGTGATGCCGGCCGCCCACATCGAGCAGATGTACATCAGCGTGCCCATCATGTGCAGCCAGAAATGCGCTTCCATCGCACGATGCGAGTGCATGGCCGGACGACCCAGTGCACGCGGCGCCATCGCGTAGAGCGAACCGATGGTGATCATCGCCACCCAGCCGAGGGCGCCCGAGTGCACGTGGGCGATGGTCCAGTCGGTGTAATGCGACAGCGAATTCACCGTCTTGATCGCCATCATCGAACCTTCGAAGGTGGCGGCGGCATAGAACACCAGCGACATCACCATGAACTTTGCGGCCGGGTCAGTCTTCAGTCGCCACCAGGAGCCGTTGAAGGTCAGCAGGCCATTGGCCGCGGAGCCCCAGCTGGGCATCAACAGGATCAGTGAAAATGCCATGCCCACGGATTGCACCCAATCGGGCAGGGCGGTGTACATCAGGTGATGCGCGCCGGCCCACATGTAGACCGAGATCAGCGCCCAGAAATTGACGATCGAGAAGCGGTAGCTCCACAGCGGTTGCTGGGCCTGCCGCGGTACGAAGTAATACATCATGCCGAGGAAGCCGGCCGTGAGGAAAAACGCTACCGCGTTGTGGCCGTACCACCACTCCACCATCGCATCGACCACACCCGAATAGATCGGGTATGACTTCCACATCGACACCGGCAGCACGAGGCCGTTGACGATGTGCAACAGACCGACCGCGATGATGAACGCGCCGTAGTACCAGTTCGCCACGTAGATATGGCGGATGCGCCGACGCGTCAGGCTGGCGAAGAACACCACGCCAAAGCTGACCCATACGACCGCGATGAGAATGGCGACAATCCACTCTGGCTCGGCATATTCCTTGCCACGGGTCGCGCCAAGCGGCATCGATACCATGGCGAGCACGCAAATCAGCTGCCAGCCCCAGAACGTAAACTCGGCGAGTCGACCCAGTGCCAGTCGCGCCTGACCGGTGCGTTGCACCACGTAGTAGCAGGTGCCCATCAGCGCGCAGCCGCCGAAGCCGAAGATCACCCCGAAGGTGTGGTCCGGGCGGATGCGACTGAAGGTCAGCCACGGGATATCGAAGTTCAGCGCGGGCCACATCAGCTCCGCGGCGGCATAGACGCCGACCGACATGCCGATGATTCCCCATACCGCGGCGCCGAGCAGGAACTGGCGCACGACCTTGTCGTTGTAGTACTCGGTATTCGGCATGTCATCCCCGGATTGGTTATGCATGCCATTGTCCCGATCCGGCAGCGCGGCTCATTGATATGGATCAATCGGCTGCGGCCATACGCCTCAGTTGTGCCGCGGTGTGATGCCGCAGTGCTGCGAGTTGACATCTACCCATACTTTTCGCAGTCTGGCTTTTGGATCGATGCTGGAGGTCACTCAAACGGTTTGCGTAGACCAGCAAGATCGATGCGACCGATGATTCAGGCAGTTGGAATGCCGCGCGGCTGAGTTGCCGGCCATCAATAACGATATGGGCGCCGACGGAGTGAATCAGGACAAACCACGCATAGTGGATTCGAATTGAAAAAATGTCGCTAGCGGAAGAATAAATATGCGTCCATCACAATGGTCCTATTGCCATAGAAATATGGCCATCGCGTGGCGTCACATGGCTGGGTAAGGCGTTGCCGTCTTATAGAATGGTGTATCGCAATAATTGAGTAGGAGAAGCCCTACACATTGAGCAATGAAATCGCTCATACCAAAGAAAGCCTGGGCATAAAATTCAAATCGGCCATTCACCTCGAAATAAAAAATGGGTAAAGTGCATTGCCGCCAACCAATATGTGGAGGCTATCGGGCGCTAGTGGCTCGAAGGCCTCGCGGTTGAGTAACGAACAACCAGGCCCGATGGATCGGGCGCATGTTCCCAAGGATGAGAGCCATGAGCGATTCGACGAAGGATGCGTCGGTACAGACAGGAGCATTGACGCCGCTCCTTGCGAACGCGACCGGACGGCAGTCGTATTTCCTCGATGTGACCGGCCCGGCCAATTCCAAGGCGTTGTCGGTGGTGTCGTTCGAGGCGGTGGAGCGGATGGGCGATCCGTATCGCATCGTGATCGAGTTGACCCATCCTGAAGCGCTGGCGCGCGAGGATTACCTGGGACGCGATGCACGCTTCTCCATCGCGCTGGCCGATGCCGAGGCGGGCGCCGACAGTTCGGCCACCACCGCACCCCGCACGTTCAGCGGCTGCATCACCGGCTTCTCCCAGATCAAGACGACGCGCGACTTCAGCGCGTACCGCATCGTGGTCGAAGCGCACATCGCGCGGCTCAACCTCACGCGCAGCAGCCGCATCTACCAGCAGCAGAGCGCACCGCAGATCATTGAGGCGATCCTGCGCCGGCACGGCTTCAAGGGCCACCAGTTTTCGTTCACGCTGCGCCGCACCTATCCGACCCACGCGTTCCGCTTCCAGTACCAGCTCGCCGACTGGCCGTATATCCACCTGCTGATGCAGCAGGAAGGTATCTACAGCACCATCATCCCGGGCGAGTTCGGCGACGTGGTGGTATTTGCCGACGACATCGATCACTACATCTACAAGCCGGCACTGACGGTGCCGTACCGCGAAGTAGCCGGGCTGCAAAGCGGCGAGGCGTCGGTGTTCGCCCTGCAGACGCATGCGCAGACCGTGCCGGCCTCGTTTGCCGTGGCCGACTACAACCCGGAGCAGGCCTACGAACGGCTGCGCGCCGAGGCCAACGTCGCGAGTAAAGACGTCACCACCTATGGCCAGCCCTACGTCTACGGCACCCATCACCTGGATGCGCCCGGCGCAACGTGGGAAGCGCAGCTGCGCCACGAGGCAGCGATTGCCTGGCAGGTGCAGTACGAGGGCGAGAGCAGCGTGCTGGAACTCTGCCCGGCGCGCATCCTGCGCATGGATACGGCGCTGGCCGACGCGCCGAACGGCCAGTTGATCGTGGCCGTGACCCACCGTGGCGCGCGCGACGCGAGCTACCGCAACCACTACACGGCCATCCCGTCAGACCGGCGCTTCCGGCTGAAACTGGATGAAGCCAATTGGCCCAAGATCCCCGGCACGCTGAGCGCACGAGTGACCTCGCCGGGCCAGTACACCTACGCGTACCTGACCGCGCAGGGCTACTACACGGTCCGCTTCGACTGCGACTTCGACACGTGGAATCCCGGCGGCGAGAGCGTACCGCTGCGCCTGGCCAAACCGTTCGCCGGCAGCCTGCAGACCGGCTTCCACTTCCCGGCACTGGATGGTGCCGAGGCGGTCATCGCCTTTCGCGACGGCGACCCAAACAAACCCTACATCGCCCAGTTCCACCACCACAGCCAGGCCATCGACCTGGTCACCAACCAGGACCGCTGGCTCTCACGCAACGTCATCCGCACGCAGAGCAACAACAAGCTGCGCATGGACGACTGGCAGGGCCAGGAACACATCAAGCTCTCCACCGAGCACTCCGGCAAGAGCCAGCTCAACCTCGGCCACCTGGTCGACAGCAAGAAGCAGCCCCGCGGCGAAGGCTTCGAGCTGCGCAGCTCGGGGCACGGTGCGATCCGCGGCGGCAAGGGGCTGTTTATCAGCGCCGACGATCAGCCCAATGCGGGCGGCAAGCAGCTGGACATGCAGGCGGCACAAGGCTTGCTGGAGCAGGCCCTACAGCAAAGCGCCGCGCTGGCGGAAGCCGCCGGTGCAGCGCAGGCGATCGCTGCCGACTACGGCCGGCAGAAAGCACTGCTCAATGACACGCTGATGGAACTCCGCAAAGCCGGCATCGTGGTCAGTGCGCCGGTAGGTATGGCGCTGGCCTCAGGCGCCGATCTGCAGCTGAGTGCCAAGGAGAACCTGATCGCCACCGCGGGCGGTCATGCCGATATCAGCGTGCTCAAGCGGTTCACGGTGGCGGCTGGTGAACGGGTATCCGTGTTTGTGCAGAAACTCGGCATCAAGCTATTCGCGGCCAAAGGCAAGGTCGAGATACAGGCGCAGAGCGACGAGATGCGTCTGCTGGCCGACCAGAATGTGACCATCACCAGCGCCAACGGGCGCGTCGTGATCGAGGCCAAGGACGAGTTGCTGCTGAAGTGCGGTGGCTCGTACCTGCTCATGAAATCGACCGGCATCGAAGAGGGGACACGTGGCGATCGGACTATCAAGTCGGTCGCGTTCAGCCGGCAGAGGCCTAGCGCCGCCATGACGAAAGCGACCCTGCCGTCGGCATCTTCGCTGCCCGACCTGACATCCCACGGCTCAAAATTCTCCGGCTGATAGCCCGATGGTTATCCCTCCGTCCTCTCCACCATCGGCCGACACACACGCATGAAAAAATCTTCTTCGCCCCAGCCAGCGGCCACTCCGTCGCTCCCCGCCGATGCCGCGCCATCTCTCGCATGGCGCTATCCGTTCCAGTCCCGCCAGCGCACCGAGGTGAGTCAGCCACAAACGTTCTATGGTGCCTTCAGCCAAATGGATGACGGTTTCTTTCCGTTGGGCGTGAACGGATTTCCACATGGCGGCGTGCACTTCGGTCAAGCCACCGCCGGGGCGTTGCACCAGGCGGACGGCGTGCGTTGCATCGCCGATGGCGAGATCGTCGCCTACAAGCTCGACGACAGGTACCCGCACCTGCATTTCACGCAGAGCAGTCACTGGGCGTTGTACTCGACCGGCTTCGTGCTCGTCCGACACACGCTCATGTTGCCAGCCGACTCCAGTGGCACGGCATCGCCCGACGACACGCAGACGATCTACAGCCTCTCCATGCACATGGCGGATTGGTCGACCTATCTGGCCGATGGCGCCGTCAAGCGGCCGGGCTGGTGGATCGGCGTGGAAGCTTTCCGCATCGGCGATGCCGATCGCCAGAACGGTGTCGAGACGAAAGGCGCGCGCGTGCGCACCGAGCCCAAGGCGGCTGCGCACGGGCGCTATGCTGCCGGTCAGCTGGTGGGTTTCCTGCCCGAAGGCAGCGAGGTGCGCATCGGCGAAAAGCGCGGCGCCTGGGGCCATATCACCAGCATCAAGGCAGGTGCGATGGTCAGCGCGGAAAGCGGCGGCGCCTTTGGCGATGACGATCTGAACGGGCCGTGGCATCGGCCCGATGGTGCACCTGCAACGACGCCCGTGACGCCAGCCGGCGATTGGGGCTGGATCTACCTGCACGATCAGCACGCCGTCACCGAACCGGTCGGTGTAGGGAGCGTGGTCATCCCACCGCAGCCCATGCCGGTCAAAGCCGGCACATTGCTTGGTCAGCTGGGCGAGTACATCGACTTCGAGCGCTCCAGCCCCCTGCCACCGGTACCGGTGCGCCAATTGCTTCATCTGGAAGTCTTCGCGGACGATCATTTTCCGGCCTGGCTGGAACGCAGCCGTGCACGCGCCGCCCAACTGCCGGCCGATCAAAAGACCGTGCTGGTCATAAACGCTGGCGCGACACTGGTGCAAAGCGTGCCGCCCGCCGAGCGGAAACTTAGCGATATCTATCCGCTGCACCACGCCGATCTCACCGCCAGCAGCCCAGCCAGCGGGCCCTGGGTACAGGTGCAGCCGAGGTACCTGGAAGACATCTTTGTCGAAAACGACGGGCCGCCGGTGTGGATCAGGCGCGACGATCTATCCGGCGCAACGGCCCGAACGCCGGCTTGGGGGCGTTTTCCGCTCCAACTCCAAGCCGCCGCCGCGCCAGCAAACGGTATGGCCTTGATCTACTCGCGCGCACAACTCGATGCACTGGATGCGCGCGACAAGACGGTGAACGACCAGGGCGTGCATTGGTGGCAGCTAACTTTTCCCACCTCCGATGGCGAAAGTACGATGGGGTGGGTGTGCGAAGCCAACCATCCGGGCACCAGCTGGGAAAGCCCGTGGGCATGGCCGGGCTTTGAGATCGTGGACGCCACGGATGTCGCCATCACCGATGCGTTCGAGCGCAACCTGGTAGTGACGAGTGCGGCCGAAGGTCTGGAAGCGTTGAAATACCAAGACGCGATGGCGCGCGTGGACGCCAGCCCGATGTTTCAGCGATTGGCGCAGACGCTCAGCAAGTACATCAAGCGGGACGCACGAGGCAAGCCTCAACCGGCCCAATATCCGGTGAACGCGCGCATCATGCAGCAATCGATGGCCGTGCCGTGGCTCGCCAGCGACTTGAGCAACCTGATCCTGCGCTACGAAAGCGAATGGGGCGGCAACATGGACCGCTGGGAAGCGATCACCCCGTTGATGCGCAACGCGCGAGAGAACTGGGAGTGCGAGCTGGGACGCATCCGAAAGCTGCAGTGGTGGGAGGACGTCAAGGGCAAGGTGGATGGATTTCCGAGCGATCCGGCGGTTTATCACATCCATCCGATTGCGTTGATTGGAAACTTCTTCAAGAACAGCCCACGAGGCAATTCCAAATTCCCGTCTGACATCATAGCCGCAGCGCAGGAAGCCCAGACGAAGTGGGGCGTTCCTGCGTCCGTTAGCCTTGCTCAGTGGGCTTTTGAAAGTGGATACGGGCGCCACATGCCGCCCACCAGCAATAATCCGTTTGGTATCAAAGCAAGCGCGGCGGATATAGCTAACGGAGATTGTGTAAATGCAATGACGACTGAAGTCGTTCGCGGTGAAAGAGTCCATGTATCTCAGCGATTTCGCAAGTTCGCTTCAATGACTGAGGCTTTTGACTATCACGGCCGGCTATTAGCAACTCACGGGGCCTATAGCAAAGCCAGAAGCAAACTACCTGATGCCCTTGGCTTCGCGGACGGTTTGACTGGCCACTACGCAACCGAGCCAAATTATGGCCAAAAACTGATCGACGGGTACATGAAGCCCAACAATTTGACCCAATACGACTCACCCCAGGCCTGCAACTGAGCCAACGATCATGAAATCACTATGCGACAGAAAGACACAAGGCAAACCATATAAGCTGATCGCTGTTGTCGTCTATATGATAACAACAGGCACGATCCACGCCTCTCAGGCCACGATAGATTGTCATGCTCTTGATAGCCGGGCTTCGAAAATGGGTAGCTATATCCAGGGCCATGACTCCGAGATGGAAGTGGTTGGAACAGGTAGATTGCAGTTCTATTCCGCGCCCAGCACAGCGTGTAGTTTACCTGGCCGGTTCATCCTCCCAAAGGAGAGCGTGGATGCCTACACGGAATACGATAGATTCACGTATGTCGTTTATAACAATCTCAAAACGGGTTCTCAGGTGTCGGGCTGGGTAAAATCATTCCGACTAAGATTTACCGGCTCAGGCAATGGCCCGTCCTGATTGGCGCCAGGTTCTTGGACTAGGGCACGAACAGGCCTATGGTCAATGGTTAAAGTGAGAAATTTGTTCGAAAAGTGTTTGAAGCATGAATTCAAGGGACATGCGGCCTTAAAGGTCCAGCAAGGGGCTGCTCAAATGAAAGGCAGTATTGGTATATTTATATTAATTTCGTTTTTTGCTAATGGCTGTGAACGGTCCCTGCTTTGCGATGCCAGGCTCAGGAAAGCCTTCGGCGATCGCCAGTCTCCTGAAGGGAATTGAAGGGCGCTGGTCACCTGATTGTAAGAGCATGGAAGGAATAAAAATAGACACCTCGCTCAAGGCCGTCTTCACAATAAACTCGAATCAAATCTCCATAAACGCCCATTTAAATAACGATGGTCGAGATTTAGTTCGTATTTACTTCGATTTGCAATTTGATCTTGGTCGTGGCGGCTTGATTATTAACTGGGTCAATTTTTCAAAATCGATTCCCATTGCTACCATTAATATAAACAAATCTAACGCGATACAGAGCCCCAGCTGGGCTGGCAAGATGTGCGTGCTTAGGAATCATTCAAGTGACAGGAAAGGGCGATATTGTGCATCTCAGGTGCCTACGCGGGGCACAAAAAAGCCGGGCAAAGGCCCGGCTTTTTCATTTCGGTGAGTTGCTTCGGTGAGTCGGCTTACTTCGCCGCCATCAAGGCCACGGTCATGTCGAGCATGCGGTTGGAGAAGCCCCACTCGTTGTCGTACCAGCTCAGCACTTTCACCAGCGTGCCGCCCATGACGCGGGTCTGGGTGGCGTCGTAGGTGGATGAGGCCGGGTTGTGGTTGAAGTCGATCGACACCAGCGGCTTGGTGTTCACGGCCAGGATGCCCTTCATCGCGCCGTTGGCGGCTTCGTTGATGGCGGCATCGATTTCTTCCTTGGTCGTTTCGCGCGCGGCGACGAACGTCAGGTCGACCACCGACACGTTGATGGTCGGCACGCGCATCGCGAAACCGTCCAGCTTGCCGTTCAACTTCGGCAGCACCAGGCCCACCGCGGCGGCGGCACCGGTCTTGGTCGGGATCTGGCTCATCGTGGCCGAACGCGCGCGGCGCAGGTCGGAGTGATAGACGTCCGTCAGCACCTGGTCGTTGGTATACGAATGGATGGTGGTCATCAGGCCGTGCACGATGCCGACCTTGTCGTCCAGCACCTTGGCCAGCGGCGCGAGGCAGTTGGTGGTGCAGCTGGCGTTGGAGATCACCTCGAGCTTCGAGGTGAGCTGGTCGTCGTTGACGCCGAACACGAACGTGCCGTCGATATCATTGCCGCCGGGTGCGGAGATGATCACTTTCTTGGCGCCGGCAGTGAGATGCGCGCCAGCTTTTGCCTTGGTGGTGAACAGGCCGGTGCACTCAAGCACCACGTCTACGCCCAGCTCGCCCCAGGGCAGCTTGGTCGGGTCGCGCTCGGCGCAGACCTTGATCTTGTCGCCATTGACGACGAGGAAGCCACCTTCGGCGCTCACCGTGCCCGGGAACTTGCCGTGGGCGGTGTCGTACTGGGTCAGGTGCGCATTGGTCTCGGCGTCACCGAGGTCGTTGATTGCAACGATCTGGATTTCGCTGGTGCGGTTGGATTCGTACAGCGCGCGAAGAATATTGCGGCCGATGCGACCGTAACCGTTGATGGCAACCTTGATGGCCATGGGACAGCGTTCTCCAGAGGGGTGGTCGAAAGCCGCGGCATGCGGCCGGTAAAGCCGCGATTTTACAGACAAACCGGATTGGGCGCTTGAAAGCACTCAGCCGGGTGAATTCAAGGCTATGCGCGGAGGCTTCGCCAAGGCTCCACGTGGGTCATCAAGATGCAGATTGGCTGTGGCAGACTCCTGCGACTCATCACTGGAATCCCCACCATGTTCGCCACCCGCCGTCTCGCCTCCGCCTTGCTCGCCTGCCTGGTTATCGCGCCTGTCCAGGCATGGGGGCCGCTCGGTCACAGCGTGGTTGCCGAACTCGCGCAGCGGCATTTGAGCCCTGCCGCTGAAGCCGAGGTGGAGCGGTTGCTGGCGCCGGACCACACGCGTTCGCTCGCCGACATTGCCAGCTGGCCGGATCAGATCCAGGACGATCCGGCGCAGGCAGCCCTGTGGAAGCAGACCCGTCCTTTGCATTACATCGATTTCCGTCACGGCGATTGCAACTACACGCCACCGCGCGATTGCCAGGACGGCCTCTGCGTGGTCGGTGGCCTGCAGCATTACGTAGCCGTGCTGGGTGATCCTACGCAGTCCGATGCCGTGCGCGGCGAAGCGCTGAAGTTCGTGGTGCATTTTATCGGTGACATCCACCAGCCGCTGCATGCAGGCTCGCGCGACGACAAGGGTGGCAACACCTACCAGGTGCAGTTCGATGGCAAGGGCACCAATCTGCATCGTGTCTGGGACTCAGGCATGCTGCTCACCCGTGGCCTCGATTGGCAGGCGTACGCGCAGACACTCGATGCGCGCGGCACAGTGCAGTTGCCGTCACCGATTGCTCCGCTCGACAATCCCTACGCACAGTGGGCGGAGGAATCCTGCGCGATCACGGCAGAGCCCGGCTTCTATCCGGCGGACCACAAGATCAACCAGGCCTATGTCGATGCCGAATTACCGGTGGCCGAACTTCGCCTGCGCGAGGCCGGTCGACGACTCGCCGAGGTGCTCAACCGCACACTGCAGGGCACGGCGGCGGCCCCGGCCAGCAATCCCCAAGGCACGCGCCAATAGTTCTGCTAGGCTCCGAAGACCACCACCAACATGCCACCGATGACTACCGAAACCCCCACGCGCCGTACCAAGATCGTTGCCACCCTGGGCCCAGCTACCGACGTCCCAGGCATGCTTGAAAAGTTGATCGCCGAAGGCGTCGATGTGGTTCGCCTGAACCTGTCGCATGGCATGCCCGACGATCATCGCGCGCGGGCCAATGCGGTGCGGGTGGCGTCGGCCGCGGCGGGGCGCGAGGTCGGCATTCTGGCTGACCTGCAGGGGCCGAAGATCCGCATCGAGACCTTTGCGAATGGTCCGGTGGAACTGCTCGACGGTGCGCATTTTGTGCTCGACTGCCGCCCCGACGCACCCCCTGGCGATGCGACGCGCGTCGGCGTCAGCTATTACGAGTTGCCGCAGGACGTGCATGCCGCCGACGTGCTGCTACTGGACGACGGACTGGTCGCGCTGACCGTGCTGGAAGTCGTTGGTGCAGAAGTGCGTTGCCAGGTGCTGGTCGGCGGCAAACTGTCCAATCGCAAGGGCCTCAACCGGCAGGGCGGCGGACTCTCGGTGACGGCGTTGTCGGACAAGGACAAGTCCGATATCAAGCTGGCCGCCGAGATTGGCGCGGATTTCCTGGCAGTGTCGTTCGTGCGTTCCGCTGACGATATGCATCAGGCGCGTCGGTTGCTGCACGAGGCCGGCGGCAATGCATCGCTGGTGGCGAAGATCGAGCGCGCTGACGCGATTCCCGTGCTGGGCGAGATCATCGACGCTTCCGACGTGGTGATGGTGGCGCGCGGTGATCTCGGCGTGGAGATTGGCGATGCCGAACTGCCGGGGCTGCAGAAGAAAATCATCCGCGAATCGGTGCAGCGCAATCGCGCCGTGATCACCGCCACGCAAATGTTGCAGTCGATGGTGCGCTCGCCGATCCCGACCCGTGCCGAAGTGCTCGATGTCGCGAACGCGGTGATCGACGGCACCGATGCGGTGATGTTGTCGGAAGAAACCGCTGCAGGCGCGCATCCGGACAAGGCGGTCGCGGCGATGCGTCGGATCTGCCTCGGCGCCGAACGCCAGTTCGAGCCGAAGGAGGATCTGACTACGGCCGGACACCGGCTGGATCGTACCGACCAGGCGATCGCACTGGCAGCGATGCTGCTGGCCAGCGAGCTCGGCGTGCGCGCGATCGTCGCGCTGACCGAATCTGGCGCCACCGCGCAATGGCTGTCGCGCTATCGCACGGCAGTACCGATTTATGCGCTGTCGCCGCTGGCCGATGCGCGCCGACGCATGTTGCTGCTTCGCGACGTGCGACCGGTGGAGTTCACCCGCGGCGGCTTGAGTTCGGCAGCAACTGCCCGTGCCGCCGTGCAGCAGCTCTTCGCAGAAGGCCGCCTGAGCGAAGGCGACCGCGTAGTGCTGACCCATGGCGATCACGTCGGTCAGGGGGGCGGCACCAATACCCTGAAGCTGCTCTCGGTCGGCCCTGACGGCATGGTCGAGTGCCTGCGCGATTTGTGAGGGAGTACGGTTTTCCGCCTGGATTCGTGGTCACTGTTTTGGGCGCCGCCATCGGTCGGCGTGACGATTACACTTCGATCATTGTCGTCAATCGCGTTTTGCACAGGAGATCGCCATGAAATCGATATTTCGTCCGCTTCGCCAGGGCCTGTTGCTGGCTTTGGCGCTGGGCTTTGTGGCGCCGGTGCTGGCGCAGTCGCGCAAGGTCGATCAGCAGAATCTGTATCGTTACTGGATCCTGCTCAACACCAGCATCAAGATGGATTCGCCCAACAGCGGGCTGAACCTGGACAAGCCCGGTTGCGCGGCCGTGACCTATACGGTGGGTTCCGACGGTGTGCCGATGAATGTGCAGTTGGTCAAGCTGGCGCCCAAGAGCGATCTGGGCCCGGCGGCACTTAGCGCGGTGTCCAATTTTCGCTACGGACCGGCGCTGAGCAACCACATTGGCGCGCCGGTGGACACGTATTACATCGTGCCGTTCAACGCGCCCGAGGATAAGGCGCAGCGCCAGCAGTTGCTGGATGCCTGCAAATTGCCCGACTACGGCCCGTAAACCTGCGGCGGCGCAGGCTCACGCGTCCGCATCGCCAATCTGGCCTATAATTAACGCTTTGAACCATGCCGTTTCGGTTTCGAGGCGGCCCAAATCCTGTGTGGGCAACCTCTTGCCTTCGCTATACGGAGTCGTCATGAGTATTGAAGATCTCGAAAGCATCGCCCTGGCGATGGTCGCGCCGGGCAAGGGCATCATCGCCATTGATGAGTCGACCAACACCATCAAAAAGCGTTTCGAGGCCGTCGGTATCGAGAACACCGAAGAAAACCGCCGTGCCTATCGCGAGCTGTTGCTGACCACGCCGGGTCTGAGCGAGCACATTTCCGGCGCGATCCTGTACGACGAAACGATCCGTCAGTCGACCAAGGACGGCGTGCCGTTCACCCAGGTCATGAAGAAGGCCGGCATCATCCCCGGCATCAAGGTCGACAAAGGTCCGCAGCCGCTGGCCGGATTCCCCGGCGACGTGGTCACCGAAGGTCTGGACGGCCTGCGCGAGCGCTTGCAGGAATACGCCAAGCTCGGCGCGCAGTTCGCCAAGTGGCGCGCCGTGATCAACATCAGCGAAGACAATCCCAGCTCCACCGCGATCGAGGCGAACTGCCACGTGCTGGCCCGCTACGCCGCGCTGTGCCAGGAAGCGGGCCTGGTGCCGATGGTCGAGCCCGAAGTGATCATGGACGGCGACCACACCATCGAAGTCAGCTACGAAGTGCACGAAGCCGTGCTGCGCAGCCTGTTCAACGCGCTGTACGAGCAGAACGTGATGCTGGAAGGCCTGATCCTGAAAACCAGCATGGTCATCCCGGGCAAGGAATCCGACGAGCAGGTCGACGTCGAGGAAGTTGCCGAAGCGACCGTGCGCGTGCTCAAGACCACCGTGCCGGCCTCGCTGCCAGGCATCGTGTTCCTCTCCGGCGGCCAGAGCGACGAGCAGTCCACCGCGCATCTGAATGCGATGAATCGCATCGGTCCGCACCCGTGGCCGCTGTCGTTCTCCTACGGTCGCGCCATGCAGCAGGCCGCGTTGGCGTTGTGGGCGAAGGACATGAAGGGGAACTACGCCGAAGCGCAGAAGACCGTGCACGCCCGCGCGCGTGACAACGGCCTGGCCGCGCTGGGTCAGTGGAACGGCTGATTGCCGGCTGCGGCAAGTGACTTGTGTGCGAAGGTCTGTGAAACGCTAAAACTCCAGGCGTCCATGGGATCAAACAAAACGGGCGCCGAATGGCGCCCGTTTTGTTTTTCCGAGCGGAAAGCTTCAGCTTAGAAGCGGTATTCCGCGCTGACCGAGACCATATCGGTGCTCAGGTTCACGTTGTCCTTCTTGGCGTCGTAATAGTCGTAGTTCAGGCCGACACTGACATGGCTGTTGAAGTCGTAGCCCAGGCCGGCGCCGCCGTACCAGCTGGTGTCGTCCAGCCCTTCACGGATCGGGTTGGAGTCATTGCTGAGGCCGTGGCCGGTCCAGCTGTACAGACCGGTACGCGCACTTACGTACCAGTTCGGGGTGATGTTGAGTGACCGTTCACACCGGCGGTCCAGCCGTGCAACTGCGATTTGCCGTCCACCACGGATTGGTTGCTGAAGACGTTCTGCGGGCGGAAATTGCCCAGGTCGTTGTAGCCGACCTCGGCGCCCAGGGCGACCGTCGGGCTCAGTGCCCAGCGATAGCCACCGTTGACGCCATAGCCCGTGTCATGGTCGTCGTACGGACCTTTGTCGAGCGAAGTCTGGCCCACGTTTCCGTTGACGAACCAGCCGCCATTACCGTTTGGCGCGTTCTGCGCAAAAACGGCGGGGACGGTCAGCAGGCCGGCGGTGGTGAGAGCGAGGGCAAGTAGGGTCTTTTTCATGCGAGATTTTTCCTGTTGTCATGGCAGCCGGCCAAGGGGAAGGGAGTCGCCGCTGCTGAGGTGCGTCGCCGTTTCCAATGATCTCGACGGGCACAGGGAGTTAGTGTGGGTTGGCGCGAAAAGATTCAATACTCGTTAGTATAGTATTAAGGATTTATTAATACTTGTCTTCAAGCTATTGTTCCATAAAGAAAACGGGCGCCCGAAGGCGCCCGTTTGTGTTGCTGACTACGATCCAGCGATCTTAGAAGCGGTATTCCGCGGAGATCGTGTAAGCACTCGTGGCGAGCTGCACGCCACGGCCGGTGCCGTTGTAGTAGTCGTAGTTCAGACCCGCGCTCCACTGCGGCGTGATGTTGTAGCCCACGCCCGCACCGCCGTAGTACTGGGTGCGGTTGAACTGCAGGTACTGCTGCGGGCTCGCATTGTCGGTCAGACCCTGGCCCTGGGCGTAGAACGCACCGCCACGCAGCTCTCCGTACCAGCTCGGGCTGATGTTGTAGCGCAGGTCCAGGCCAGCGGTCGTGCCGCGCAGCTGGGAGCGGGTGCCAGAGGTGTCATTGGACAGGCCACGGGCGGTGACCAGGCCCAGGTACTGGTAGCCCACTTCCACGCCCAACGAGGTTTCCGGGTTGATCGCGAAACGATAGCCACCCTTCACGCCACCAGCGGGGGCACCATTGTCGTACGGACCTTTGTCCAATGCGGCGTAGCCGGCATCAGCGGAGACGTACCAGCCCTGCTGGGCGGTGGGGGTCGTGGTGGACTGCGCGAAAGCGGCAGGAACGATCGCCAGACCGGCGACGGCGAGGGCAACAGCAAGCAATTTCTTGTTCATTGGGGGTAATCCTCTTGTTTTGATCAGGCCGTGGCGCCTCGGGGAAAGGTGATGCCACGGCTTTGGTGCCCGCCTGCTGGCGGTACTGGCGCATTAGATCGGGTGTCTCCTGAAGGGTTTCAATACCGGCCAGTACAAGATTAAGGTAAGGTTAATGTCAAGGCTTGTGTCGGGCCCAAATGGCGACAGATGGTCGCGGGCGACAGGAATTCGTCGATCGGCGACAATGGCGGTTTTAACCGCCGCCCTTTCGGAGAACACTGCATGACAACCCGCCGCGAACTCGCCAACGCCGTGCGCGCCCTTGCCATGGACGCCGTGGAAACGGCCAAATCCGGCCACCCGGGCATGCCAATGGGGATGGCGGACATCGCCGAGGTGCTGTGGAACGATTTCCTTCAGTTCAACCCGGCCAATCCGAAGTGGGCTAATCGTGACCGCTTCGTGCTCTCCAATGGCCATGGCTCGATGCTGCAATACGCGTTGCTGCACCTGACCGGCTTCGACCTGCCGATGGATCAGCTGAAGCATTTCCGTCAGCTGCATTCGAAAACCGCCGGCCATCCGGAAGCAAGCGAAACCCCCGGAGTGGAGACCACCACCGGCCCGCTGGGCCAGGGTCTGGCCAACGCGGTGGGTTTTGCGCTGGCCGAGAAAGTGCTGGCGGCGCATTTCAACCGCCCCGGCCATGACGTGGTTGATCACCACACCTATGTATTCCTCGGCGATGGTTGCCTGATGGAAGGCATCTCGCACGAGGTCGCCTCGCTCGCCGGCACCTGGCAGCTGGGCAAACTGGTAGCGATCTACGATGACAACGGCATCTCGATCGACGGCGAAGTGCATGGCTGGTTCACCGACGATACCCCGGCGCGCTTTGAAGCCTACGGCTGGAACGTGATCCGGCACGTCGACGGGCACGATGCCGACGCGGTTGCCAAGGCGCTGAAGGCAGCGACGAGCCAGAGCGAGAAGCCCACGCTTATCTGCGCGAAAACGATCATCGGTTTTGGCGCGCCGAACAAGCAGGGCAAGGAAGAAAGTCACGGCGCCGCGCTGGGCAAGGACGAGATTGCCGCCGCGCGCGCCCAGCTGGGCTGGAACTACGCGCCGTTCGAGATTCCGGCCGAGATCTACGCCGGCTGGGATGCGAAGCTCGCTGGCACCCAACGCGAACAGACCTGGAACGAAGCATTCGCCAAGTACGCTGCCGCGCATCCGGAACTGGCCGCCGAGTTCAAGCGCCGTCTTGCCGGCGAGCTGCCGGCGGACTGGGCCGCCAACTCGCAGGCGTATGTCGCCAAACTGCAGCTGGAAGGTCCGGAAGTCGCTACGCGCAAGGCCTCGCAGATGACACTGGATGCCTTCGGTCCGCTGCTGCCTGAGCTGATCGGCGGTTCGGCCGACCTGGCCGGCTCCAATCTCACCAAGTGGAAGGGTAGTCTGGACGCCGCTACCGGCAATAGTTCGGATGGCAAGGGCAACTACATTTACTACGGCGTGCGCGAGTTCGGCATGACCGCGATCGCCAATGGCCTGGCGTTGCACGGTGGCTTCATCCCGTACGACGCGACGTTCCTGGTGTTCTCCGATTACGCGCGCAACGCGGTGCGCATGAGCGCACTGATCCCGGCGCACGCGATCCACGTCTACACACACGACTCGATTGGTCTGGGCGAAGACGGCCCCACCCATCAGCCGGTCGAGCATCTCGCCTCGTTGCGCTACATCCCGAACAACCAGGTGTGGCGTCCGTGCGATGCGGTGGAGTCGGCGGCGTCATGGAAGGCCGCGATCGAGCGCAAGGGTGCGCCGTCATGCCTGATCTTCTCGCGGCAGAACCTCAAGCATCAGCAGCGCAGCGAGCAGCAGCTCGCCGACATCATGCGCGGCGGCTATGTGCTGTCCGATCCGCTGGACACGAAGTTCAAGGCAATCCTGATCGCGACCGGCTCGGAAGTGGAGCTGGCGATGGAAGCATCACGCGCGCTGGCGCAGCAAGGTATCGCCGCCCGCGTAGTGTCGATGCCGTGCACCGAAGTTTTCGACGCGCAGCCGCTGGAATATCGCGAAGGTGTGCTGCCGGGTTGGTGCCGCGCGCGTGTCGCGGTGGAAGCGGCTACGGCTGATTTCTGGAGCAAGTACGTGGGCCTCGATGGCGAGGTGGTCGGCATGACGACGTTCGGTGCCTCGGCACCGGCACCACAGCTGTTCGAGCACTTCGGTTTCACTGTCGCCCATGTGGTGGACGCGGTGAAGCGCACCATAAAATAATCGCTCCTACCCTCGCATCCTCTCCCCATTGGGGAGAGGATTGAGGTGAGGGGCGGGTGCTCGCGGGATTGTCTAATTCCCGTCACCCCTGCGAAGGCA
>Ga0302313_10000724_pt1 | contig 27221 bp, 24 predicted proteins | sample III_Palsa_N2_2_FD_200454 | JGI IMG/M metagenome (GOLD analysis project Ga0302313, IMG submission 200454) | Peat permafrost microbial communities from Stordalen Mire near Abisko, Sweden - III_Palsa_N2_2 | ecosystem: Environmental > Terrestrial > Soil > Palsa > Peat permafrost | place: Sweden...
GCGTTTGCGCCGCCGCCGCAAACGCGGCACCTATCCGGATCCGGCGCGCCGTGTGGTGATCAACGAAGCCGTCTGCGAAGGCTGCGGCGACTGCTCGGTGAAGTCCAACTGTCTGTCGGTCGAACCGCTGGATACCGAGTACGGCACCAAGCGTCAGATCAACCAGTCGACCTGCAACAAGGACTTCTCGTGCGTGAACGGCTTCTGCCCGAGCTTCGTCTCGGTTGAAGGCGGACAGTTGAAGAAGCCTAAGGCGTCGTCGGGTGCGAGCGCTGATGCAATGCCGCCGGTGCCCACGCCTGAACTACCGTCGATCGAGCGTCCGTATGGCGTGCTCGTCACCGGCGTAGGCGGCACGGGTGTCGTGACAATCGGCGCGCTGCTCGGCATGGCCGCTCACCTCGAGAGCAAGGGCGTGACGGTACTGGACGTGACCGGCCTCGCGCAGAAGGGCGGCGCCGTGATGAGCCATGTGCAGATCGCAAAGCAACCCGCCGACATCCACGCGACGCGCATCGCCATGGGCGAAGCCAGTCTCGTGATCGGCTGCGACGCGATCGTCACCGCCAGCGACGAATGCGTCTCGCGGATGCAGGTGGGCCGCACGCGCGTTGTGCTGAACAGCGCGCACACGCCGACCGCTGCGTTCATCAAGAACCCGAACTGGCAATTCCCGGGCGCCGATGCGGAATCGGACGTACGTCTCGGCGCCGGCGATGCCGGGGTCGATGCGATCGACGCCAACCACTTCGCCGTCGCGCTGCTCGGCGATGCGATCTACACGAATCCGTTCGTGCTCGGCTACGCGTGGCAAAAGGGCTGGGTGCCGCTGACGTACGAATCGCTGATGCGTGCTATCGAGCTGAACGCGGTGCAGGTCGAGAAGAATCTTGCAGCTTTCGAATGGGGCCGCCGCGCCGCACACGACCTCGCTGCTGTGCGCAAGATTGCCCAATCGCAGGGCCGCACCGCAACGACGGAAACCGCCAGCAGCAAGATCATCTCGCTGCATACGCCGAAGGCACTCGACACGCTGATCGATAAGCGCGCCGACTATCTGACCGCGTGGCAAAACGAAGCTTACGCAGCGCGCTACCGCGAACTGGTGGCGCAGGTGCGAGTGGCGGAATCGGCGCTCGACTCGGGCGACGGCCAATTGCCGTTGACCGAAGCGGTGGCGAAGAACCTCCACAAGCTGATGGCCTACAAGGACGAGTACGAAGTCGCCCGCCTATACGCCGATCCGGCGTTCATGGAAAAGCTGAAGGCAAGTTTCGAGGGAGACTGGAAGGTCAATATCCACCTCGCGCCGCCGGCTTTCTCGAAGAAGGACACGCACGGTCATCTGATCAAGAAGAAGTACGGACCGTGGATTCTCAGCGCCATGCGCGTGCTCGCGAAACTCAAGTTCCTGCGCGGCACCGCGTTCGATGTATTCGGCAAGACAGAAGAGCGTCGCACCGAGCGGGCGTTGATCGGCGAGTATGAGGCGCTGGTGCGGGAGGTGATCGGCGGCCTGAGCGCGCAGAAGCACGCGTTGGCAGTCGAACTGGCGAACCTGCCGGACGGCATCCGTGGCTACGGACACGTGAAGGAAAACAACCTGAAGGGTGTGCGGGTCAAGTGGCAGGAATTGCTGGGTCGCTGGCGCGCGCAGCAAGGCAGTCAGGCACAGCACGCTGCGTGATGGCGGTGAGATGCCCGTGCGGCAAGCGGGCATCCACGACGCCAGCGCCGAGGCAGCGGCTTGGGAGACGAGGAGACAAGACGAGCCTAGGCTGATCATCCCGCGCGCAATGCTGTAGATGCAAACAGAAAAGGCGGCTGCCCGCGAGGACAGCCGCCTTTTTGCCTGCAGTCCACGCCACGAAGTACGCCTCCGTGAGGCCTCCGTGGCGTTGGTACTTCGCATCTGCAAGCGCCGCAAAAACCGGCCCAGCATCAGCGCAGAACAGCGACAGTTATTGCGCGTTCGCTTTCACACGCGCGCTTGCCGAAGCCACCGCCGTCATGTTGATGATCCGGCGCACAGTCGCAGCCGGCGTCAGGATATGCACCGGCTTTTCTGCGCCGAGCAGGAACGGCCCCACCGTCACGCCTTCGCCGCCGATCATCTTCAGCAGGTTGTACGTGATATTCGCCGCTTCCACGTTCGGCATGATCAGCAGGTTCGCCTCGCCGGTGAGCTTGGTGCCCGGGAACGCAGCCTTGCGGACCATCTCCGACAACGCAGCATCACCATGCATCTCACCGTCGATCTCCAATTCAGGCGCGCGTTCCACGATCAGCTTGCGCGCTTCAGCCATCCGTTGCGACGAAGCCGACGGCACGCTACCGAAGTTTGAATTCGACAGCAGCGCGACCTTCGGCGTAATGCCGAACTTCTCGATCTCGCTCGCGGCCAGCACGGTCATATCGGCAAGTTGCTCCGCGGTCGGCACTTCGTTGATGTACGTATCGCAGATGAACAGATTGCGGCCCGGCAGCATCAGCAGATTCATCGCCGCCAGGTTCTGCACGTTTTCCGCCTTGCCCAGCACCTGCTCGACGAACTTCAGATGGCTCTGGTACGTATCGATCATGCCGCAGATCATGCCGTCGGCATCGCCCACACGCACGAGCAGCGCACCGATCAACGTGTTGAACTTGCGTAGCGCCGCCTTCGCGACTTCCGGCGTGACGCCCTCGCGCGCACCGATCTCGTGATACTCCTGCCAGCACTTCTGGTAGCGCGGATCGTCTTCCGGATTGACGATCTCGAAGTCTTCGCCGCACTTGAGCTTCGAGCCCATCTTCTTCAGACGCATGTCGATCACCGCGGGACGCCCGACGAGGATCGGCTTGGCGATCTTCTCCAGCAGCACGAACTGCGCAGCGCGCAGCACGCGTTCATCTTCACCTTCTGCAAACACGATGCGCGCCGGCGCCGACTTTGCCGCGGCGAACACCGGACGCATCACCATGCCGGTACGGTAGACCGTGGTGCCGAGCTCTTCCCGATACGCGTCCATGTCCTTGATCGGACGGGTCGCAACGCCCGAATCCATCGCGGCCTGCGCGACGGCCGGCGCGATCTTGATGATCAGGCGCGGGTCGAACGGCTTCGGGATCAGGTAGTCCGGGCCGAATTCGAGCGTGTGGCCTTCATAGGCCTTCGCCACTTCGTCGCCCTGGTCGGTTTCTTCGGCGAGCTCCGCAATCGCGCGCACGCAGGCGAGCTTCATCTCTTCCGTGATCGTCGTCGCGCCGACGTCGAGCGCGCCGCGGAAGATGAACGGGAAGCACAGCACGTTGTTGACCTGGTTCGGATAGTCCGAACGGCCCGTGGCGATGATCGCATCCGGGCGCACCTTCTTCGCTTCTTCCGGGCGGATTTCCGGTTCCGGGTTGGCCAGCGCGAGAATCAGCGGCCGAGTGCCCATTTCCACAACCATCTCCGGCTTCAGCACCCCGGCGCTCGAACAACCGAGGAACACGTCGGCGCCGCGTATCGCATCGGCTAGCGTACGCGCGTCGGTGTTCGCTGCGTAGCGTTCCTTCGACGGATCAAGATTGCCACGGCCTTCGTAGATCACGCCTTTCGAATCGGCAACGAGCACGTTCTTCTTCGAGAGGCCCAGGTGCACCAGCAGGTCCAGACAGGCAATCGCCGCAGCGCCCGCGCCCGAGCAAACCAGCTTCACTTCGTCGAGCTTCTTGCCGACCACTTTCAGGCCGTTCAGGATTGCCGCGGACGCGATGATCGCCGTACCGTGCTGATCGTCGTGGAAGACTGGAATCTTCATGCGCTCGCGCAGCTTCTTCTCGATGTAGAAGCATTCCGGCGCCTTGATGTCTTCGAGGTTGATGCCGCCGAGCGTCGGCTCGAGCATCGCGATCGCATCGACCAGCTTGTCGGGATCGGTCTCGGCGAGTTCGATGTCGAACACGTCGATGCCGGCAAACTTCTTGAACAGACACCCCTTGCCTTCCATCACCGGCTTCGCGGCCAGCGGGCCGATGTTGCCAAGACCAAGCACGGCCGTGCCGTTGGTGATCACGCCGACGAGGTTGCCGCGTGAGGTGTACTTCTGCGCGTCGAGCGGCTCTTCGAAGATCGCCATGCAGGCTGCCGCGACGCCAGGCGAATAGGCCAGCGAGAGGTCGAGCTGATTGGAGAGCGGCTTGGTCGGCGTGACCGAAATCTTGCCGGGCTTCGGATGCTGGTGATACGCGAGAGCGCTTTGCTTCAGTTGTTCGTCCATTTTTTAGCCTGCGAGACGTAAGTGATCGGGCCCGGCTCATCGCGCCGTGTGCCTCGCTCGCATGGATCGAATGGGTAATCGACTGCAGCGGTTTGCGCCTGCGCCGGTTAGGCGCAGCGTCGAACCTGAGCGGCTAGCAAGACGGTGCAGAGCTTTTGCGGGGGAATTAGTGTACACCCCGCATGGGTCGTGACGAGTAGCGTTTACCGCCGGTAACCAACGGCGAAACAAGGACTTGCGATGTTGCGGCGCGTCATTGATGCAGAGGCGTTCTGCTGCTTCGGCGGGACCTTGCGAAAAGCGTGACGTCAGTTAGTCGAGCGCCGCGCCGCGACGTTCCGGAATCAGGAACAGCGTCGCGAAAATGTCGAGCAGATAGATTGAAGCGAGCAACGCGAGAGCGGCGCCGAACGAGTAGCGCGCTGCCAGCGCACCGACCACGACCGGCCCGAAACCGCCGATGGCTCGCCCGATATTGAACAACACGTTTTGCGCCGTGGCTCGCGCTTCGGTGGGATACAACTCGGAGATCAACGCACCATAGCCGCCGATCATGCCGTTGACAAACACACCCATGACGGCACCGCCGATCAGCAGCGCGAACGGCGTGCCCAGGTGCGCATAGACGAACACCATCACGACTGCGCCGGCCTGGTAGAACAGGAAGGTCGGTTTGCGTCCGAAGCGGTCAGCGGCGATGCCGAAGAGCCAGATGCCGAGCGCCATCCCGAGCACCGTCGCGGAAGTCCACAAACCGGATTTGGTCAACGAATAGCCGAAGGTCTTCGACAGATAGCTCGGCAACCAGATCATCAGACCGTAGTAGCCGAAGTTCTGCACGGAGCACAGGATCACAACGCCGACGCTGGCGCACGTGGTGCGAGCGTCCGCGATCAGGAGCCGCAATGGCAGTTTGCGCGCCGTGGTCCGTTGCCCTGCGCGCGCCACTTGCCTCGCGTGCTCAGCGCGTTCGACGAACAACGCCGGTTCCTCGACGCGCCGCCGCACCACGAACGACACTACGGCCGGCGCCAGTCCCAGCGCAAACATGCCGCGCCAGCCGATGACCGGCAACAGCAACGGCGTCAGCAGCGCGGCGGCCAGCACGCCGAGTTGCCAGCCCAACCCCACATACGACGACACCCGCGCTCGCTGCGCCGCAGGCCACGCCTCCGCGACGAGCGTCATGCCAATACCGAACTCGCCACCGAGTCCGAGCCCGGCGATGGTCCGGTAAGCCAGCAGATCCGCGTAGCCTTGCGCCAGCGCACACAGGCCGGTGAAGACGGCGAAGATCAGGATGGTCCACGTGAGCATCCGCACCCGGCCGAAATAGTCGCTCAACACGCCGAAGAGAATGCCGCCGGCTACTGCACCGATCAGCGTCCACGTGACAAGCGAACCGGCCTGAGTGGACGAGAGGTGCAGGTCGACGGCGATCACCGGCAACATGAAGCCGAGGATCAACAGATCGAAACCGTCCATCGCATAACCGAGCACCGCTGCGAGCAGCGCCCGGCCGGCATAGCCGCGTTGCGCGGTCGCACGGGTGGGGGTGGAGGAAGAGGCGACTGTCATCGAAAGCATCCCGTAGGGCGCGGGCGCGCGGAGGAGATCGGCGCCGCCCATCCCTGAAAATTCGCGTGAGTGTAATCGGCGCTCGCCCGGGCCACAAGCAAGCCAAAAAGACCGCCGCGCCACATGCGGCGGCACGGCCATCAGGACACCCGTCCCCCAGTTCGAAGTGTCGCCTCTGCGCGCCCACTTGCCGCCGCTATCGCCATCTTTACGGGTTTTCACGCACGACCGGCTCCTCGGAAGTGTCCGAATCGGGTAAAATGTCGGGCTACGCGCGTAGCAAAACCGGCCTGCACTCCACTGACCGGCTGCGTGTTCCGCCCATCAGGCGCGGAATACCCCGCTTGCTGCGCCGCCGGGCCTTATGCGCCCGCGCCCTCCCGCTCACACCCAAGGATCCGCCCATGACAGGCTTCGATCGCCAGACGATCTCCGACACGACCGCCAAGATGCTGCTGGAAGTGCAAGCAGTTCACTTCAACGCGGAAAAACCGTACATCTTCACGTCCGGCTGGGCGAGCCCGGTGTATATCGACTGCCGCAAGCTGATCTCGTATCCGCGCGTACGCCGCGGCCTGATGGAAATGGCCGAAGCCACCATCCTGCGCGACGTCGGCTACGAGCAGATCGACGCGGTCGCCGGTGGCGAAACCGCCGGCATCCCGTTCGCGGCCTGGCTCTCCGACCGCCTGATGGTGCCGATGCAATACGTGCGCAAGAAGCCGAAGGGTTTCGGCCGTAACGCACAGATCGAAGGTCTGCTGACAGAAGGTCAGCGCGTGCTGCTGGTTGAAGACCTGACCACCGACAGCCGCAGCAAGATCAACTTCATCAATGCGCTGCGCACTGCGGGCGCGACGGTGAACCACTGCTTCGTGCTGTTCCATTACAACATCTTCAAGGAAAGCGTGTCGGTGCTAAAAGACATCGACGTCGACTTGCACGCGCTTGCCACCTGGTGGGACGTTCTGCGCATTGCCAAGGAAAAAGGCTACTTCGACACGAAGACGCTCGACGAAGTCGAAAAATTCCTGCATGCCCCGGCTGAATGGTCGGCCGCGCACGGCGGTGCAACGGCGTCGCCGCAGTAAGCAACCAGTTTCAAGCACGCTGGCTGGGACGGCCCCACCGCAACGCGGTCTGGTCCTTGCCCAAGCGGCTGATGAATGGAAAAAAAGCTGCCCCTCTTTCCGACAGGCAGCTTTTTTTATGCAGCTCGCAGGGACGATCTAGATAACGCGATCACTGATCGCTCAGTTCCCCCGCCGACCCCGACGACAGATTCGCCAGGCCATTGCTCTGCGCGTATTGAAACAGTTCGGAATCACGTTCGAGACCGAGTTTGCGCATGGCGGTGTTCTTCTGCGTGCTGATGGTCTTGATGCTGCGGTTCAACTGCTCCGCGATTTCCTTGATCGTCATCCCGGATACGAACAGCCGTACCACTTCCAGTTCGCGCTTCGACAGCATCACCTCGTCGGTCTTGCCGCCAGCGTTCATGCGCAACGTCTCGAGCGAGGCCTTGACCGACGGACTCATGTATTCGAGACGGCGGCTGACGTGCTGGACCGCGAGCCCGATATGGCTCAGATCGTCCGCCTTGTTGACGACCGAGGTCACGCCGAGTTCGCTGAGGCGCTTGAGCAGCGCAGCATTCTCGAGCATCGTCAGGACGACGATAGGCAGATTGGGAAAATTGCGGCGCAAGTAGCCGATCAGCGGAAGACCGTCGCCGTACTGCCCACCGGGCATGGCGAGATCGGTCACCAGCACGTCGCAGGGGACGGTCTGCAGGACCTTCATGAGTTCCGTTGACTGGCGCGCGCGTGCAACAACTTCGATGCCGGGGAATTTGAGCAGCGCTTGCTCTGCACCGAATAAAATCACCGGGTGATCATCGGCTATAACGACCCTGACTGGTTCTGGCATGGCTCTCCTTCGCCTGATAGCACGCTCTCCGAAATTTCAGCCATGCATCATTCTAAATTCCGGGTTCTAAATTCGTGAACTTCCTTGCGTTGCCGGCCCGCGGGCGCAATTCTGCTGACTATAGCGGATTTCACCTGTCCGCGCCCTGTCAGAGCGGGCGCCACAAGGCTCCGCTTAACCAAATGTTAATCTTGATTCGACCGCGAAACACAAAATAGGGACAATAATCATCGTGAGGATGGAAGCTCACACCCCTATGCTGCATCGGAAGGAGAATCGGCACATGCGTTCGCGTTGCCTGGTCGTTTCGCTTGCTTCGCCCCGCTCACGATCGTCGTCTTTTGCGATTGCGACGCTCAGTCTCGCGCTTGCCGTCGCGCACGGGCCGCGTGCGCTCGCCGACGGACCCTTTACGCTGACGAGTGCCAGCTTCCGCGATGGCGGCACCGTCGACGCCGCCCAGGTTTTCGACCAGGACGACTGCAAGGGTGCAAACCGCTCGCCGCAGTTGTCATGGCATGACGCACCGGCAGGCACCCGCAGCTTTGCCGTCACCATCTTTGATCCCGACGCGCCCGGCCCCGGCTGGTGGCATTGGGCCGTCGCGGAGATCCCCGCCAATATCGACCGCTTGCCCGAGAATGCAAGCGCGTCAGGCTACATAAAGAAGCTCGGCGCCGTCGAGGCGCGCAACGACTTCGAGATCGACGGCTATGGCGGCCCGTGTCCGCCGGCCGGCAAGCCGCATCGCTACGTGATCACAGTGTATGCGCTCAGCACGACCGATCTGCGGCTCGCCCAAGGCCGCCCGGCGTTCATGTTCGACCACGAGATCGGCACTGCAACGATCGGTAGTGCAAAAATGGTGGTGAACTACGGGCGCTAAAATCTACGCCCGCACAGGCCGCGGCGGTAGGGTTTCACAGGTCCGGCGGATGGCTCAGTATCGCCGCGACCGACCCACCGCAGCGCGCTCGCACCGCTCGTCCTGGTCCTCCCTTCAACTTCCCTGGAGCATTTCATGCCGAAGATCGTCATCGTTTATCACAGCGGCTATGGCCATACGAAGAAAGTCGCCGAGGCTGTGCTCGCCGGCACGCTCGCGGCTGGCGCCGACGCCAGACTGATCGCAGTCGGCGAACTCGACGATGCCGGCTGGGCCGAACTCGACGCCGCCGACGCCATCATCTTCGGCGCGCCGACCTACATGGGCGGGCCATCGGCCGACTTCAAGAAATTCGCCGACGCCAGTTCGAAGGTGTGGTTCGGCCAGAAGTGGAAAGACAAGATCGCCGCCGGCTTCACCAACTCCGCGACGATGAACGGTGACAAGTTCTCGACCATCCAGTACTTCGTCACGCTGGCGATGCAGCACAGCATGATCTGGGCGGGCACCGGCATGATGCCGGCCAACACCAAGGCGGCGACCCGCGACGATCTGAACTACGTCGGCGGCTCCACCGGTCTGCTCACGCAGTCGCCGGCGGATGCCACGCCAGAAGAAGCCCCGCCGCCAGGCGACCTCGAAACGGCCAAGGCTTTCGGCGCCCGGGTCGCAGCCGTGACGGCGCGCTGGAGCGCCGCGAAGTAGGTGTCCCTCGGTCCGCGACAGATGCGAACCCGCCGTCAACGGATCGCATCTGCCGTATAAAACCGTCATCTCAATGTCATTTGCACGGCGCAACGTCGTTTTTCGACGATGTTTGCGCACGTGTGCCGCCATCAGGTCTTAAAATAGCGTTCCGGCGCAACCTGGCGCCACCGTTTTCCCCGCGGTTTTCCCGCAAGCCAGTGAGAGTGAGATGAGCACGAAAGTATTTGTCGACGGACAGGAAGGCACGACCGGCCTGAAGATTTTCGAATACCTGTCGCAACGCGCCGACGTAGAGATCCTGCGTATCGAAGAAGCGAAGCGCAAGGATATCGAGGAGCGCCGTCGTCTCATCAACGCGTCGGACGTCACGTTCCTGTGCCTGCCCGATGTGGCCTCGCGCGAATCGGCTTCGCTCGTCGCGAACGACCATACCGTGCTGATCGACGCGAGCACCGCGTTTCGCACCAGCGCCGACTGGGCTTACGGCCTGCCGGAACTGGCGCGCTCGCAACGCGAACGGCTGCGCACGGCCAAACGCATTGCCGTGCCGGGCTGCCACGCATCGGCGTTCGTGCTGGCCATGCGTCCGCTCGTCGAAGCCGGCGTGGTCGCACCGGAGTTCGCTGCGCACAGCTATTCGATCACCGGCTACAGCGGCGGCGGCAAGAAAATGATTGCGGACTACGAAGCTGGCGACGACGACCGACTGAAGAGCCCGCGTCCCTATGCGCTCGGTCTCACGCACAAACACTTGCCGGAGATGGCAGCGCATACGGGTCTAAAGTCGGCGCCGGTGTTCACGCCGATCGTCGGCGAGTTCTACAAGGGTCTGGCGGTCACCACCTTCTTCTCGCCGAGCCAGTTGGCGAAGAAAACCACGCCGCAAGACGTGCTCGCCCTGTTCAGCGAATACTACGCAGGCGAAGCCTTCGTGCGCGTCGCTCCGTTCGACGCTGAAGCCAACCTCGACGGCGGCTTTTTCGACGTGCAGGCGAACAACGACACCAATCGCGTCGACCTGTTTGTGTTTGGCAACGAAGAACGCTTTGTCACCGTCGCGCGTCTCGACAATCTGGGCAAGGGCGCATCGGGCGCAGCCATCCAGTGCATGAACCTCGCGATCGGCACCGCCGAAGACAGCGGATTGAAACGCTAAGCGCATCCTTCCCGACGGCGCTTCGACGCCATTCAAGCCAAAAGGCCGGTTTTATAAACCGGCCTTTTGCGTTTTAAATCCCTGCTTGAAGATTTCAAATCGCTTGCGAGTAATCGGTACTACTCCCGATTACTTTCGAATAAAATCCTGCCGTTATACATGGATCGGTAAATCGTGCAGACCGGCGAATTAATCCGCACAGATTGCCGCCTAGGGAAACACCCGATTTTTCTACGAACGGTCGTTCGCAGATGATAGAGCCTTTTTGCTCAAAGCCCTGACAGGCAAGCGTGTGCCGCAAAGCAACGCTTCAGCTCCTGCATCCGAAAATTCGTTTTTTGTTTAAAAGGCTCGCAAACCTCGCGGTGGCAAGAGTCGCGCGTTTTAGAGGCTGTTTGAATCGACCTTTTTAGACGGTTCAGTCAATTGACAGCCCTTAAACGCGCAGCGAAATTACTTCGCACAATTACACGAAAGGGAGACAGCAGCATGTCGTACGCCATAATTAGAGGCCTTGTACTGGCTATTTTGACCGCCTGCCTGGTGGTCGGGTGTGGTGGCGGCAACGCCAGCAATCCCGCTGCGATCAACACGCCGCAATGTTCCGGATCAAGCTGTCCCACGCAAGGGCCGCCGCCGCAAGGCACGGTTGCTTCGCTCTGCCCTGCGACCGCCGATATCGGCAATACGACGTATCTGGGCGGCGCCGGCAGCGGCGAAGTGGTGAGCCTGAACATCAACGCCACGGCAATGACCTACACGCTGTCGTGGCTCGAATCCCCCATTCCGCTTGCGACGGGAACGGTAACGCCGACCCGCGCAGGTGTTCAGATCACCGGGGCGGTTGCGCATCCGCCCACCGGCGCATTGCCGACCGCTGAGCAGATACGCTGCGCGTTCGTATTGACGCCGGGCAGCGGATCAGGACCCAACGGTACGTACAACACCACCGCTGACTTCAACACCGCCAATCCCCCGACGATCTTCATCGGCCAGGGCGTGGCAGGCGGCGGCATTCCAGGCGCCACGGTCCAGTTCGGCGGCATATTGGGCCTCGGCGCGGTGGATAACCGTCATTTCGACTTTTATCCGTTCCTCGGCTTCGCCAGCACGACCACGGATATCACGAAGCTGCCGGGCACCTACAACGGCCTCATGTACCACCTGACGCCTTCTGGTAATTCGGGCAACTATGCAACCGTCGGCACGAGCACCATCGAAACCTTCGATGCGACCGGCACCTGCACGTCCACCCAAAGCACCACCGGCTTCTCGCCCAATGCGGGCGGCTGCCTGACGACGGGTAACCCGTACACGGTCGACGCCAACGGCTATCTCGATAGCACCCAGGCTCCGCAGATCATTGCGCAGACATTGCCGACCGGCAAATCGGGCGTTGCGCACATGATCCTCGGCCAGCTGAACGGAGCAACCATCCCGCTCGTCGTGCGCACTGGCAACGTCAATACCAACCTCCTGTCGCTGGCGGTCGACGACGAATCCGGTATCTCCATGCTCGCTCCAGCCACGGCGCTCGCCTCGGGCGGCTTCGACGGCGGTTATGTCGGCGCAGATTCGAACTTCAACTACACCGCAACGCTGATCAACGGCGCCACCGGAACCTTCGTCAACCCGGGTACGTCGAGCGCCGAGGACGGCTTCAGCCTGACCTACGGTGTCGCGGCAACTCCAGGGCTGGTCAATGTCACCGCCACGACGACCAGCGGCGGCAGCGCTACCGGCTTCGCAATCGCCGCAGGCGGCCTGTACGCGATCCTCATCCAGGGTGAGGAGAACAACGGCGTTGCAACGACTTCGACCATTTCGGGTACAGCGGAGACCCCGTACTTCGGCATCGGCGCCAACGTCAACAAGTAACGGGACGATCAGATCGAGGGATGGCCGGACAGGGAGCCGGCCATCGAAAACGAGAACATTCTGGAGGGGGCAGTATGAAATGGAAAATCCTTGCGGCACTGGCATTGACAGCGCCGTTGGTGACAGCATGCGGCGGTGGCGGTGGCAGTTCGCCGGCTCCGGTGGTCACAGCGCTGTGTCCTACCACGCTTGACTACAACACGGTCTACACGGGAGGCGGCGGCGACGGTGAACTGGTCAAGCTGCAGCTCGATACGACCAAGATGACCTGGCAGATCAGCTACATCGAATCGCCGATTCCGCAAACCACCGGCACCGTCACCCCGACCCGGGCAGGCACGACCGCCAGCGGCACGCTGACTCCGGTCACGCAATTGCCGACCGCCAAGCTCAACCAGTGCGCCTATCAGCTGAACGGCGCGAGCCTCGACCCGACCCGCCCGGCACGCATCTTCGTCGGCGAAGGCGTAGCAGGCGGCACGATCCCCGGCGCGCAGATCCAGTTTGCCGGTGTGCTCGGCGTAGGCGCCGTGCCCGATACGACATTCCCGTACTACCCGTTCATCGGCTTTTCGTCGATTGAAACGAATATCGCGAGCTTGGCCGGCACGTATAACCAGGTCGGCTACCACCAGGTCCCCTCGCAGGACTTCCTGCCGGTCTCAGTGGACGCAAAGATCACGATCAACGCCGATGGCACGTGGACCGAATGCGACAACTCCGGCGTCAATGCCGGCAAGTGCGAGCAGCCCGGGACCAACCTCGTGCAGTCAGCGGACGGTAGCGGAGCGTTCGAAACCGACAACTTCCAGGGCCAGGCGAAAGCCACGCTTGCCACCACTCCGCAGGCCAAGGGCTTCATGATCGTCGGCCAGTTGCGCGGCCAGCTGGTGCCGATCCTGGTGCGCACCGGCGTCGCCAATCCGGCGGCCTTGCTGGCGGACGACGAGTCGGGCATTTCAATTCTCGCGCCGCAAGCTGCGGTCGCGGTGAACTCGCAGAACGGTGAGTACATCGGCGTGGACAGCCAGTTCGACTACCGCACCACGGCACTCGAAGGGACCCAGGCCACGCTGCTCGATCCGTTCAATGCATCGCAGGCATCGCTCGCGACCGCGCTCAATCTCGACTTCACCGAGGCGGTTCCAGGCGAGGTGACGACGACCCAGGTCGGCGCATCGACTGGCACCACGCCGACCGGAAAGATGATTTTCACGGGTGGCGTATTCGGTTATCTCGACCTGACGACGCCAGCGTCGCCTTACTTCACGATCGGCGCATTCGTCCAGTGATGGACGCAGTGAGCACTGTCACCACGTAACGAGGCGACCGCTCCCCGGCTGCAGCCGCAGCCGGGGTCTGCCCAGAGCGCAACGGCAACACGGGAACGAAAGCCCGTCGCCGCGCGTAGCAGGAGCGCCCGCTCAGGAGGAACGTCATGAAAAGAATGCTCATCGCGGCGCTGGCCGCGTGCCTCTCGCTTAGTGCCCACGCCCAGCAGGCGGGCGACAACGTCGCTGTGCTCGGCTGGTTCCACGTGGCGCCGAAGGACTCCAGCTCGGCGCTCACCACCAACGTCGCGCCGACGCCGATCAACACGCCGCTGCGTCTGCCGAACTCCTTCACCTCGGGCGGCACCGGCCTGTCGACCAACAACGCGAACACGGCCGGCCTCGTGATTACCCACTTCTTCACGGACCATATTGCGCTGTCGTCTGTCGCAGGCGTGCCGCCGGTGTTCAAGGTTTACGGTCACGGCACGATCCAGCCACCCGGTCCGGCTGGCGCACTTGGCAGTCAGAATCTGGGTGACCCGTCGAGCAATCCGATCATCAAGAGCGTGCGTCAATGGAGTCCTGCCGCGATCCTGCAGTACTACTTCGGCCAGCCCACCTCGAAGTTCCGGCCGTTCGTCGGTCTCGGCGTGTCCTACAACTGGTTCTCAGACGTCCAGTTGAATCCGAACTTCGTCACCTCGACCCAGAACAACCTCGGCTCGGTGCTGGCCGCGGGCGCCGGCAAGCCGGGCACCACGCAGGTATCGGCCAAGGCGTCGTCGTCATGGCAACCGGTGTTCAATGCGGGCGCGGAGTACAACATCACGGATCACTGGGGTCTGCTGGCTTCGATCACGTATATCCCGCTGAAGACCACCTCGTCCGTGATCGTCAAGGCCGCCGACGGCACCGAACTCGCAGTAAGCAGGGCCACGCTGAAGGCGGACCCGATCATCTCGTTCCTGGCCATTTCGTATAAGTTCTAGTTGGCACAGCGGACGCGCCGCTGCACGAAAACGCAGGACGAAAAAAAGCCCGCCTACTTGGGCGGGCTGAATCCATATCAGAGGAGACATGGAGGAGACAAGGCAAATCATAGCAAAGCGTTTGGTGCGACGCAACATCGGAATTAGGGTTGACCCTCGATGTTGCGTTTATGCAACTAGCGGCGCACCAGCGCCATCATCGCGCCAAAGCCAACGAACACGCCGCCCGTCAGACGGTTGAACGCCCGCGCCACATTGCGGCTCTTCAGCCGCGCGCCAATGTGCGTGCCAAAGCCCGCATAGACCAGATACCAGCTCACTTCGATCACCGCGAACGTGGCGACCAGAACGCCGAATTGCGGCAGCGTCGGGCGGCTGGCGTCGATGAACTGCGGCAATAAGGCGGCGGCGAACAGAATCGCCTTCGGATTGCTACCGGCGACCAGAAATCCGTTGCGAAACAACGCAAGACGCGAACGCGCCGGTTTTGCGGCAAGTTCATCGGTGCGGTGAGCCACGCCCTCGTCCGCAGGGGACCGCCAGGCCTTGATGCCGAGATAGACCAGATACGCTGCGCCGATCATCCGCAGCGCGTTGAACATGGCCGGCCACGCTTCGAGGAACACGCCAAGCCCCGCTGCCGAGACCGACAGCATCAACACAAGCGCCGACAGGCAACCAGCCATCGTTGCCCCCGAGCGGCGCAGCCCGTGCTGCGCGCCATGCGTCATGACGAGCAGCATGTTCGGACCGGGGATGGCGGAAACGACGAAGACGGTGGCGACGTACAGACACCAGGTATGCAGGTTCATGAATGGGACGGTGAGAAATCAGCGGGACAGGCATTATGCCTGCCCCTGCAGTGTGGAAGTGCGGGCAATTTCCGGTGCGGCCGCCTTACCCGCACATTAAGCGCTCAGCGCTTAGCGTCCGGCGCGGCGCGCCGACACCTCACCCAGCACCGCGAAATCCTTCTCACCGTCACCGTGCGCGATGGCATCGATCAGGTTATCGCGTACCAGACTCCCCACCGGCATCGGCGTCGATACCGCGTCGGCGGCAGCCAGCGCCAGACGCACGTCCTTCAGCCCAAGACGCGCCTTGAACAGCGCCGGCTCATAGCGCCGCTCCGCAATCAGCTTGCCGTAGCCCTGATAGACCGGGCCGGTGAACAGGCCCGCTGTGATCACGTCGAGAAAATCCTGCATCGCCACGCCGTGCGCTGTGACGAGACTCGCCGCCTCGCCGAGCGTTTCGACCGCCGAGGCAATCATAAAATTGGCGGCGAGCTTCATAACGTTCGCCTGTTGCGGCTGCGAACCGATGCGCCAGGTCTTCTGACCGATCACATCGAATACCGGCTGCACGCGCTCGATGGCTTCGGCCGGCCCGCCGGCGACGATGGTCAGCTTGCCTGCCGCGGCCACGTCAGGACGTCCCAACACCGGCGCGGCGACGTAGTGCAGGCCACGCGTCGCGTGGGCATGGGCCAGCTCTTCAGCCAACGCCACGGAAATTGTCGCCATATTCACGTGAATCACCCCGCGCGGCGCGTGTTCCAGCAACGCGGCGTCGATCACCTCGCGCAACGCCGTGTCGTCGGCGAGCATCGAAAACACGGCGTCGCCGGTAAATGCCTCGGCGGGCGAACCGACCACCACTGCGCCCTCTGCTACCAACGGCTGAGCGCGCTCCGGCGAACGGTTCCAGACCCGCACCGTGTGACCCGCTTTCAGCATGTTGCGCACCATGGCGACGCCCATCTCGCCGAGACCGATAAAACCGATGTCCATCTCTCGCTCCACTCTTTCGAAGAGGTGAAAGTAGAGCACAGCCTGGCGAGACGTGCAGCCAGCACGCAATGACCCCCAGTGCCATACTGACGCGATGGTCACCGCGACATTCCGCTTCTATGAGGAGCTGAACGATTTCCTCGCCCGGCCGCTGCGCCAGCGCGCGTTCAGTTGTGCCTGCGCGGATGCCGCCACGGCCAAGCACATGATCGAAGCGCTCGGCGTGCCGCACACGGAAGTCGAATTGATCCTGGTGAACGGCGAGTCGGTCGGCTTCGAGCGTCAGCTGGCTGACGGTGACCGCGTGGCGGTTTATCCGAAGTTCGAGGCGCTGGACATCCAGCCGCTGCTGCGCGTGCGTGAACGCCCGTTGCGTGTGATGCGTTTTATCGCCGATGCCCACCTAGGCGGCCTCGCGCAACTGCTGCGGCTAGCCGGCTTCGACACGCTCTACGACAACCACTACCCCGACGCCGACATCGAAGTGCTGGCCGCCGCGGAACAGCGCATCGTGCTGACTCGCGACCGCGAATTACTCAAGCGGCGCACGATCACCCATGGCTGCTACGTCCGCACGCTCAAACCCAAGGCGCAGTTGCGCGAGATTTTCGACCGGCTCGACCTGGCCGGCAGCGCCCGGCCGTTTCGCTTGTGCCTGACCTGCAACGTTCCGCTGCGGCGTATTCTCAAAGACGAGGTAGCCGGCCGCGCGCCCGAGGGCGTGCTTGAACGGCACAGCCAGTTTGTCACCTGCGACGTGTGCCGGCGCGTGTTCTGGGAGGGCACCCATTGGCAGCGCATGCGAGCGTTGATGGACAGCGTGGCGGGTGAACGCGCCTGAGCGATGGCACTAACGTTTGATCCCGCCGGAACCCCTCTCCAGCTGGCGAGCTGGCGCGATGCGTACAATGCGGGATTACCTACCCTGCAGAGGCTTTCCGTATGCCGATGAAAAAAACCGACCTTGAGAAGAACAAGGCCCTCAAACTAACCCATTCCATGAAACTGTCGACCGCCGACCGCTTCGGCAAAGGGTCCGCCGCTACGCCCGTGCTCGACCGTCGCGAACAACGCAAGCTCGACCAGGCGCAGGGGCTCGTGCCGTTCGCGTGCAAGCTCAACGCGGAACTCGTCGAGCAATTGAAGGAACGCGCGGCTACGCATCCGGAAGGCATGACGGGCTTGCTGACCGAAGTTATCCAGCGTGGGCTCCCCTCAGACGCGTCGTAAAATCCCGCCGGTTTGCTGCGCTCAGCACCAACCGGCTGAACCGCGCGCGGCAAGATCATGCGGCATCTATGAAGAGAGGCCAGAGCGCGATGCTCTGGCCTTTTTGTCTCCTGGCTCCAAACCGGCTCGACAGTCTGCGCCGCTGCCTAAACCAGATTGCGTAGCAGGCTGGCGGTTTCCTGGAGCGTCGGCAAAACCCGATGCAAGGCAGCATTGGCCGACTCCTGGCCGATCGGCATGCTGACGCTGATCGCGGCCACCACCGAGCCGTGCCGGTCGCGCAACGGCACCGCGACGCCGCGCATGCCGAGCTCGAGCTGCTGATCCGTAACGACGTAGCCATTGCGGCGCACCTCACCCAGCACCTCACGAAGCTGCTCGATGGTGGAGTAGGTTTGTGGTGTAAAAACCTTGATTTCGTACGACGCGAGCCATCGCTCGATGACCTCCGGCGTCTGAAACGCCAGCAGCACCAGACCCGCCGACGACAACGGCGCCGCCGCCCGCGACCCGAGCACGAAGCCGACCGCCATCGCCCGGTTCACACCGTTGCGGGCCACGTAGACCACATCGTGTTCGTCGAGAATCGCGACCAGCGCGGTTTCCTGCAGCGTCGCCGTGATCCGCTGCAGGAACGGCTGCACAGTGCGCGGCAAGCGCGCCGAGTCCAGATACGATTGACCGAGTCGCAGCACGCGCGGCGCGAGCCAGAACAGCTTGCCGTCGGTATCCACGTACCCGAGCTCGCGCAAAGTCAACAGATAGCGGCGCGCCGCCGTGCGCGACAGACCCGCGCGCATTGCGACCATCGTGGGGGTCATGCGCGCATGTTCCTCGTCAAACGCTTCGATGATCGCCAGTGCTTTCGCCGCGCCGGCTATCCAGTCCTTGTCATCCATGGGATCCGCCTGATGTCCGCCCGGCGCCGTCCCGCAAGCAGGTCAACGCAATTGCGCGATTATCGCGCATGACATCTGGCAGCGGTTGCTTGAAAGCCCGTGTCGTTCACTCACCAGGATTGGGCGAATCCGAACCGCTCGGCCAAGTTCTCCCGCGCCTCCTTCCGGCTGTCAGCGGTTGGCGGAAACACACACCAGCAGCCGTCGTCGTGCCTGAAGAAAAACAGACTCCGGTCACCCTCCGCCAACGCGGTTTCGACACGTACGTAGCGTCTGCCGCCCGCGCGGGTGCGGCTGAATTCGGTGACACGAATGGGATTCGACGGAGCCGGCGCCAGCCACTTCTCGACCAGAAAGCGCAGCGATTGCTCGCAGGCAGCTCTCATGACCGTCTCCACGAGCGTTCGTCCTGGGATACGTCCCGCGTGTCGTCGACACTGTCGTTATCCGGGGTGGACGGCTCGTCGGCTTCGGCGGCGGCCAGTTCGATGGCCCGGCTGGTCGCCGCAGCCCGCAGCGTACTGCAATGAGTGGCGTGTCTGATGTCTGAGAGTAGACGGACAAGCTGTCGTGCTGATCTGCGTTTCATCGAACACCCCCGCACTGCACCAGTAACTTGAGAAAGCACTTTAACTTTATGCCTGGACGGCGCACCGCTGTGAGGTTTTTGACTAAATAGCAACAGTCACGGTCAAACTCGTGCGCGTCGGTCGTCTGCGCCGTCCGACCTCAATGTGCGCGCATTGGCGCAGTGCGGTATGTGCGCTGGCGACCGCAACGCACTGATGGGACTGGTGGCTAACCGGACGGCGGCTGTTTCAGAACCGCACGGCAGTGACAACAGTTAAACGGCACGCCGGTGGCAATCCTGAAGGGGGAGAAATACGGAGTGATGGCGGGGCTCTACGGCTGCGCACGTAGCCGGAACTCTGCAGTTGCGGACGCGCCGCGACGAACACGCATGGCGGCAAAAAAACCAGCGTCGATCAACCGGTGCGGTGATCAACACCGCGCGTTCTTATGGGCTGACGCTGGCCGAACTGGCTGGCTGCGTCATATCCGGACGGCCCAGAATATCCGGCTCGACAGACGACACAGGAGCCACCGGCGCCCCGGCCGCGACCGGCTTGTTCAATGCGCTGGACGGCGGCGCCACCACCCGGTTGGCCGCCACCATCGGCGCCGGCACGATCGGTACGGGCGCCGCTGTCGGCACCGTCGAGGCAGCGGGAAGCGGCATGCTCATCACATCGCTCGACTTGACAGGGTCAGTACGCACGACCGTCTGCAGATAGTGATCGACGAGCCCGAAGAAACGATCGTAGAACTTGCCCGACGGAATTGTCTCGCTGGAGATTTTCACCATCTCGTCGTTGTTCGAGCGGATCGGCAGCGACACCGAACCGATTATGCTCAGACCGACGCTCGCCGAGGTATCGCTTTTCTTCATGGCAAAGCCGTCCTGCACCGCATTCACGTAGACGATGCTGGTGTCGCTGGCTTCTTCACCCGGCGTGCAAACGACATGAAACTCCACCATCACGTGCGAATCGCCGGTGGGCTGGAAGTTCTTGGTGCCGTCGACGGTATCGGGGTGCGTCAACGTCGTCATGTAACCCTGGCTCAGCAGCGCGCGACGCGCAGCTTCGCAGGTGTCAGCGGTGCTAGCGTTGAAATTGCGGGCGAAGGGGCTCGCGCCCGTATCGAACTGTTCCTGTTGGAATTTCGGTTGTGACGAGCTTGAACAGGCGGCAAGCCCGAGCAGCCCAAACAGCGAGGCTACGGTAGCTTTAGAAAATGAGGTACGCATGATTCCGGAAGGCAGACTACTTAACGTCGAATGGCATGCATTGTAGAGCGGTTGCCTGACAGAGCGAAAACAACCGGCAAAACGCGTAACGCGTTGAAACAAAAAGGTTTGTAGGCTTTTCGTTAGCGTGGCGTGCGGCGCCTGGCGTTCGGGACGGTGACAAAATGATCGCGGAGCCGACTAAGGTAGCCGGACGGCCGTCAGTTGCCCGGTGGGCTTTGGCTGCGCGTTTGCGCGACCGGTCAAGTCAGATCAGATCAGGGCGCCGCCGAAGCCGTGCCAGCAGATGACAGGCCCGTCGAAGACGAGCCCAGCACCGCGCTCGCAGGAGGAATAAAGAACGTGCGGGCTCCGTCAGCGGAGGCGGCGCAGTCGACAACGCGACCGTCGCATGCCGTGTCGTCCGCGACAGGGCGCACCCCGCCGCCCTGTTCGGCGACAACCGGCGCAAACGTCTCGACCCGCGTGCTCACCATCTGCGCGTAAGCCATCGAACCACCATAGCTCTTCAATGCGAGACTCATATTGCCGCCGGCCGATTGCATGTAACCGTGCAGGATGGCAGAGCCAGCCTCAATATTGGCCGTCGGCTCGGTCAGGTCTTTAACGTTGCGCAGCAACCCGCGGTGGGCGGCCGGCACGACCTGCATCAGGCCCGTGGCGCCACGCGGGCCTTTGGCCTTTTCTTTAAACCGGGATTCAATTGAGATGATCGCCAGCAGAAGCGCCGGCGGCAGCGAATACTTGGCCGCGGCGGACTGCACGGCGGTGGAGATTTGCTCGGCTTTTGCCTTGGCGAGGCCAAACTTTTGCGTCAGATATTGCGAGATACGGTCGTGGTCGCTCTCTTCGGCCATCGCGCTCTGCATGAGGCAAAGCGACAGCATGATCAGACAAAGTAGTCGGCTCATGAGTGGATAACGTTGGAGAGGAGAAGGTCGTATTATACCGATGCTCGAAAAAGAGGCAGCAAATCTTCAGAACATACGGAAAAATACTAATCTGGGCCGGAACGTGCGGCGCCAGATACGGTAGATATTGCAGCGGTATTGATTCTCGGGGCTACGGCCCTATGTGGTGATGTTGATCAACGACGGCAATCAGATAGGCATGAACAAACCCGAATTCTCCGAGCCTGATAGCGCGCGTCCCGACCTGTTGTGCTTCCTCGTCGCGATTGCCGCCGCGTCGTACGCGCTGACTAACGACTGGCGCGTGGACCATGTAGTCCAATGCTGCCGTCAGTGGCTCGACAAGAACCAGTTGAACATGCAATGGCTCGACCGCGTGCGCATCGGCCAGCTTGCACTGAAGATCGCCAGCAAGGACCTGCTGGATGCAGGCGTCGCAGTGCGCCTGTCGAGCGTGAACGCGCTGTTCACCAGCGAGATGGAACTCAACGAGGCAAGCACCATGGTGCAGAGAATGATGGCGCTGTGTTACGAAGCGCTTTGAGCCATTTCACCCGCTCAGCGCTCGACAAGAAAAATCGACATTGCTTCGCGCAGGGTACGAGCGGCGAGTACACCGATGCGGCCTTATCCAGGACCTGTGCAACGGCATAACGGCGCGTGTGACCGATTTTTTAGATCAATAACTTGCCCAGGCTGACGGACACGTGTGTGCCGAACCCAGCCCAAAGGACTCGCAATCAGACTACCGAGGAGCGTGCACGGCCTCGCGTCACGTCCGCCCTTCCTTTCGGATCCGCTTGGCTTCGTACATGGCCTGATCGGCCCGATCGATGAGGGTGGTCATCTCGACACCGTCATCAGGGAGCACGGCAGCGCCGACGCTGATATCGAGGTCAAGCGCGCGCCCCTCGAACTCGAACGGCTCACGAACCTGTTCGACCATGCGCATGCCAAGCCGCTCAGCATCGGCCTTCGAGTGGATACCGGGCAGGATGACCGCAAACTCGTCGCCACCCACGCGCGCTACCGTGTCCGAACGCCGCGCCGTCCTGTTCATGCGATCGGCGGCTACCTTGATCGCCGCATCGCCTGCCCGGTGGCCGTAACGGTCGTTGATGGGTTTCAGGTCGTTGAGGTCAAGATTAAGAATGCCGAGCGGTTCCAAAGACCGTTGAGCGAGTTGAATCGCCTGCCGCAGACGGTCGTAAAACAGCGCACGGTCCGGCAACCCTGTCAGCGCATCACGCGTAGCCAGAAGATAAAGCTCGCTGGTCTCGTGCTTCGCCGCATGAAACATGGCAGCGGCAATCAGTTCGGACATCAGCTCGAGCGAGCGAATGTCGTCATCAGTGAACGCGCCCGGCGCTGCCCCCACGACCTTCAGTACACCCACCGTCGTATCCACATGCCTGAGCGGCGTGACGATCATCGAGCGCAGGCCGACTCGCCGGCAAGCCTCCCGGTCGACACGCGGGTCGATTTCCGAGTCAAGGCATCGCAGGATCTCGCCGCTCTCCACGCACAAACCGGACAGGCTACCGTTACGCTTGAGGCGCAAACCCAGCAGCGTGGCAGCGATGCCCGAACTCGCGCAATAGACCATTTCATCGCCCTCAGCAAGCTCGACGACGGCGCCGTCGGCGTGTGTCAGTTGCTGAACCCGCTCGGTGACGAAGCTCATGACGCCGCCAAGATCGAGTCCCAGTTTGGCGATCTCTGTCTGCGCTCTGACGATCGCGAGAAGCGTTTCGCTGCTGGGAACGGAGTCATTGAAGGCTCTCTGCAAGGTTCTCTCCGAGGGCAGGTTACCGGCACACATTCTACGGGACAAAAATTGGCGAAGTGACCGCTGCGCCGGCGACAAACAGCCAAACCTGCGCCTGGCGCGCTTCGCTGAACAGAGTGCATCGTCACCGACGAATACCAAAGCGAGTTGGCGTAGGGATGTATTGAAAATAACCTAGGGATTTGCTGTTTTTGGCGTAACCGCTCCCCATTTCGCAGGCTTTCGGTTTGGTGTATTTTGGCGGCTGCTTCGCCTTTTTTTGTGACGTTGGGGATCGTCTTGTTTCTGCAAGAAAACGAAGGGACATACGCGTGAGCCTTGATGAATACTACGGACGACTGGGCTTGCCAAATACTGCCTCGCCTGCCGAGATTAAGCGGGCGCATCGGCGCTTGCGGGCGAAGTACCACCCCGACCGCAACAAAGGCGCGGAATCTAACGTCGAGCCGGCGTTCAAGCTGGTCCAGGAGGCGTTCGAGATTCTCACTGGCGAGCGCGACGCGCCCTTGCACATGCGCACACGTGCCCATGACGCGGCTCGCAATGCGCCTCATCAACAGCAGGAACACGCGGCAGGGCACACCGAACGGACCGCAAGGTCTGCATCGGGGCGAGCGGGCGCCTATGGTCCGAATCGCGGACCGCTGCCCATGCGCGGAGCAAACCGGCTCAACCAGCTGTACGTGCCTGTCGAAGTGGCGTTGAACGGTGGCGAGGCCGCGACGCGTTATCAGGTCACCGAGACCTGCCATCGATGCCGGGGCAAAGGCTTCCAGTCCAAGGTGGCGCAGTGTTCAGGCTGCGAAGGGTGGGGCCAAACAGGCGACGGGCTACGGTGCGGCACCTGCTCCGGTGCGGGACGTACGACGAGCAAGCAATCGTGCCCGTCGTGCGACGGCACGGGGACGGAAAGCTACTGGAACTCGGACACCGTCGAGGTGCCTCCCGGCGCATGGGATGGTCAGAGACTCGTCGTGGCGGGCGGTGGATTTCCAGGCGTGCATGGTGGCGCTGCTGGCGACGCGATCTTCTCGATAGCCGTTGTATGTGGCTCCGACTTTACGCGCGAAGGACTGAACCTGAGCGGAGAACTCCAAGTCGATTTTGTGACGGCGACGCTTGGAGGGTCCGTCGAAGCAAAGGTGCTCGGACGCGACCTGCGCGTCACGATTCTGCCGAACTCGCAGCAGGGAAGTGTCATTCGCCTGCCGGCGCGCGGATTATCGGACAAGGCGGGAAATCAGGGGGATCTTCGGCTTCGCATCGCGCTTGCCATGCCTACGGCAGCGACGCTTTTAACAGACGAACAGCGTCACGCTTTTCAGGAAATATTTGCGGATGCGGCGCGCCGTGGTTCTGGGGATAGCTCGGACAGCTGATATTTCGCGTTGCCTTGTACCCGCTTCATGCGCTGCAATGCGGTAGTGGTGGCCGCTGGCCGCCTTCAATGACGCTCCAGATACGTTCCTCGGTGTCACCCATGAATCGTCTGGCGATGACAGCCTGGCATTCATCGCAGCGATAGTGCTCAAGCGCTAGCGTACCGTTGCACTCGGCCACGCCGATCAACGTCACGCCCTCCTGACGTTGAGTATCAACCGGACATCCGTCAATGTCGGCACATCTGTCGCAGACTTCCATGGCGCCTCCGGAATCAAATGACCAATCCACTGGCTAGCGTCTGCATACGTCGCTCAAAAGGAGCCCGCATGGCGCGGGCCAAAATTGATGCACCCGCAGAGGAGACGACACGGGCAGATCCAGTATCCGGCTCTGCACAACGCGGGCGCAACAGCAAAAAAATAAATAAAAAAGGGCTTGAAGCCGGTGTTCACTGTGGCCGGGTCGCGTTTCGGCGCCACGTGACTACCCGGCGTACGTGAGGCAGCGACAAGGCACGCCACTTGCTCAGCAGTAACCCATTCCCGGCAAACCGGCTGGAGATCCTGAAGGACTCCGCCCGGTTCATGCCTTGTGCCCGGCTAAACGGGCGGTCTAACGACCGGAATGCTTGCTCACCGCTAGCGCGGATTCTGCCCACCAGGAGGTAAATATGGACCCGGTCTCACATGGCATCATTTTCTGGCTAATTATCGGAGGCATTGCTGGTGCCTTGGCGGGGCGTATCGTCGACGGTGGTGGCTTCGGCATCGTCGTCGACATCATCGTCGGGATTGTCGGCGCCTTCATAGGAGGCTGGCTTGGCGGAGCGCTCGGCCTGCATCTGGGCGGCGGTATTATCGGCTCGCTAATAACGGCGCTCATCGGCGCAGTTATTTTGCTCTTCATTATTCGTCTTTTCAGTCGCGGACGAGCGAGTTCGCTCTAGCAACGGCTTTTTGAAGAGTCTGACCTGGGCCGAGCGCGCTGCCTGCGCCGGTCCAGGCGACGAGCTTGAAGGGCTCATCAGCCCGGTGCGACAGGCTCAGGCGCTAGAGCGTCTGAATGCCCAAGATGATCACCGCGGCGATCGAGGACATGAAAATCAACGCTCCGATCGTGCGTCTGCGGTTTAGTTCGGTCCACAGGATCACGCCCGTCAACGACAGCAGAATCATGCTGCCGGCCATCGAATCGGCAAGCAGAATCCAGCCGACGCTCGCACCCGTCGAACGATGCAAACCTTCGAGCGTCGCAACGATGCCTTGATCGCGCCGCTCGACGCTGACAAACGTGCCGCCCTTCCAGTACTCCGCACTGACGAGATAGTTCGGCGCGTTAAAGCGCACTTCCCAATGCTCCGGTTGAATCACCGACTGATCGCCCCACGTGACTGGGCCAGATGGATCGCGCGTGACGCGCTCCGCGGGCCGGTCGAGTTTCAGTTCGGTACGCAGCCAGCCGGCCAGTTCACGCGGCGTCTTGAACTGCGCCGCGTCCACGGGCATCTGCACAGTCGAAACGACCGGGCCGCCGACCTTGATCTTCATCGTCGCGCGATGGTTCTGCAGAAAGCCGGTCACGCCGAACAGCAGGCCCAACACCGCACCCCACAGACCGATCCAGCCGTGCACCTTACGCAGCCATTTGAGAAAGATGCTGCGAAACGAACGCGAGCCGCTGGCGCGGGATCGAGGCCGGTCTTTGAATTCCGTATTTGCGCCGCCACGGGTCGCGAGGTCGTTCATCGGATATCGGCGCTCGATCTGGTCGGATACGCGTTGCTGACCAGCAGCTTCGACGGATCCGGGATCGCCGGCAGCGTGATGACGCCGTTCTTAGCGGCGAGCGGCACGGTGCCCGCCTGTTCGACGATGCTCGATTCGACGTGCTCGAAATCGTATTGAAGCTTGAGCTTGCTGTTCACTTTCCAGTCGAGCGTGGCGCTGACGAACTTGCGATAGCCGCGATCGCCTTCGATCGGCGTCTCGACGTGTTCGTCCATGGCGTTGACGCGAATGCCGAACTGGTTGTCCTGTCCGAAGTGCCGGGAGAGATCAACCGCGACGCCGTACGAACCGTTCGAGTCAGCGAGCGCCGTCACGCTCGTGACGGGCTCCGCACCTGCCCGCTTCATGACCATGTTGACGACGCCGGCCGGAACGGTGAAGCCGTAGTAGAGGGCCGACGCGCCCTTCAGGACTTCAACTTGCTCCTTGTCTTCCATCGGCATCCAGACGTTGTTGTCGATCGGCAGGATGCCGTCGATGTAGTAGCTCGAGCGGTTGTCGAGCGCGATGCCGCGGATCGCCAGGTTGTCGTAGGCGAGTCCGTTCAACTGCAGGCGGGTTACGCCGGCTACATTGCGTAACGCGTCGTACAAACCCGTGTCGCCTTGCGCGTCCATCACGTCGCGCGTCACTACGTTGACGGTTGCGGGTACGTCGAGTGCGTCGAGGCCTTTGTAGGGGCCGGTTTCGATGCTCGCGGGGGCGAAATGTTTTGACTTCTCGCTTGTGATTTTCACGGGGGCGAGCTGGTTGGTGTCGTCTGCGGTGCTGCTTGCGGCGGTTTTTGCGCTACTTTTGGTGCTGCTGTTTGCGTTTGCTTTTGCGGTGTTGTCCGGCGTCTCGGCCGTGTCCGCTTCCTGCGCGGAAGTGGTGATTACGCTCGCCGCCAGTAGTGTGCCGATCCAGTTACGCTTGCGTCGAATCGACAAAAGTTTGTACGGCATACCACCGTACATGAAGATTTCCCCGTACGAAAC
>Ga0302313_10000729_pt1 | contig 27161 bp, 26 predicted proteins | sample III_Palsa_N2_2_FD_200454 | JGI IMG/M metagenome (GOLD analysis project Ga0302313, IMG submission 200454) | Peat permafrost microbial communities from Stordalen Mire near Abisko, Sweden - III_Palsa_N2_2 | ecosystem: Environmental > Terrestrial > Soil > Palsa > Peat permafrost | place: Sweden...
GGTCGCACCGCCATGGTGACGTTCACCTACAAGTTCTGAGGAATCGCCGATCATGCTGGTGCATGTGCCGGGCCTGCTCGATGACGGGCAGTTGCAACACTTCCGCAGCCGGCTTGCCGCTGCTGATGCCCCGTGGGTCGACGGTCGCGCCACCGCGGGCCACCAAGGCATCCACGTCAAGCAGAACCTGCAGATCGCGGAAGGCTCGGCTCTGGCGGCCGAGCTCGGCGGTATGGTACTCACGGCACTCGAGCGGCTGCCGCTCTTCATCAGTGCGGCGTTGCCGAACCGCGTGTATCCACCGATGTTCAACCGTTACGAAAACGGCATGCACTTCGGCAATCACGTGGATGGGTCGGTGCGGTTGCTGCCCGGCACTGGCGCGAAGATCCGCACCGATCTTTCCGCCACATTGTTTCTCGCTTCGCCGGATAGCTACGACGGCGGCGAGCTGCTGATCGAGGACACCTACGGTGCGCAGTCGATCAAGCTGGCGGCCGGCGACATGGTGCTCTATCCCGCCAGCAGCCTGCACCGAGTCGCACCGGTGACTCGGGGCGTTCGCTTAGCCTGTTTCTTCTGGGTGCAAAGCATGGTGCGCGACGACGGCCAACGTGCGCTGCTGTTCGACCTGGACAACGCGATCCAACGACTCACCGCCACCGGCGCCGACGAGTCGGCGCGCGTGCATCTCACGGGTTGTTATCACAACCTTTTGCGGATGTGGTCGGATATCTGAGCGCGGGTCCCGAGAGCTCGCCACCGATCTTCGGGCAGTCTGCCCGCTCAACGATTCGTGCGATCACTTCGCAGGCTTTCATCAAGTATTGCCGCCTTGGTCAAGGCCGCATGTATCGCTGCAGCATCCATGCAGCAGATAAACACTTGGCTCGCATCACGCACCCGAAAAGAACAAGCGCTTGATCACATGCAAAGCACGTGAATGTATTTGATGCGCAAGAAGTTGCGGTGATGAGTGGTATTAAAAATCCGATGGACGGTGCTTGTTCAATGAACAAAAGCGTAGATACTCGTTTTCATGATTAAGTGGTGCGAATGGCGAAGTAAAACAGAGTCAATGCGAGTTCATCGCATCCATAACTAGTCATCTCGAACGTGATGCCGTGACTGTCGTGACTGGGGAATCGCGAACACACAAATCGGATGTTGCCAACGCCAGGAAAAACCACTTGCTGTTCTGTTGAAGACATCACTACAGGGGGATTGCGACTCGATGAAGATGTTACGCGCACATCGCGCGCGACCTTTCGGCTTCACTCTGGTCGAGCTGATGGTCACGCTGGCCGTGGTGGCGATTCTGGGAATCATCGCGGTCCCCAATTTCCATACCTTCATGCTCAATCAGCGTCGCGACTCTGTGGTGGATGCGCTGGTCGCTTCGCTGCAGTACAGCCGCAACCAGGCATTGAACATGGATCAGCCCACCACGTTGTGTGCCGGCGTCAGCGGCGTGCCGTGTCCCGGCGGCGCCTGGACGGGTGGATGGGAGGTGGTGCAGCAACCGGTCAGTAGCAGTACGGCGACTCTGCTGACCACCCACGTCCTGCAGGCCGTTTCCACCGTGCCAGCTGTCAGAGCCATCGACGGCAGTACCGGCTTTACGTTCGCTGGCAACGGCCTGGTTACCTTCACCCCGGCACTGGCCGGCGGTGACGAAATCATCCAGGTTTGCGACGCGCGCGGCACTGCTTACGCGCGAGCGGTGGAAATCAACCGTGCAGGTTATATCCAGTCCTCTTCCACACTCGGACAGACACCTGGCGGTGTCGCACTGACGTGCCCCTAGAGCTCATGACGATGAAACAGACCCACCACGGCTTCACCCTGATCGAGGTCATGATCGCGATGCTGGTGCTGTCGCTTGGCTTGCTCGGCATTGCCAGCACCCTGATCGCCGCGCTGCACAGCTCGACTTCGAATTACCTGGAGCAGCAGGCGGTGCAATCGAGCTACGACATCCTCGACCGGATGCGCTCCAATTTCACCGCCGCGTCGATTGCCGGCACCAGCAACCCCTATATCGCCGCACTGAGCGCACCCAGTACCACGGCACCTGCTCCTGATTGCACGGCTGCTAGCTGCAGCGCTAACCAAATGGCTGCCTACGATGTCTGGCAGTGGCAAACCACGATCAAGAACAGCCTGCCGAGCGGTCTGGGTTCGGTCGCCGTAACCCCAATCGGACTTACACCCCAGACAGCGCAAGTGACGATAAAGATTACGTGGAGCGATCAGCCTGCTCAGTCCACCTTCAACCCGACCGGCCTCGCAACCCGCACCTATACGGTAGTCACCGAACTATGAAATCCCGCCCTGCAGGTTTCGGACTGATCGAACTGATGATCGCCATGGCGCTGGGCCTGCTGGTGCTGGCCGGCGTGCTGGTGGTGTTTATCGCCCAACGGCAGGTCTACCAGAACTCCACCTCGCAATCGCTGGTCCAGGATGCGGACAACGCGCTGTCGGCCGTCATCACGCCGATCGTGCGCGGCGCCGGATTCACCGGCTGCGGCAGCATCGGCAACGGCGTGATCGCCTACCCGGCCGCGCGCAAAACCCCGCTGACGTTCAACACAAGCAGCGCCGTCCAGGGCTTTGCAGCCAATGCCATTCCCACCTCGTTGGTCGATGGGATCGCCAACGACACCACCGCGACCGACTGGACACCGTCACTGGACGCCTCGTTCGTAACCGCGGCCGTAGGCGGTGTGGCCAAAGGCAGCGACGTGCTGGTGCTGATCGGTGCCCCCCCTGGCGCGGCCCCTGTGGGTGCGACCGTCTTCGCCACCGGTGCCATTACCATCAACAATTCGCTGGGGACAAACTCCCTCGCCTTCACTCCTCCGCAACTCGTCGCCGTATCCGATTGCGGCAAGAGCTCGATCTTCCAGGTCAACAGCGCAACCACCGTCGCTCCCATCGTGCTTACCTACACCCTCGGCCCGAATGGCACGCCGCTTTATCCGGTCAGCTCGCAGGTGATTCCGATCCAGCAGACTGCGTTTTATGTAGCGCAGGGACATGCCGGTCAGAGCGGACTTTTCGAGGCTGTGATGCAGATTCCCGCCGGCGGCACCGCCGCAACCGCCACCTGGGGAACGCCCAATGAAGTGGTGCCGGGCGTCCTCAACATGGAAGTGCTGTACGGCATCAGTACCGGTACCCCAGGTCAGGCCACGCAATATGTGAAAGCTTCCGCCGTGACCAATTGGGCGGCCGTCACCACCATCAAACTGGGTTTCCTGGTCGAGGGCAATCCCTCGTCATCGACCGCCACCACCAACCAGACCTCCTTCCCGCTATTTGCCAACACGCTGGTGGTGCCAGCTGACTCACGGCTGCGGCACACGTTCTATCTAACTGTGAATGCTCGGAACGGCACGCTATGAACTCACGCCCTGTCCATCGCCCCGGATCACGCGCCAGCGGCATCGTGCTGCCGACTGCCCTCATCATCCTGCTGATCCTCTCGGTCGCCGCCGTGGTCCTGGTGGAGCAGATCAGCTCGCAGACCCGCATGGCGGCCAATAGCGCCAACATGGACACCACCCTGCAGGCGGCCGAAGCCACCCTGCGCAGTGCCGTCAGCCAGCTACTCGGCAACAAATACTCCGAAGCGAATTTTCGCAGCAACAGTGGCGGCACGTACTACTTCAACGCCGCGAATTACAGCGCGAGCACGCCGGTACCGTGGCAGACCACAGCCGGATGGAACACGGCCATAACCGATCCGACGGCGTTCACCGCCGGCGACCTCACCAAGTCGCGCAAATACATGATCGAGGAACTGCCCGCCGTGATCAGTCCAGGCGGCAGTTCCCAGAAAGCCTATCGCATCACCGCCCGCGTACTTGGCCAGGACGGCCAGACCGTAGTGATGTTGCAGACCCTTTACAAATTGTGACCACGAGAAGCAGGCATACCACCATGAGCAAGCTCGAGCAGTTCGCCACGCGGTTGCTGCCGTCTGCACTTTCCACCGCGATGGCGGTGACGATGATCGGCGTGCTGAGCCTGCCACCCGGCGTGGCGGAAGCAGCCACCGTCACGCCGGTACCGATTTCGCAGGTGCCGCTGACGGTGTCGCAGCCTACCCATCCGCAGGTGCTGTTCGCGCTGGGCAATTCGCAGTCGATGGATGGCGACCTGTCCGGTGCGATCCTGACGGGGTCAGGTGCTCTGTCCACGGCCCTATCCTCGCTGAGCTCATCCACCTCGCCGACCAATTACACGGTACCAGCAGGATTCACGCCGCCGTTGAACGCCGGCACTGCTGGCGTCGCTGCCTATACCACCAACAGCACGGGCGGAACGCCCACTTCGGGAACCCAGTACGACAACAGCGCCAGCCGGTTGAACGTGGCCAAGGGCGGCATCGCGGCCATCCTGAATCAGTACATGCCCAGCACGGATTTCGCGCTGATGGATTACAACGCCAGCGTATCCTCGCTCTATACGACGTGGGTCTATCTGATGTCGCCGAGTGGCGGTTTCAGTTTCAGCAGCACCAATACGTCGCCGCCGGCCGGCACGCGCTACATCAACAACCCCTGCTACAACTACAGTTCGGCGTCATCCACGGTGAACAGCAACTGTAGCTCGATCGTCAGTGCCGGCCTGTACTCGTCCTCGACTCTCAGCAAGCAATACATGCTGATCTCCGCCTCCAGTGATGATCCGAGCATCAACGACGTTCTCTACGCGGGTGGTCAGAGCAGCATATTCGACACCTATGGTGGCCCGTCGCCGGCCAGCCCTTTCCCACCCAATTTCACCTTGACCAGTTACAACAACGGTTCAATCTTCGTCCAATACTCCGCCAGCGCCCCCAACAATGGGGCGTTTGGAACCAACCCGACGAACGCCGGCTATGTGCCGTATTCGACCCAGGTGATCTATTCACAACGGGGCTTTGGCTACGATTCGACGGCATCGGCGACGACGGGCACCACGGTGGTGACCAACCAGACCGCCGGCACCGCGCCGACCGCGGCGACGGCGGCCGCGGCAATTGCCCACTTCACGCCATTCCTCGCTCCGGAAACCAACTCCACCAGCTCCACCGAAATCAAGGCGCTGGCGGTGCAGTCGCCGTTAGCCGGATTGATGGCCAGCGCGCTGACCACGCTCAACGCCAGCAAGCCCACCACAGCCACCGGCTGCATTCCGCCCAAGCAATATGTGGTGCTGATCACCGACGGTCTGCCGACCCAGGACCTGAGCAACAAATTGTGGCCGCCGCTGGGCAGTGCATCGGCTGCTGGTTATGGAGTTACCGCGACCTTCAATGCTGACGGCTCGTTGAATGCCACCAACGATCAGGCGCTGACCGACACGATCACCAAGATCGCTGCATTGAACTCCGCCGGCATTCAAACTTACGTGGTGGGTCTCGGCGCCGGTGTCGATCCCACCGCCAATCCGCAGGCTGCCGCCGCACTCGCTGCAATGGCTGTGGCCGGCGGCACCGCCTCGGCCAGCCCGCAGAAATATTTTCCCGCGACCAGCCCGGCTGCGCTGGTGACCGACCTGCAGTCGATTCTGACCAACGTGTCCAGCCAGAACGCCTCGACCAGTGCGGCGGCGATCAACACCGCCACGCTCAGTGCGAATTCTGAGCTGTATCAGGCGATCTTCAACCCAGGCAGCTCGACCAACAACGCCTGGATCGGCGACTTGGACGAATACGCCATTACCGCGGCCGGCGTGATCAGCACCACGGCGACCTGGAGTGCGCAGGCCCAGCTGGATACCAGTACCAGCCGCAATATCGCGACATGGGACCCGTATCACCTGGTGGGAACCACAACCACGCCTGCCGCTGTCGGCTTCAGCTGGAGCAACCTTTCGGCCACCCTGCAGGGCGAGCTGCAGCCCAGCGACACCAGCGGCTCGCTGCGGCTGAGTTATCTGCGCGGCAGCCATGCACAAGAACAAGCAAACGGTGGGGCGTTCCGCAATCGCGTGCACTTGCTGGGCGACATCGTGGACAGTGCGCCAGCCTATGTCGGTCCACCTTCGGGCTCCTACAGCGATGCTTCGTACGGCAGCTTCGTGATCGCCCAGGCCAGCCGCGCGTCCATGCTGTATTTCGGCGCCAACGACGGCATGCTGCATGGAGTGAACGCGTCCACCGGCAACGAGAGCATGGGATTCATTCCCAATGGCGTGTTCTCGAATCTTTACAAACTCACTGACCCGCTCTATTTCTACCACCACCAGTTCTTCGTCGATGGCTCGCCCGACGTGAACGACGTGCTGCTGTCGACCGACAACAAATGGCACACCCTGCTGGTGGGCGGCGAGAACGCCGGCGGCAACAGCATCTACGCAATGGATGTGACCAACCCGCAGAACTTCACCTCCGATACTGCCGTGGCAAGCTCGGTACTATGGGAGTTCACCGATTCCGACATGGGCCTCAGCTACAGCGCCCCGCAGATCGTGCGCTCGAACGCGTCGAGCCTGAAGATCACGGATACCGACGGGACGGTGGCGGGCTTCGCGGTCCTTTTCGGCAACGGCTACAACAGCGCGAGCCAGCAGCCCATCTTCTACGCCGTGAATGCTTCCACCGGCGCCACGATCGCCAAGATCAACCTCTGCACGGCGACCGGTGTGCCCACCACGGCTTGCAACACCGGCATAGCCAACGGGCTGTCGAGCATAGCCGCCGCCAATACCAGCGGCGTGCTCGGCGTGCCGCAGGACATGGCCTACGCAGGTGACCTGCAGGGCAATGTCTGGGGTATCAACATGAGCAACGCCAACCCCGCCCTGTGGACTGTGGAGCTGCTGTTCCAAGCACGCGATGGCTCGGGCAACGCGCAGCCGATCACCACCACGCCAACACTCACCCCCAACCCGAACTTTCCCAACGAGCTGGGCCTGATGGTGTACGTGGGTACGGGTCGCTTCATCGCCACCGGCGACCTCACCAGCACCAGCGTCCAGAGTTTCTACGGGATATTTGACAACAGCAGCGATCTCGCCAGCTATGCATCGCCCGCCCCGGCGCTGCCATATACCCGGTCGAACCTGCAGGCGCAGACATTGAGTCTGGCGACCTACACCCCGACGAATACTTCGGTGGTGCTGTCGACCAACAATCCGGTCAACCTGACTTACGCCTCGGAGACTGTGACCAATCCGGCAGCACCGCCGCCCACGATCACCGTCCCACCGCAGGAAGGCTGGTACTTCGACGTATCGCCGATCGGCAGCGGCGCACGCATCTTCACCAATTCGCTGGTCGAAAGCGGCGGTGTGCAGTTCACCATCAACGTGCCGCCCGTCATATCAACCACTTCGTGCGGCAACCCTGTCTCGTACCTGATGAATGTGAATTACGGCACCGGCGGTCCCTTCTCGCAACCCTCCATCGGCCTGAATGGAGGCATCAGTGTCGGTGGTACAGTCAACGGACAGAATCCAGTCGGCGTATACGTCAGCAATGCCTACGGCTCGGCTCCCACGAGCGTGCCGACCGGTACCGGCACGAACCTGACCATCCTGAGTACGTCGAACGGCCTGATCGGTATTCCCACGCAAGGCAACGTGACCAGCCATGTAGGCTGGTGGCAAGTCCAATGAGGACCGTAATGATGAAAACTACCAGCTGTTTCGCTCTGTTGGCGACGCTCGGCCTCAGCACCGCTGTCGTGGCTAGTTCGGTGGCGCCCAGCGTCACTGGTACCGTGACGCGGGTCATCCCTGTCGGCAACGAAAAGCAGGTCACCATAAATGGGCATACCTACACGGTGACCACAAATACCAAGTCCTACGGTACGACTGCGCAGTTGCAGCCGGGCCAACCGGTGACCCTCTTGCTGGCGGGTGATGGCCATACCGTGATGATGACCAACGCAGCCGGTACCACTATTACATCGCACCCCTGACAGGCCACGCCTCATGCAAGCAACGCATCACCCCAAACGGGCGATCGCTGGGTTCACCCTGGTCGAATTGATGATCGTGGTGGCGATCATCGCGGTCCTCACAGCGATTGCCGTGCCCAGCTACTTGAAATATCTCCAAACGAGCCGCCGCTCCGACGCCTGGGCAGCCCTTACCCTGGATCAGGGCATCCTCGAGCGTTGTTATGCGCAGACGTTCGATTACTACAACGCCAGCACCGGAACCAACTGCGGAACCTTCGTCGCCACATCGCCCGGAGGGTACTACGCCGTGGTGATGGACGTTCCTGCACCATCAAGCACCACCAGTGCCTACTTGCTCACTGCAGCACCGTCGGCAGGTTCGCCGCAGGCGAACGATACCCAGTGCACGACAATCAGTCTTTCCAGCACTAATGGCAAACAGGCCACCGGCTCCGGGCCAAATCCAAGCAGTACTTGCTGGCAGCAATGACCCGAAGCAGCTCGGCTGTTTCCACTTGTAGTCCAGAGGCGGATAATCACCGGCCCGGAAGCTACACGGCTGCGCAATGTTCGTACCTGGTCAACGCTGGATCTCCTCTGCTGAACCCGAGCTTGGCCTCGGCACCGTGCTACGCGTCGAAGGGCGCGGCGTGCAGGTGCTGTTTGCCAAGGCCGGTGTGCTGCGCCCCTATGCGGTCGATTCGGCGCCACTGCTGCGTGCCGAGTTTCGCGCGGGCCAGCGCGTCGCCGGCAAGGGCATCGCGTTCCTGGTGGAACGGGTGGAAATCCGCGATGAGCTGCTGATCTACCGTGGCGAAGGCCGCGAGCTGGAGGAAGGCCAGCTCGATGACGAGCAGAGCGTGAGCCAGGCCGATGACCGGCTGACCGGTGGACGTACCGACACGGTGGCACAGTTCGAGCTGCGCCTGGAAGGCCTGCGGCGTCGCGCCGAAGCACGCCGTTCGCCGGCATGGGGGCTGGGCGCCGCACGCATCGGGCTGGTGCCACACCAGCTGCGCGTAGCCGGCATTGCCGCCGCGCGCCGACCGCCACGGGTGTTGCTGGCCGACGAAGTCGGCCTGGGCAAGACCATCGAGGCGGGCATGATCATCGCGCGCCAGCTCGCCACCGGCCGCGCCTCGCGCGTGCTGCTGCTGCTGCCCGATACGCTGGTGTACCAGTGGTTCGTCGAACTGCTGCGTCGTTTCAATCTGAGCTTTGCGATCTACGACGAGGAACGCTGCGAAGCGCTGGAACAGTCCGGCGATCACAGCAATCCGTTCGAGGACGAGCAGCTGGTGATCGCCGACTTCGGCTTTCTCGAGAACTCGCCGAAGTATGCACAACAATTGCTCGATGCGCCGTGGGATTTGCTGGTGGTCGACGAAGCGCACCACCTGGCGTGGTCACCGGAAGCGGCCAGCCCGCGCTACACCATGGTGGAGCAACTGGCTGCGGTGATCCCCGGCGTGATCCTGCTTACCGCCACCCCGGAACAGCTCGGTCGCAGCGGCCACTTCGCCCGCCTGCGCCTGCTCGATCCGCAGCGTTACAGCGATCTGGACGGCTATCTGGCCGAAGCCGATACCTATCAGGCATTGTCGAAGATTGCCGACCAGCTGCTCGACGGAGTCGCGCTGAACGATGACCAGCGCACCGCGCTGGCCGAAGCATTTCATGGCGATGAAGTCCTCACCGCACAACTGGCCGAATCGACCAAGCCGGCCAATGCACGCGAGCTGCTTGCCGCGCTGATCGACCGCCATGGCACCGGCCGCGCGATGTTTCGCAACAACCGCGCCGGCGTCGGTGGTTTTCCCAAGCGCCTGCCCGAGTGGCACCTGCTTGACGCCGATATCTTGGAGGAAAGTACCCGCCAGTCGCTGCTGGCCGAATTCCACGCCGACATCCAGCAGCCGCCGGCCCTGATCGAGGTCGACTACAGCGCCGATCCGCGCATCGATGCCCTGATCGCCCTGCTCGATCGGCATCCGCAGGACAAGTTCCTGCTGATCTGCCGCAGCCAGGCCAAGGTGCTGGCACTGGAAGACGCGTTGCGCACGCGTACCGGCACCGGCATCGCGCGCTTCCATGAAGGCCTCGGCATCATCCAGCGCGATCGCAACGCGGCGTACTTCGCCCAGCCTGACGGCGCACGCCTGCTGTTGTGTTCGGAGATCGGCTCGGAAGGACGCAACTTCCAGTTTGCGCACCGGCTGATCCTGTGGGATCTGCCGCTCGATCCGGACCTGCTCGAACAACGCATCGGCCGCCTCGACCGCATCGGCCAGAAGCACGACATCAACATCCATATCCTGCTGGTCGCCGACAGCGCACAGCACGTGCTGGCACGCTGGTACGACGAGGGCGTCAATGCGTTCCGCATGAGCCCAGCCGATGGCCGCGAACTGCTGCGCCGCTATTGCGAGCCGCTGGCCCGACTGGCCGACGAACACGCGCGCGGCAGTGACAACCGCGACCAGGAACTGGACGTGCTGTTGGCCGAGACCGCCGCCAGTCACGAGCAGATGGCCGAACTGATCCGTGGCGGTCGCGATCATCTGCTGGAACTGGCGGCCAGCCGCGACCTGCATGCGGACGAGCTGCAGCAGGCATTTTCCCGCGAAGATCACGACCCGGGCCGCGACGCCTTCGTGCAGCGCCTGCTGGAAGCATTCGGCATCCACGCCGAGGAACTCGGCGGCCAGGTGCTGCTGCTCGATCCGCAATACCTGTCCACCGATGCCCTGCCCGGCTTCGCCGAGGGCCCGCAGTCAGCGACATTTGCGCGCGAGGTGGCACTGGCGCGCGAGGACCTGCCGCTGTTGCGACTCGATCACCCACTGGTCGCCGGCGCACTGGATCTGGCCCTGTCCGGCGAGCAGGGCAATGCCGCCTTCATGGTCGATGATGTGCTGCCGCCGCGGACCGCCTTGCTGCAGTCCGTGTTCGTGCTCGAATGCGTGGCCGATCGCAAGCTCGATGCCGAACGCTTCCTGCCAACCTTGCCGATCACCGTGACGGTCGATACCCGACTGGCGGAACGACCCGATTTTTCACCCAGCGAAGCCGCGTTGCGCAAGGCTGGCGACCGCAATATTGAAGTGGCACGCTACCGAAAATTTCTCGGCAAGCTGGTGCCGCCGATGCTGGAGCGCACCGAGACGCTGGCCGGCGCACGCGGGCAAGCCAGCATCGACGAAGCGGTGGCACTGGCCACGGCCACGCTGGATGCCGAACTGTCCCGCCTGCTTGCGTTGCGTGCGGTCAACCCCTCGATCAGCGAGACGGAAATCGTCGCAGTTGCCGACGAACGCTCCGCCCTGCTGGCCGCCCTGCCGCAATCCCGCCTGCGGCTGGATGCGGTACGCTTCGTGGTGAGTCCGGATTTCCTCGCGCTGCGCTGATCGCTCTGTGCAAGTTGATGCGCTGAGGCTTCAGCGCATCAACTGCCGCTTCGGCTTGAACGGCAAGCGCCCGCGCCAGTACTGGATCAGCACGATGCCGCCCAGCATGCCGCCGATGTGCGCAAAATGGGCCACCCCCGGCTCGATGCCCGTCACGCCCAGGGTCAACTCGACGATGGCATAGCCCGTCACGAACAGCCATGCCGGCATCGGGATCGGCAGGAACATCAGCATCACTTTCTCGTGCGGATACATCATGCCGAATGCCAGCAGCAGCCCGAAGATCGCACCGGATGCGCCGAGCGTTGGCCCATACTCGGTCGGCGGGAAAAACCACAGCACAGCCAGTTGCAGCAACGAGGCGACAATCGCGCACACGAAGTAATAGATAGTGAAATTGCGTGCACCCAGCGTTCGTTCGATCGCCCCGCCAAACATGTACAACGCGATCATGTTGAACAAAATGTGGGTCACCCCACCGTGCAGAAAGGCGCTGGTGACGATCTGCCAGACCCCGAACAGGCCGCTGCCAAGCGGCCACAACGCGAAATACTGCAGCATGGGGTCGCCCATGACTTGCTGCAGCAGGAACACGGCGACGTTCGCAATCAGCAGGTTGCGCGTGACGGGCGGCAGGTCAAATGGCATTCGGCGGCTTCCGGGGGATCAACGGCAGGTGTAGCAGGGTCAAACGTGCAGTGGCTGCACCGCGCAGATATAGGTATCGATACGCTGACCCGCAAGGCGTGAAATCGTTCATGCGGCAAGCCCGTGCAGCGGGGAACGAAAAAGCCGCCTCTCGGCGGCTTTTTCACACGATGTAACCCCCGCAACGCATCAACCCTTGCTCGCCACCTGTGCAATCACCTCGGGACGCTTGGCACCTGCAAAGCGCTTGGCCCAGTAGGCCTCGTTGAGGCTGGAAATCTCAACCGACTTGCCGGTGGCGGGCGAATGGATGAAGCGGCCGTCGGAAATGTAGATACCGACGTGCGAGATGTTCCGCTTGCCGTGGGTGCGGAAGAACACCAGATCACCCGGCTTCATGTCGGCACGATTGACCTTGAGGCCGGCCAGGAACTGCGAGGCTGAATTGGTCGGCAGCTGCAGGCCGATCGCATGGGCAAACACGTAACGGACGAAACCGCTGCAATCGAAACCGGTCGAGGGATCGTGACCACCGCGCACATAACGGATGTCACGCAGATTCATCGCCAACCCGATCAACGCCTTGCGCAGATCCGTGACACTCCCGGCATCAGCAGCGGCAGGCATTTCCTCATCGGCATCAACCTGATCTGCGGCGGCACTGTCGGTCGTCGCGACATTGTTCGACACGGCGTTGCCAGCAACTACCGTCAGGGATGTCATATCGACCGGGATGATGGACTGCGCCAGCATCGGGGCCGGATCAAGCATCGGCAGCTGGTTCAGCGTTTGCGCAGTGACGGCGTCCGAAGAGTCGGCCAGCACGAAGGGTTTGGTCTGAACCGAATCCGCTGCCGGCAGCAACGGCTTCATCTCGACGGCGACGACGGTGATCGCCGTGGCCGGGATGGTCACATCTGCAAGACTGCTGCTGTAGGAGTGGGTGGCCTTGTGTGTCGATTTTGCGAGCTTGCCGTGAGCGTGTACCGGCTTGCTATGCGCTACCACCTTGCTATGCGCTACCACTTTGCCGTGAGTCTGTTTCTGCTGCGCCTGCTTCGCATGGGTCGTCTTGCCGTGGGTCTTGCTGGTAGCTGCCTGCACCGGTACGACGACGAGCATGGCTGCAGCAAGCACAGAGAAGGCGGTCAATCGGTTGATTGGCATGCGGGAAAAATCCCCTGGAATACACAGGATTAGCCGCCTGCAAAGCTGACGACGTGACGATTGGGTGAAGTTAGCAAGAAGGCATAGGCCGTATGTTCGATTGCGGTTAACTAAACCCCATCGTTTTGAAACGTGAACTCACCACAAAATCGTATTCAATCGATTGATTTTCAAAAGAAATAGTTGAAGTCTCACCCTGAAAAAGAATTCAAAGCCCCGTTTATGTGACGCTGATCACAAAATTCAGGCGTCCGGATAGAGTCGAAGACCAAAGATGGCCGTGCCGACCCGCACCTCGGTGGCACCCTCGGCAATCGCCAGCGGAAAATCACCACTCATACCCATCGAAAGTCTTGGCAAATCATGACCTTGTGCCGATGCCCGATCGCGCAACTCATGCAACAGACGGAAACAACCACGCACCTCGTCCGGCTCGCTGGAGTGGATCGCCAGCGTCATCAAACCGCGCACGCGCAACGTGTCGTAGCCACGCAAGGTGTCGAGGAAGGCCAGCAGCTGTTCCGGAGGCAGACCGTACTTGCTCGGCTCAGGTGAGGTCTTGACCTGCACCAGCACGTCGATCACGCGGTGTTCCTGCTGCAGTCGCCGATGCAGCGCCTCGGCCAGCTCCAGCCGATCCAGTGATTGCACCTCACTGGCCAGCCGGGCCACATCTTTGACCTTGTTGGTCTGTAAATGGCCGATCACCACCCAGTCGATGCCGCAATCCGCCAGCAGCGCAGCTTTGCCGCGGATTTCCTGCACCTTGTTCTCACCAAAGCGATGCAAACCCAGCGTGACGGCGGCCCGGATCAGTTCCGGGCCAAATGTCTTGCTGACCGGCAGGATATTCACCGAGGACGGATCGCGCCCGGCCTCGCGGCAGGCCTCATCGACACGCTGGCGGACCTGCGCCCAGTTGCCCGCCAGATAAGCAGTGTCCGGGCTCATGCTTCGACCGTCCGGTTCAGGCCTTGGTAGCTTGTTGATGGTGTCGTGCCACCACTTCGGCGACCACCATGCTGACCTTCTTGCCGGTAGGTATGTGCAGGAATTCGTTGGGACCATGCGCATTGGAATGTGGGCCGAGTACGCCGGTGATCAGGAACTGCGCCTTCGGAAACTTCTCACCCAGCATGCCCATGAACGGGATGCTGCCACCCTCACCCATGTAAGTGGCCGGCGCACCGAAGTAATGCTGTGAGGCATCGGCGACCGCCTGCTCCAGCCAGGGCGACAGCTGCGGCGCGTTCCATCCGCTGCCGTCCTTTTCCAGTGCAAAGGTGACTTTGGCGCCGTATGGCGGATCCTTTTCCAGCAATTGCTTGAGGAAATCACCGGCCTTGGCCCCGTTGAGCGTTGGCGGCACGCGCAAGCTCAACTTCACCGACGTCAGCGGGCGCAACACGTTGCCTGCGCTGTCCAGCGACGGCATGCCGCCGATGCCGGTCACCGCCAGCTGCGGGCGCCAGGTGCGGTTGAGCACCAGTTCGGCCAGATCATGGGTGACCGGCTGCATGCCCTCAACCCACGGAAACTTGTCGTAGATATCGTCGCCCAGGACCTCAGCCGAGAGCTTGGCCTGCTCGATCCGCTGCGGCGGGATCTCGACGTACAACTCCTTCGGCTTGATCTGACCGGTGACCGGATCTTCCAGTCGCGACAACAGTTCGCGCAGGATGCGGAAGCTGGACGGCACCACGCCCGAGGCGTCGCCTGAGTGAACGCCTTCTTCCAGCACCTGTACGGTCAGGTTGCCGCCCGTCATGCCGCGCAACGAAGTGGTCAGCCACAGCTGGTCGTAGTTGCCGCAGCCGGAGTCCAGGCACACCACCAGCGATGGACTGCCGATACGCGCGGCCAGATGGTCCACGTAATACGGGAGGTCATAGCTGCCCGATTCCTCGCAGGCTTCAATCATCACCACGCACCGCGCATGCGGAATGCCCTGCTCGTGCAGCGCCAGCAGCGCTGCCAGCGAGCCGAAGATCGCATAGCCATCGTCTGCGCCACCACGACCGTATAGCTTGTCGCCCTTGATCACCGGCGTCCACGGACCGAGCCCGTCAGCCCAGCCGGTCATCTCCGGCTGCTTGTCCAGATGGCCATACAACATCACGGTGTCGTCGCCCTGCCCCGGCACCTCGATATAGATGAGCGGCGTGCGCCCTTCCAGCCGCACCACTTCCAGCGTGGCACCCGGCAGCGCCGACAACTTGGAGCGCGCCCAGGTCTCCATCAGCTTGACCGCGGCATCCATGTAACCGTGTTCGACCCACTTGGCATCGAACATCGGCGACTTGTTGGGAATGCGGATGTACTCGACCAGCTGCGGCACGATTTCGTCGTCCCACAAGCCGCTGACGAAACGGGAAAGGCGGGCAGTATCCATGGTCAAGCTCCGGCAACCGATCAAATTCGTATTGTAGCAGCGCCCTTCGGAAGCGCCGGACACCGACACGCCATCAGGCAGCACGCACAAGCGCCGACGTGTATCGCGCACGCGTGCCTTGCAGCAATCCCGACTGCGTCACTTATCACCGCTCGGCAAAGTTGCGTCGCGGCACCTGGATGCCGCCATCACAGCTCACGGAGGAAGGCCATGTTCCACAAACTTGCCGCACTTGCCCTGGCGTTGACCCTGACCCTGCCCGGGTTGTCGTTCGCCGCGACGCCCGTCAACATCAACACGGCCGACGCTGCCACCATCGCCAGCTCGCTGGATGGCGTCGGTCAATCAAAGGCACAGCAGATCGTCGCTTGGCGCGATGCTCATGGGCCGTTCAAGAGTGCCGATGACCTGACCCAGGTCAAGGGCTTTGGCCCAGCGACGCTTGAACGCAATCGCACAGCCATCCTGCTCACCGACAACGCGACCGATACCGCCACCAAGGCGGATAAACCCGCCAAGAGCAGGCGCAAGAGCAAAAAGGCCGCCGTTGAAGAAGCTGCCGCCGGGAAGTAGTAGGGAAGACGGGGCCGGGCGGCGCGACCCATCGCGGGGCGCGCCGCTTGCGTTACACTCGCGCGCCCATCCTGCTCGCCGCCTCGCCATGATCCTGCCGCGTTATCACATTGCCGCCTCTGCCATCCAGGGTGCCGGCAAGGGCCTGTTTCTCGATGAGACTGTGGCGGCGGGGCGCATTATCACGGCACCGGATGGCATCGAGCGGACCTTTCGGCATGCCGACATCACGGCATCGCCGGAACTCAGCGCACAGTTCCACGCCAGTGCACGCTGGTTCGAGGATCGCTACACGTTGTCGCCCGACTGGCCGGACGAGTGTTACATCAACCACAGTTTCACGCCGAACGGGCTGTGGCACCTGGGTTTCGTGTTTGCGCTGGCCGAGCTGCCGCCCGGCACGGAAATCACCGTGGACTACCGGCACCTGCTGCCGCCCGGTGAAGCCGAGGATTTTGCCGATTCGGTCACTGGTGAGACAATCACCGGCTTGTCCTGGCAAGAAAGTCTCGCCAGCAGTACTCACGCACTGGCCGAACTGCTGGGTGCCACCTACCGTTGATCGTGATGTTTGATATCCCAACTCTTGAAACGGCGCGCCTGCGCCTGACCGCGTTGACTGAAAAGCACTTCAACGATTACGCCGCGATGCTGGCCGACCCGGACAGCACGCGCTGGATCGGCGATGGCCAACCGCTGGACCGCACCAACGCCTGGCGCTCGCTGGCGATGCTGCTGGGCCACTGGCAGCTTCGCGGCTGTGGCATGTGGGCGCTGGAGCTGAAGTCCACTGGTGAATTCATCGGCCGCGCCGGGCTGATGTACCCCGATGGCTGGCCGGATCTGGAGCTGGGTTGGATGCTGAAGCCGGAGCACCGCCACCATGGCTATGCCACCGAAGCAGGCGATGCCGTACTCGATTTTGCCTGGAACCAGCTGCATGCCCAGCGCGTGATCAGCCTGGTGCGGATCGGCAACGAGGCCTCAGACCGGGTGGCTGAGCGCCTCGGCGGCGAACACATCGAGGACATGGATTTCTACGGCAGCCACAGCCACGTGTTCGCCTATTACCCGCCGCATCGCGAGCACCGGCGCGCGTACGCCTGAACAAGCCACCCACGGTACCTAGCCACCACGGGAACCGCGGTGGTCGCACCTTGTCTGATAGTGCACAACACCGGAGAATCCGTAGGCGCGCTTTGCTCGTTCAGGGCAGCAGCCAGGAATCAGGCCATACCGCGCGCAGCATGGTTGCTGCCCCGCGGCCCACGTCTCCAGGAGTCCCTCATGCGCATCCTGCTGGCCGAGGATGATCCATCCATCGCCGAAGGCATTTGTGGATCGCTGCGGCATGGCGGTCACGCTGTCGATCATGTGGCCAACGGCAGCCTTGCCGATTCAGCGTTGCGCGACCACGACTACGATCTGCTCGTGCTGGATCTGGGCCTGCCTTCGCTCGATGGCAGCGAGGTGTTGCGGCGTTTGCGCAGCCGTGGCACGGGGCTGCCAGTGCTGGTGGTGACTGCACGCGACGGTTTGCCCGAACGCATCCGCGTACTTGATCTGGGCGCCGACGACTACTTGGTGAAACCCTTTGCGCTGAGCGAGTTCGAGGCACGTGTGCGCGCCCTGCTGCGCCGGGCCAGCAGTCAGGGCAAGCCGGAACTGCAGCTGGGCAACTTGCGGCTGGATCTGCCCGGTCATCGTGCCTGGATTGATCAGACGCCACTGGAACTGACCGCGCGCGAATTCGGCCTGCTCGAAGCACTCGCCTTGCGTGCCGATCGCGTAACCAGCCGTGCGCAGCTGATCGAGGCGCTATGCGACTGGGACCAGGAACTGACCGATAACGGACTGGACATCGCGATCCATCGCCTGCGCCGCAAACTGCAGGGCAGCGGCACCGGCGTGCGCACGATCCGCGGCCTCGGTTATCTGCTGGAAGAGGCCGAAGAATCCGCGAGCGATCCGGCATGACCTCGCTGCGCACGCGTCACCGACGCCCCAGCCTGCGCCGACGCCTGCTGATTTTCCTGCTGATTCCGATGGCTGCGCTGCTGCTTCTGGACGCGATGCTGACTTATGGCGTTGCACTGGGATACGCCAACAAGGTGCATGACCGCGACCTCAGCGACAACGCGTTGACGCTGGCAAAAATGCTCGGCAACGACCAGCTTGGGGGCACCCTCACCCCACAGGCGCGGTTCCTGCTCGAATACGACCCGGATGGCCACAGCTATTTCAGTGTGATCAGCATCAGGCACGGCCTGCTGGCCGGCAACGAGCGCCTGCCGCAGCTGTCGCAAGCGCCGTCGCTGGGTGCTGCACCGATGCTTTACGACGCTCAGCTGGACAAGCATGCGCTGCGCGCCGCCAGCGTGCATACGCCCGCGAGCCATGATCCCAGCGACAGCCTGGTCATCACCGTCGCCGAAACCCTGCGTGACCGGCACGAGCAGGCGCGGGAAATCCTGTTGCTGGCGACCCTGATGCAGACCTTGCTGCTCGTCTGTGTACTCTCGCTGGTCTGGTTTGGCGTCAGCCGTGGTCTGCGCGTACTCGACCCGCTCACCGCCCGGCTGGCTGCGCGCACGCACGAACTGACGCCCATCAACGGGCCCGATGTCCCCCAGGAAATCCAGCCACTGACCCGCACCATCGACGCGCTGTTCAGCCGCGTGCGCGGCATGCTGGCCCTGCACGACCGCTTCATCGCCGATGCCGCGCATCAGTTGCGCACGCCACTGGCCGGACTGAGCCTGCATGTCGACCGCGCCCTGGCCGACCCACAGCCGGAAACGGTGACCGATGCGCTGATGCACATCCAGCGCCTGACCCATCGTGCCGCGCGGACCACCTCGCAATTGCTGTCGCTGGCCCGCGCGCAGGCCTCGCCGTCGGACAGCGAGGAATTCAAACAGCTCGATCTGGGCCGGTTGGTTCCCGAAGCCGTTTCGCTGCGCGTGCATGACGCGCTGGTCGCCGGCGTGGACCTTGGCTATCAGAGGCCTGCAGCTAAGCAAGCGCTATGCATCATGGGCGATGCTGCCAGTGTGCAGGACCTGCTGGACAACCTGATTGACAACAGCGTGCGCTATGGCGGCCGCGGCAGCAGCGTCACTGTCTCCCTGCAGGCGCGGGCTGATGGTGGCGCCAACCTCAGTGTCGAGGACGACGGTCCAGGGGTAACGCCCGAACTGTTGCCACGCCTGAGCGAGCGCTTTTTTCGCGCCGCCAGCAACGGCGAGGAAGGCAGCGGGCTGGGTCTGGCGATCGTCCAGCGCATTGCTGAGCGGCATGATGCCGAGGTGGTCTACCGTTCAGGTGAGGAGTGTGGCCTGTGCGTCGAAGTCCGCTTCCCGCCGATGACGACGCATTCGGCATGAGTCCGAACACCCACATTCACTGCACCTTGCCTATACGCCTGATCGAAACCCTATTGCGATCCGCCACTTCGCCTTCACAATAGTGAGTGACGCTGCCGTGGCCAACCAATAATGATGACCACCACGGATATCGACCAGTCGCGCCAGCGTCGGGTCATCGCCATGGAACCATGCATACCGTGCCATTTCGATTCTTGAGCAGGGCAATCTCCACCAACCTCCTGCGTGGCTGCCTGATGGGCGTGCTGCTCGGTGGGGTGGCCGGCTGCGCTGCGCCAGTGCCCAAGCTGGCACCGCCGCTGCCGGCGCAGTGGCAGCATGCACTTGCCTCGGATCCCGCCAAGTCGACCGACCTGCATGGTTGGTGGCATGCCTTCGGTGATCCGGCGCTGGATGCCTTGATTGACCGCGCATTGGCCAACAATCTCGATGTAGCCCAAGCAGTCGAGCGCATGCGAGCGGTGCGCGCAGTGCAGCGTAGTGCTCAAACACGCTACCTGCCGTCGCTGCACGCGAGCACCAGTGACGTGGTCGAACCGAGCGCACATGCCTCCTATCAGCTGGCCGGCTTCGATGCCAGCTGGGAACTTGGCCTGTTCGGCCGCGCCGAAGGCTCCCGCCGCGAAGCGCGCGGTGCATTGGATGCGAGCATTGCCGATCTGCGCACCGCTCAGGTTTCACTGGTCGCCGAAGTCGTGCGCGAATGGATCGAGTTGCGCACGGCACAACAGCAGGAACAACTGCTGTCGCAGATCAACGAGGCCCGTCAGCACGAATACGAATTGCTGCAGGTGCGCCAGCATCTGCAGTTGGTGGCGCCCAGCGCGGTAGATCAGGCGCAGGCGGCATTCGCGCAATCCACGGCCGCTCTGGCAGCCCCCCGACAGGCCATCACTGCCAGTGCTCAGCAACTGGCCATGCTGCTCGGCCAGAATCAGCCCGACGCCGCCTGGTCACAGCCAGGCACACCGCCCGAACTGGGCGCATGGCGGCTCGACAGTGCTCCGGCAGACCTGGTACGCACACGCCCCGAAATTGCCCGCGCCGAAGCCGATGTGCTGCAGGCCGCCGGTGCACTGGCGCTGGCTCACGCCGATCAATTTCCACGTATCGGCCTCGGCGGTTCGATCGACTGGTCGGTCGACATCTTCAACGACAAAAAACATGGCACCACCCCCAATTCGATCGTCGCGATAGGGCCGGAGATCAATATTCCCCTGTTCGACTGGGGCATCCTGCTGGCCGCCAGGCACGCCAAGGATCACGAGCTCAAAGCCAGCGTGCTGGCTTATCGGCAAGCCGTATTGCAGGGTGTGACTGAAGTGGAAACCGCACTGGGCAGTGTGCAGCAACAGCAACAGCGCGAGCAGCAGACCCAGCATGCCTGGCAGGCACTGCAGCATGTCGACCAGACCGTGCAGACCCGGGTCAGCTTGCAGCTGGGCAGCCCGCTCGATCGTGCCGAGAGCCAGATCGCCGCCGATCAGGCTGCGATCGAACTGGCCGATGCCCGTGCCGGGCACAGCCTCGCTTACGTGGCGCTGTTCAAGGCACTCGGCGGTGCGCCATTGCCGACACCTACCGAAACGCCCCCTGCAGCCAACACGGACGAGGTACACCGCTGATGGTGGCCCTCGCGCGCAAGACGCTGATCTACGAATGGCGGCGCTTCCTGCCAGCCATGCTGGCGGTTGGTTTTGCCGGCCTGTTGCAGCTGCTGCAGATCGCGCTGGTGCTGGGCATCTTCGGCAGCACCAGCCTCTACATCACCGGTTCATCGGCCGATGTATGGGTGGGTTATCCAGGCACCCAGAGCGTGGGCTCGGGTCGAAACATCGATGCCGACGTGGAATCACGCATCCTGATGGATCCGGCCATACAGCGCGTCGAACCGTATATATGGGTCGACGGTGACTGGCGCGGTCCACGCGATACCGGCGGTGTCTCGGTGTTCGTTTCCGGCATCGACCCGCGCCCCGATGGCCTGATGTTCTCCAAGGCACTGCCAGCCGATCTGCGCGCGCGGCTGGCGGAGCCGGATGCGGTGGTGGTCGACCGCTCCGCGCTGGATCAGCTCGGTGTCGACATCGGCCAGACCGCCACCATCAATGGCCATCAGGTGCGCGTCGTCGGCGTCAGCAGCGGCCTACGGGCGCTGGGTGGCGTCAACGTGCTGTGCTCGCTGGATACCGCGCGACAACTGGATGAGGATCCGGCCGACATCGGCCCCACCTACCTGGTCGCCAAGTTGCACGATCCTAGCCAGGCCAATGCCGTCGCCGTGCGCCTGCGCGGCTCCAAGGCGTTCGGCCCCTACACGACCTGGAGCGCCAAGGATTTCGCGCAAATCTCGGTGCGCTACTGGCTGTTCGACACCGGCGCCGGTGCCGGCGTGCTGTTCCTGGCCGGCATCGTGTTTCTGGTCGGTGCCGTGATCACCAGCCAGACCCTGATTGCTGCGGTCAATGGCTCGATGCGCGAGTACGCCACCCTGAATGCCCTGGGTGTGGGCGTGGGTGCCTTGCGCAAGGTAGTGCTCGAACAGGCGTTCTGGGTCGGTGCGCTGGGCCTCCTCGGTGCCGGCCTGCTTGGCATCGTGCTGATGCTGCTGGCGCGCAGCCAGGATGTGCCGGTGTCATTGAATATACGGGCGGTACTGGCCTGCATCATCCTGGTGATGGGCCTGGCCGCGGTTTCCGGACTGGCCGCCATGCGCAGCATGCGCCGCGCCGATCCCGCCACGTTGCTGAGGTAGTCGCGATGCATCCTGCCACGGCCATCGAACAGCTACCCGCAGCCGCCCTGTTTGCCGAAAGCATCAGCAAATCCTTCATGTCCGGCCACCAACGCACACAGGTGCTGGATGGCCTCACGCTAAGCATCGACGCCGGCGAGCTGACCCTGATCTCCGGCCCCTCCGGTTGCGGCAAAAGTACCCTGCTGGCGATCCTCAGCGGCCTGCAGAAAGTCGACAGCGGTCGCGTGCAGGCACTCGGCAGCGAACTCGGCCAGCTCGACCTGCGTGCACTGGAACGTTTCCGCCTGCAGCACACCGGCTTCGTGTTCCAGGGTTTCAACCTGTTCCCTGCGCTGAGCGCATTCGAGCAGGTTGAGTTGCCGCTGAACCACATGGGCCTCTCACGCAACGAGGCACGTCGCCGTGCGCAGCAATCGCTGGAGGAAGTCGGCCTGGCGCATCGCATGCGCTTGCGGCCGTCCGAACTGTCCGGCGGCGAGAAGCAGCGCGTGGCGATCGCCCGTGCGCTGGCCAAGGAACCGGAGCTGCTGTTCGCCGACGAGCCGACCAGTGCGTTGGACGCCGCCAATGGCCAGATGATCATCGATATCCTGCACCGGATCGCCCGCACGCACGGCACCACCGTGTTGTGTGTCAGCCACGATCCGCGTCTGGTCGTCCACGCCGACCGCGTCCTGGCGATGGAAGACGGTCGTATCCTAAGCGACCAGCGACCAGACACGTCTGACAACGGAACCCCATCATGAAGTCGCCCCTGTTTTCCGCGTCGCGGCACCCGCATGCCGCGCTACTGATCCGCCTCGGCTGTCTGGTCGTAACCATGCCGTGGTTGCTGGTTGCCTGCTCCAAGTCCACTGATGCGCCAACCAGTGCCACTGCCAAACCCGTCGCCGCGTATACCGCCGTGGCACGCGGCCGGATCGACATCGAAGGCGGCCTGCTAAGCCTGTCGATGCCACGCGAAGGTACCCTCGCCAAGGTCACCGCGCATGAAGGTGACCACGTCAAGCAGGGACAGCTGCTGGCTGCACTGGATACCGAATCGGCCACGCTCGCAGTGGATGCCGCGCAGGCGCAGATGGAGCAGGCACAGGCGCAGCTGAAACTGCTCGCCATCAAGCAGGTGGCTGCCAAGCAGCGCGCCCAGCGGCTGACCGCTGCCGTCGCTGCCGGTGCCGGCGATGGCCAGAGTGCCGATGATGCACGCGAGGCCGCGGCACAACTTGATGCCGAACAACAGGCCGACCGCGCAGCGCAGGACATGGCCGACCAGAAGCTGCAGGAAGCCCGCTACGAGCTGAAGCAGCGCAGCCTGCTCGCGCCGTTCGACGCCGAGGTGATACGCGTGCTGGCGCAGCCCGGTGCCAGCGTGTCGCCATCGGCTGGCCCGTTGTTCACCCTGCTGCCGCAGAAGCCGCGAATTGTCCGTGCCGAGCTCAATGAGAGCTTCGTCGGGTTGATCCAGCCGGGCATGCATGCCGAGGTGGTCGCCGACGGCGGGAGCGGCAACACCCCGTTGAGTGCCCACGTGCTGCGCATTGGCCAGGTGTACGGCCCAGCTACACTGGAAAATGACCCGCAGATACGCGCCAACGCGCGCACCGTGGAATGCGTGCTGGCGTTCGACCAGCCACAGGACCTGCGCATCGGCCAGCGTGTGATCGTGCGCTTCGGCGCCGCTTCGACACCGGCCCCAACCCCCTCGAAAGACTGAAGAAACTGCGATCTGCGACCCTTTACCGTATCAGGGACCGTTGTCGCTCAAGCGATGGCCGCCTACCAGTACAGGGCAACCGTGTGATTCAGCAGACTGATTTCTTCTTCGAGGGCGGACGCAGCGGCGTGCTGCTGATCCATGGCCTCACCGGCACACCCATGGAAATGCGTTTGCTCGGCAAGGGCCTGAACCGTGCCGGCTTCACCGTGCACGGCATGCAACTGGCCGGTCACTGCGGCAACGTCGAGGATCTGCTCGCGACCGACTGGCACGACTGGTATGCCAGCGTTGAAAAGGCGGCTGACGACATGCTCGGCAAGGTCGACCACTTGTTCGTCGGCGGCCTGTCGATGGGTGCACTGCTCGCACTCAAGCTGGCGGCGGATCGCCCGCAGCAGATCGCCGGCGTCGGTGTTTACGGCGCCACCTTCCGCTATGACGGCTGGAGCATTCCGTGGTCCGCACGTCTGTCGTTCCTGTTGCCCTTGCTGAAAAAGCTGGGCATCGGCCGCAACCGCAGCTTCATGGAGCAACCACCTTACGGCATCCGTGACGAGCGCCTGCGTGCGCAGGTCAGCACCGCGATGCTCAGCGGCGACAGCGCCGCCGCAGGCCTGCCTGGCAACCCGTGGTATTCGCTGGCCGAGATGTATGGCCTGGCCGCCGAAGTACGCAGCCAGCTGCCGCAGGTGACTGCACCGTGCCTGGTCGCGCATGCCAGCGAAGACGATGTCGCCAGCCTCAAGAATGCCGAACTGGTGATGCGTGAAGTCAGCGCACCGGCCGAGCTACTGTTGCTCAAGGACAGCTACCACATGATCACCATCGACAAGGAACGGCGCACCCTGATCGATCGCTCGGCCGCGTTTTTCGACAACATCGCCGCGGGCCACGGCATACAGTGTGTCGCGGCCTGATGATGCCGGCGGCGGGTTCCATCTCCAGCCTGGTAGCGGTTCTGTGGCTGCTCAATGTCGTGCTCGACACCGGCGGCCAGCTGGCGTTCAAGGCAGCGGCCAATGCGCCCGGCGATGGCCTGACCCGCTGGCTGCACATGGCGCGACGCCCCTGGCTGTGGCTCGGCATCGGCTGCTATGTGATCGAGTTCCTGATATGGATCGCATTCCTGTCGCTGCTGCCGCTGTCCGAAGCCATCCTGCTGGGGTCGATCAACATCGTGGCCGTGATGGTGGCCGGGCGCCTCCTGTTCGGTGAAAAACTCACCCGTCTTCGTGTGGCCGGCATCCTGCTGGTGACGCTTGGCGTGGCGATCGTGGGAGTAGCCGGATGAAACACGGCTGGTTCTACCTGATTGGTTTCCTGCTGCTGATGGGCTTCGACTCGATCGGCGCGATCAGCTTCAAGTACGCCGGCATGCACGCCTTGCCCGTGGAAGCCAACATCGAATGGTTATTGCGCCTGTTCGCAAAGCCTTGGGTATACGGCGCGGTGGTGGGTTACATCGGGGCGTTCTTCACCTGGATGACCCTGCTCAAGCACGCACCGATCGGCCCCGCCTTCGCCGCCTCGCACCTGGAAGTAGTGTCGGTGATGCTGCTGTCGGTGTGGCTGTTTGACGAACACCTGACCGCCGGGCGCGTGCTGGGCGCGGTCGCGATCCTTGCCGGCATCGTCTGTCTGGGGCTAGCCGAAAGCCACGAGCACGTGCCGGAACCTGCCGAAGCCTGAGCACCGGCTAAGCTGCGCGCATGCTGCCCCGTCGCCCTCATGAACTGCCACCGACCGCCGGCCTGCCACTGCGGCTAAGCGACCTGCGTCCAGGTGCAGCCACCCTGGCTGCCGACATCGCCGCACAGTTAGGCACTCCGCCGTTGCAACTGGAATGCTCGGGCACCGCATCGCTGCTGATCGCGCTGACGGCCCTGCACGAGCTGCAGCCGCAGCGCCGTCGCGTCGTGGTACCCGCGTTCACCTGTCCGCTAGTGGCGATCGCCGTGCAACAGGCTGGCCTCGAATTGCAGCTGTGCGATCTGCGCGCCGGGCACTACGACATGGACCCGGTCGCACTGCGCGCGGCCTGCGACGAACGCACGCTGGCGATCATTCCCACCCATCTGGCTGGCCGCGTCGCTGATGTCGACGATGCGCTGGCGGTGGCCAACAACGTCGGCGCGTATGTGATCGAGGATGCCGCGCAGGCGCTGGGTGCACGCCGCGCTGGCGTCAGTGTGGGGCTCGCCGGTGATATCGGCTTTTTCAGCCTGGCCGCCGGCAAGGGACTGTCGATCTACGAAGGCGGCCTGTTGCTGGCGCGCGACCCGAAGCTGCACGAACAGCTGGCGCGTACGGCTGCACGCATCGTTCCGCATCGTTTCGGCTGGGAATGGAAACGCAGCATTGAATTGCTCGGCTACGCCGCGCTGTACCAGCCACGCGGCTTGCGCCTGGCGTATGGCAATCCGTTACGCCGCGCCTTGCGCCGTGGCGATCCAGTGGCCGCAGTAGGCGATGACTTCCCACTGACGATCCCGCTGCACCGTGTCGGCCGCTGGCGGCAGGCAGTGGGTGCACATGCCGCCACGCGCCTGCCGGCGTTTCTCGACCAGCTGTCTGCGCAGGCGCAACGCCGCCTGCCGCGGCTGCGCCTGATCGACGGCATCGAAGTACTCGATGATCCAGCCGGCGCACAAGGTACCTGGCCGTTCCTGCTACTGCTGCTGCCTGATCAAAAGCGGCGCGATGCTGCGCTGGCGCAACTGTGGCAAGCCGGCCTGGGTGTCAGCCGGCTGTTCATCCACGCTCTGCCCGACTACGCCTATCTCGCCGACATCGTCCCAGCGCAAGACGTGCCACATGCGCGGGACTTCGCTGCGCGCAGCCTCAGTATCAGCAACAGTCCATGGATGACTGACGACGATTTCGAGACGATCTGTCGCACGCTGGAAGCAGTGCTGACCTGAGTCAGCCGGATTTTGCCGTAATCGCCGCCAGCAACTGCAAGTTCAACGCATGCTGCTGCGCCTGCCAGCCGGCCAGTTGCGCCGGATCGATCTCGGGCTGCTCGTCCATCGCCGACAGCTGGCGTTTCCACCAGCTCTGGTAGCGATAATGCGAGACCTCGCCATTGATGTCGCTGCCGACCAGATCAGTGCGCAGGCTGTCGATCAAGGCCAGGGCGTGACCGGTCAGCATCCGACCCTGATCCCAGTTGGTATGCGCCACCTCGGGCGAAAACGCATCCTTGTCGATCG
>Ga0302313_10000731_pt1 | contig 27134 bp, 19 predicted proteins | sample III_Palsa_N2_2_FD_200454 | JGI IMG/M metagenome (GOLD analysis project Ga0302313, IMG submission 200454) | Peat permafrost microbial communities from Stordalen Mire near Abisko, Sweden - III_Palsa_N2_2 | ecosystem: Environmental > Terrestrial > Soil > Palsa > Peat permafrost | place: Sweden...
CGGACCCAGGTGGCCATCGACCTGTCGGGTCGCGCCTACGCGGTGTTCGAGGGTCACTTCGGGCGTGAGGAGGTCGGCGGCCTGGCCACGGAACTCGTGCCCCACTTCTTCCGCTCCCTGGCCGACAGCCTCGGCGCGGCGGTGCATGTGAGCGTGATCGGCGAGAACTCCCACCACATGATCGAGGCCTGTTTCAAGGGCACCGGGCGCGCGCTGCGCCAGGCCTTCCGCCGCGAGGGGCGCGAATTGCCGAGCACCAAGGGCGTACTGTGAGCCTCGACGTTGCCATCATCGACAGTGGCGGCGCCAATCTGGCGTCGCTGCAGTTTGCGCTCGAACGCCTCGGCGCCCAATCCCTCGTGACCAGCGACATGGCGGTCATCAGTGCGGCGCCGCGCGTGCTCCTGCCCGGCGTCGGCTCGGCGCTCGCCGCCATGCAGCAGCTGACCACCAGCGGCGTCGCCGCGCACCTGCCCGGGCTCAAACAACCGGTGCTGGGCATCTGCCTGGGGATGCAGCTGCTGTTCCTCAAGTCCGAGGAAGGTCCCGCCCAGTGCCTGGGAGTGCTGCCGCAGACGGTCCGCAAGCTCGAACCGGTGGCCGGCCGGCCGGTACCGCACATGGGCTGGAACCGGCTGCGCATCGGGCGCGCGGATCCGCTGCTGGATGGTGTCGCCGACGGCGAATACGTGTACTTCGTACACAGCTACGCGGCGCCGGTTTCCGGCAACACCCTGGCGAGTGCCGAGTACGGAGTCGACATCGCCGCCGTGGTGCGCCGGGACAATTTCTGGGGCACGCAATTTCATCCGGAGCGCTCCACCAAGGTGGGCGCGCGCATTCTTGCCAACTTCCTGAGGCTCACCTGAAGTGCTGCTGATTCCCGCCATCGACCTGCGCAACGGCCGCTGCGTGCGCCTCTTCAAGGGTGATTTCGCCGCCGAGACCCGCTATGAGTTCGAGCCGCACGAGCTGCTGCAGCGCTATCGCGGCATCGGCGCCACCTGGCTGCATGTCGTGGACCTCGACGGTGCCCGCGATGGCACCCTGGCCAACCGCAGTATCATCATCGGCCTGGCGTCCCAGACGGCGGTGAGGATCCAGGTCGGCGGTGGCGTACGTTCGGCGGCTGTCATCGATGATCTGCTGCGACATGGCGTGTCGCGCGTGGTGGTCGGCAGTCTCGCGGTCGAGCAGCCACAGGAGGTGATCGGGTGGTTGAACCGGTTCGGACCGGCACGTCTGTGCGTGGCCTTTGATATCCGCAACGATGAGGCCGGCATGCCGCGCGTGCACACCCGCGGCTGGACCCAGGGCGGCCAGCTGAGCCTGTGGGATGCGCTGGCGCCGTATCTCGAGCATGGGCTGCAACATGTGCTGTGCACGGATATTGAGCGCGACGGCGCCCTCACCGGTCCGAGCCTGATGCTGTATCGGCAGGCGCGCGAGCGGCATCCGCAGATCGCGTGGCAGGCCTCCGGCGGCGTGCGCGACGCGGCCGACCTTGCCGCACTGGCGCAACTGGGAATGGCGGCGGCCGTCAGCGGCAAGGCCCTGCTCGAGGAGCGCATGACATCCGAGGAGCTGCGGCCATTCTTGCCAAACGCATAATTCCCTGCCTGGACGTCCGTGACGGCCAGGTCGTCAAAGGCGTGCGCTTTCGCGATCACAAGGTCGTGGGCGACATTCTCGAACTCGCCGCCCGCTACCGCGACGAAGGTGCGGATGAGCTGGTGTTCTATGACATCACCGCCAGTCCCGAAGGTCGCTCGGTGGATCGGACCTGGGTCTCGAGGGTCGCGCAGGTATTGGACATCCCCTTCTGCGTCGCCGGCGGCATCCGCTCGGTGGCGGACGCGGAGGCCGTGCTCAACGCGGGCGCCGAGAAAATCTCCATCAACTCCCCGGCGCTCGCCGATCCGGACCTGATCGATGCGCTCAGCGCGCGCTTCGGCGCGCAGTGCGTCGTCGTTGGCATCGACAGTCAGAGCCTCACCGACCGCTACACCGTGTACCAGTTCACCGGTGATCCGAACCGGTCCAGGGATTCCGGTCGTGACATGCTCGAGTGGGTGCGCGAGGTCCAGGATCGCGGCGCCGGCGAGATCGTACTCAACTGCATGGCGAGCGATGGCGTGCGTCGCGGCTATGACATCGTGCAGCTGCGGGCGGTCCGCAAGATCTGCCGGGTGCCGCTGGTGGCCTCCGGTGGCGCCGGTCTGACGGAACACTTTCGCGATGCGTTTGAGCTGGCCGGTGTGGATGCCACGCTCGCTGCCAGTGTGTTCCATTCCGGTGCCATCGCCATCCGTGATCTGAAGGCCAATCTGCTGGTCGCAGGAGTCGAGGTGCGCCCATGGCCGTGACCTCAGACCCTACCGATCTGTCGCGGCTGGATTTCAGCAAGGGCGAGGGGCTGCTGCCGGCGGTCATCCAGGACGCAGACACGGGCGCGGTGTTGATGCTCGGCTACATGAACGCCGCCGCGCTGGCCGCGACCCAGGCGCGGGGACGCGTGGTGTTCTTCAGCCGCAGTCGCCAGCGGCTCTGGGAAAAGGGTGAGACCTCCGGTCACACGCTCCACGTCGAAGCCATCCGCACCGACTGTGATGCCGACACCCTGCTCGTCACGGCACGAGCGCTGGGCCCGACCTGCCACGAGGGCACGACCACCTGTTTTGGCGATGCCGCGCTGACGGGTGCCTAGCGCCGCAGCGAATCACCCGACAGGAGTTACACCGCGAGGTTGCTCGCCGCGGGCCCGAAACGCGTGGCGCAAAAGGTCGGCGAGGAAGGCGTCGAGGTTGCACTGGCTGCGGTTGCCGAAGGCGACGACAAGCTCATCGGCGAATCAGCCGACCTGTTGTTTCACCTGCTGGTGCTGCTGCGGAGCAGGAATCTTGAGCTCGAAGATGTCGTCAGGGAACTTGCGGCCCGACACGCGACTCAGGTCGCGCGCAGGTCCTGAGTCACCCTGCCGAACTGCGCGATTTCCACTTCGTGGGACGCGTCACGCCAGGGCTCGCGCAGGCCCGCATCGTACCAGCTGCGCAGGGATTCGCGCCCGAGCATCCCGGTGACATAGGCCTGGGATGCGGCATCCAGTGTGAGGCCGTAGGTCTGGATGCGAAACACCACCGGGGCAAAGAACGCATCGGCCGCACTGAAGGCGGCGCCGGCCAGGAACGGGCCGCCGAAGCGGCTGAGGCCATCATTCCACAGCGTCGTGAGGCGGTTCAAGTCGGCGGTGAGGGCTGGGGTGTGCGAGTGCAGCTGCACGCGCACGCCGCAGCTCATCGAACAGCGATTGCGCAGTTCGCCAAAACCGGCATGCATTTCCGCCGCGGCGCTGCGCGCCCAGGCCCGCGCGCCGGCAGCCTCGGGCCATACGCCCCGGTGGCGTTCCGCCAGGTATTCGACGATCGCCAGTGATTCCCACACCGTGGTGCTGCCATCGATCAGGCAAGGCACCTTGCCGTTCGGGGACAGCGTGCGGAAGGCCGTCCATTCGTCCTGCCTGTGAAATGGAACGACGTGTTCCGTGAACGGAATCTGCAGCTCGCGCAGTACCATCCAGGGCCGCAGCGACCAGGACGAGTAGTTCTTGTTGGCAATGTAGAGCGTGTACATTTTATTGCGGTACCAGTTCGTCTGCCCGGCGCTGTGCTTCAGCGGCCTCGCCGTTGCGGCCACGTGCCTTGAGCGAATCCGCGATCAGATGCCAGGAGGCCGACTGCGCATGCGGATCACCGGTCGCCAGCTGCAGAGCCTTGTGGCCCATGCCCGCGGCCTGGTCATAGTGACCGGCATTCTCGTGGATCTCGCCCAGTTCGAGCCACAGTAGCGGATTGTCCGGCTCGATGCGCAGCGCGCGCTCGATACTGCCGATGGCCAGCTGTGGATCACCGGCCGTGGCCTGCCGATGGGCCTGGGCTACGAGCGCGGTGGCCGCGGTTCCCAGGTGGAACTGGCGGGTGGCGACCGGCGGCGCGGGCGTCGCAGGTTCGGGCGCAGGTGCCGGCGCGGGCGCGGCGGTCGCGGGTTCGCCCGGGTAAGGACTGGCGGGTTGTCCGGAATACCCCGGTTCGGGATGCGCGGGCTGCGTCGTTGGATTCGGCGACTCCACCGGCGCTCGGAAGATCACACAGCCGCTCAGCTGCACGCCGAGCATGCCCATTACCAGCAGGGGAACGAGTCTCGGCATGCGTGTGGTCAACCTCAATGCGTAATCCCCTGGATCCACTTCCCGGCCCGGTCCAGCAGCGAAGGCTCGGCCTTCGGTTGGGACGCGGCCGATCCCGAAGGACCAAATGCCGTGCAACCGGGCGGCGCCTCCGGCGGCGTGAAGCTCAATGGCACATAGACCGTGACCGGCTCCGGCGAGCAGTTGGCCGCGGGCAGGTACCCGGTGCGAAAGTCGATGGTGACGGGGTGCAGCGACTCCGGCATCACACTGGACACCGAGGTGGGTCCGATGGCCGTCAGCAGCCGATCCCAGACACTCAGGGCCCCGGTCGAACCGGTGAGACCGGTCACGCGGTCATCATCGTACCCGACCCACACCACCGCCACAGCATTGCCCGAGAACCCGGCAAACCAGCTGTCGCGCAGATCCGAGGAGGTGCCGGATTTGCCGGCGACCACGACACCGGTGGGCAGGATCGACTGCGCTGCCGCGCCGGTGCCCCGCTGGATCACCTGCTCCATCATCATCTGGACCGCAAATACCGCCTCCGGCTGCGCGACCGGGGCCACATCCAGGTTGAAGGCCTTGAGCGCCTTGCCATCCGCAGACAGCACCGCGCTCACCGCGCGCAGGTTGCTCTTGAAGCCGCCGTTGGCCAGTCCGGTGTACAACTGTGCGACATCCAGTGGTGTGAGCTCGAAAGTCCCCAGCAGCAAGGAAGGAATACGCGGTGGGTCCTCCTCGATGCCAAAGCGCTGCAGCGAATGGCGCACGGCATCGAGCCCGATATCCATGCCCAGATTGACGGTCGCGAGGTTGAGCGATAGGGCCAGGCCCTTCACCATCGGGATGGGGCCGTTGATCTCGTGTTTCTCAAAGTTCTCGGGCTGCCAATCCGGCGCGCCCGGAATCTTGATGCTCACCGGCACGTCCTGAATGATGCTGGCGGAGTTGTAGCGACCGGTTTCGATGGCGGCGAGGTAGACGAAGGGTTTGACCAGCGAGCCGATGGGCCGGCGTGCGTCGAGCGCCCGATTGAAGCCGTCGAAGCCGGCCTCGCGCCCGCCGATCACCGCGGTCACATCGCCGCTCTGCGGCGCGGTCACGACCACCGAGCCTTCCAGCGGTGCACCGGTGGTCTTGCGCAGGTGATCCAGCCGCGTGAGTTCGCGGTCCAGGATCTTCTCCGCCAGCTCCTGCGTCCGCGGCTCAAGATTGGTGAAGATCGAGAGGCCGGCTTCGGTCAGATCCTCCTCACGATAGTCACGCCGCAGCGTGCGGCGCACGAGGTCCAGATACGCCGGGTAGTAGCCACCGGAGCCACGCCCCATCACCGCCAGCGGGCGGGCCTGGGCCGCCTGCATGTCGGCCTGCGAGATCACCTTCTGGTCGGCCATCAGTGACAGCACCAGATTGCGGCGCTTCAGCGCGCGATCCGGGTGTCGCCGTGGATCGTAGTAGGAGGTGCCGCGCGCCACCGCCACCAGCGTCGCAACCTGCGCCAGATCAAGTTCCACCAGCGGCTTACCGAAGTAGAACTGACTGGCCAGACCGAAGCCGTGGATGGCGCGGTTGCCGTCCTGGCCCAGGGCGATCTCGTTGATATACGCCGTCATCAGGTCGGTCTTGCTGAAATGGGTCTCCAGCAATACGGCCATGATGGCCTCCTGGACCTTGCGCCCCGCCGTGCGCCGCGAATCCAGGAAGTAATTCTTCACCAGCTGCTGGGTGAGCGTGCTGCCGCCCTGCGCGCCCTGGCCCCACTGGTCGTGGCGCAGGTCCACCCACAGCGCGCGCAGCATGCCGATGGGATCGATGCCATGGTGGGTATCGAAATTGCGGTCTTCGACCGCCTTCAGGGCCGCCGGCAGCATCGGCGGCACCTGCTGCGGCGTGACGACGATGCGATCTTCGCCGTGGATCGGGAAGATGCTGCCGATCAACAGCGGCTCCAGGCGCGCAATGGCCACGTCCTTGCCCGTGACATCGGTGATGGCGGTGATCCCGGCGCCGTTCGAATCAACATTCAGGATGGTCGCCGCACGGGCCTCATCGGCAAAGCGCGCGGGGCGCAGGTTGATCTGGAACCGGTCTGCCTGGCGCGAGTAACTGCCGGGCGCGTCGAGCTGAGTGGCCCGCCGATACTGCAACCGCAGCAGCTCGTGCTCCAGGTCCGGCGCCGAGAGCGCCTCGCCCGCATACAGCTCCTGGGGTGCGGCGTACACCTGCGCCGGCAATGTCCAGCGCCGGCCTTCAAACTGCGTGGTGACGATGCGGTCCAGGTGCACGACGTACACGGCGGCTGCGATCGCGCACAGCACCAGCACCGCCAGCAAGTAGCGCCAAATCTTCACTCCTGCCGCCCAACTGCCATAGGCTTCCTAACGACCACTGTTCAGATGCAAAGTTCCTCGGCCGGCTCGCGCAGCGTATAGCGCGAACTCATTGCATGCCCGTAGGCCCCGGCATTGGCCACCAGCAGGACATCGCCCGACAACGTCGGTGGCAGCATGCGATCGTGACCCAGGAAATCGCCACTCTCGCAGATCGGACCCACGATGTTCGCCTGCACGGTGGCCGGATCATCCACCCGCGTCAGGTTCACGATCTCATGGTACGCGCCGTACAGTGCGGGGCGGATCAGCGAATTCATGCCGGTGGCGACGCCGACATAGGTGGTGTCACCTTTCTGCTTCAGCTGCGTCACGCGCGCCAGCAGCACGCCGGCCTGAGCGACCAGGTAGCGACCCGGTTCCAGCCAGAAGGACAGGTGCGGGTGCAGTTCCTTGACCCGGCCGAGCGCGACATCGAGCTGTCCGAGATCGAACTCCGCCTGGCCGGCGCGCTCGGGCACCCCGAGGCCGCCACCCACGTCCACCGTCTTCACGTCCGGGAAGCGGCGCGCGAGCTCGGTGAGCAGATCGGCGGTCTGCTCCCAGTTGGTGACGTCCAGAATGCCGCTGCCGCTGTGGGAGTGCAGGCCCGTGACGCGCGCGCCCGCGGCGCGCACGCGCTCGGCGAGGTCGTCCAGCTCGGCGACCGGAACGCCGAATTTGGAGTGCTCTCCGCCCGTGCGCACATGGCGGTGATGACCGCGGCCGACCCCGCCGTCGATGCGGACAAAGACCTCCTTGCCCGCGAACACCTTCGGCCAGTTTTCGATGGCGAAAAGACTGTCGAGGGTGACCTGCACGCCCTGCTCGAAGGCCCAGGTGTACTCATCCCGGCCGATGAAGTTCGGCGTGTACAGGATGCGGCTGCGGTCGATCTTCGGGACCGAGGCGACCAGGTGCTCGATTTCACCGCGCGAGACGCAGTCGAAGTCCAGGCCCTGCGCATGGAACAGCTGCAGGATTTCCGGATGCGGATTGGCCTTCATTGCATACAGCACGCGCGAGGCGGATTTCACGCCCTTCAGGGCGCGGGCGGCGTTCTGCAACGTCGCCCGATCGTACACATAGGCGCAGTCGCGACCGTCCATGACCCGCTGCAGATCCTCGCGGCGCAGCTTCCACCAGGGCGCCTTGCGGGCCGGGCCAGGGGCCTGGCTCTGCGGTGCGAACAGCTGGTCCCAGGTCGGACCCAGCGCGCGGTCCGAGCGGGACCGGGGAATCAGCAGTTCATGCAGCTGATCGACCAGCCGGTCGCCCTGGCTTTCATCCACGACGAAGGTGAAATTCAGATCATTCGCCGCCTGGCTCACGAGGTAGACCTGCTGTTCAGCGAACAGCTCGAAGGCCTCGCCCAGCTGATGCAGGATGCCGCGGATATTGCGTCCCACCAGGCTGACCGAGGCGCAAGGTCCGATCGCGCGCGCGCGGCACAGGACCGACAGCGCCGTGATCAGTGCATCCAGCTGCGTGCTGTCCAGCGTATTGGCCGCCGGATCCAAGGACACGGTGACGTTGGTTTCAGAGGTGGACACCAGATCCACGGACATGCCGTGATCCTTGAAGATCTGGAACGCATCGGCCAGGAACCCGACCTGGTGCCACATGCCCGGACTGTCCAGGGCGATCAGCGTGATGCCCTTCTTGATGCACACGGCCTTGACCTGCGCCCCGCTGTCGCCGGCATCGGCACTGAGCACCGTGCCTTCCAGATCCGGCACCTGCGTTGCGAGCACATGCAATGGAATCTGGTACTGACGGGCGGGCAGAATGCAGCGCGGATGCAGTACCTTGGCGCCACTGCTCGCGATCTCCTGCGCTTCATCGTAATGCAGCGAGCGCAACTGACGGGCACTGGGTGTCGAGCGGGGATTGGCGCTGAACAGGCCCGGCACGTCGGTCCAGATCTCCAGCCGCTCGGCACTCAACTTCGCGGACAGGTAAGCGGCTGAGGTATCCGAACCGCCGCGGCCCAGCAGCACGGTGTTGCCATCCGCGTCACTGGCAATGAAACCCTGGGTGATCACCACCTGGCCAAGCGCGTTCAGCTGCTCGCGGAACGCCTCATCGGGCGTGAAGATGCAGGTCGCATTGAGTACGGAGGCCTTCGCCGAACCGCCGCGTCGCTCGTCGGCCTTCAGGACCGCGCGGGCATCCAGCCAATGGGCATCAAGGCCCTGTGACTTCAGGAACCGCGCACCAAGGTCGGTGGCCATGAGTTCGCCCGCGGCCATGACGCGCGCCCGGGTCCGGTCACTCAGTTCCCCCACCAGCGCGACGCCCGCACTGATCTGGCCAAGTTCCTGGAATTGCCGCTCGAGTGCGGCGCTCACCGGAATTTGCAGTTCCGCAGCCAGGCGTCGATGGCGCTCCTGGATCGCGGCGAACACTTCTTCCTGTGAGCCCCGCAGCGCCGACTCGATGAGCTTCTCGAGTTTGTCGGTGATGCCGGTAACGGCCGAGTGCACGATGAGCACGCGTGCCCCGCTCGCCAGACGCGCGCGCGCGATCTGCGCAATGTTGCGCCAGTTGGCCAGTGAGGAAACACTGGTGCCACCGAACTTCAGAACGACCCACTGCGGAAAGTTGCGCGCCACTTGCGGTGCCTCGCTTGAGGAACCACGCAGATGGCCGCCTAAGGCGGCCCGAGTGCCTGGGTCCTGCGGATGCTTGTTGGTACTGGAACGAGATTGACGGCGAGAAGGAAGATCCCGCCCAGACGCTCAGCTGTGAACAGGGCGCTGCTACTCCTCGGCATCGAAGATGTCGCGCAGATCCTTTTCCAGCTTGCGATCTGCGAGCACCTCTTCGAGCTTGCTCCACGCGGCTTTGCCGCGCTTGCCCTGAGTGCGTACGCGTTTATCCACGCGGTCCAGAATACGGTCGTAATCAGTGCCGTCTTCGGGTGCGCTATTGAGGAATTCGTCGTCCAGATCGAAGGTTTCGTTATCGCGCTCTGACATCGCTGAAGGTTAAATTTTCTACGTAATAACAAAGACTTATACCCAAAGGGTTAAGCCTGTGGGTGCGCGAACTATAACGGATCCGCGCAGCCTTTCAACTTTTTGTGCGTAAACCTTCACCGGTGGGCTGCCTGCGGGCGTTATAACGGCAAGGCCTTAGCTTGCAGGAACGCCACAGGGATCCGAGCAGGATCCTGCCCAATCAGGCCCGATAAACCGCTTTTGGCGACATGAAGCCGCCTGTTGCCGCTTTGTCGTGGGCTATTGGGTCACCCAGCGACCGCTGTCCGAGCTCTTCGGGGGCGGCGGGGATACCTGGGTCGTGGTGGTGGCGGCGGCGGCTGGCGCCGGTGGCGGCGGTCCGGGCGCGGGCGCGGGCGGGGGTGGTGCCGCAGCCGGCGCGCTGCCGGCTGCCGGGGCGCTCTGCGGATCCACATCCGCCTGCAGGCCCACCAGCACGGGAATGCCATCGGCTTTCTTCAGCGTATCGATGGCAATATCCCAATTCACGGCGGTCGTCGTGTTACCCAGCGCCTGGGTCAGCAGATCCTCGAATTTACTCAGCACCGGATCGATCGATTGTCCCTGGGCGTCCACCGGCGGATGGGCTTCGAGCAGCAGGCTGCCATCCACAAAAGCCACTTTGACCGGCACATTGATCAGGTAGACCTTCGCGCCCACCGGCACCGTCGGGAAGATCGCCGCGACGTCCTCCGGATACATGCGGATGCAGCCATGGGTGACCGCCATGCCGACCGCCAGCGGATTGTTGGTACCGTGAATCAGGTAGTCACCCGGGTGAATGGCGAGCCGCATCGCGAACAGGCCGAGCGGATTGTCCGGTCCCGGGCCAATGGCGCCGCTGGGCAGGGGATCCCCGTTGGCCAGATGCTCGGCGCGCACCGAGGCCGGCGGATTCCAGGAGGGATTCTTCTGCTTGGAGACCACATGCGTCAGACCCATGGGCGTCTGCCAGTCCATCTTGCCGATACTGACCGGGTAGGTCACGACCGTGGGCATGTGCCCGCGCAGGGGCTTCGGGAAATAGTAGATACGATGTTCGGGAATGTTGACGATGATGCCGTCCCGGGGCCCCGGTGGCAGGATGTGCCGGCCGGGTATCGTGATCGGCGTGCCCTCACCGGGCAGCCACGGATCCACCTTGGGATTCGCGCGGGCCATTTCCTCGTAGCCAAGGCCGTACTGCCGGGCGATCTCAACGAGGGTGTCCGAGTAGTGGGTCTGGATGTGCAGGTCTTCCCCGACCACCTGCGCGTTCGGGTCGGTGAGCTCGTAAATCGCGGCCTGCGCAGGTGCTGCGGCAAGCGGCCCGAGGCCCACGGTGAGAGTGACCAGGAGCCCGACGACTCGCACGGCGCGGTGCTGCGATGAATTCATGGCGGCGTATTCTACCCTCTTTCCCCATGCCATCTGCGATGACGGATATTTCATCCATGCCTGCCCTGCCGCGCAGTTTCTATGCCCGCAACGCGGTCGCGGTCGCCAAGGCCCTGCTCGGCATGCACTTGCTGATGCGCCGGCCGGACGGGGTCGCGGTGGGTCGTATCGTGGAGACCGAGGCCTACCAGGGACCGCAGGACCTGGCCGCGCACAGTGTCGGCGGACGGCGCACCGCGCGCACCGAGGTCATGTACGGGCTGGCCGGACATGCCTACGTCTACTTCATCTATGGCATGTGGAACTGCCTGAACGTGGTGACGGCGACGGCCGGCAAGCCGCACGCCGTGCTGTTGCGGGCGATTGAACCGGTCAGCGGGTTCGATGCCCCGTGCTGGGGACCGGGGTTGCTGTGCCGGGCGCTGGGCATCGACCGGCGCCACAGCGGACTGGACCTGTGCGAACCGCAGCCGGGTACGCAGGTCCTGTGGCTCGAGGCGCCGCGGCGCCCGCGGCCGCTGCGCATGGGCACCAGCGCCCGCATCGGCGTCGACTACGCGGGTGACTGGGCGCAGCGCCCCTGGCGCTTCTATGACCGCGACTCGCCGTATGTCTCGACCGTGTCCGCGGCTGCGCGGCGGCGGGCGTTGAGCGCGCCCGGTACGCCTCAGATCCAGGTCTGAGTGTCACCCCGTCCCGCGCCGCCCCAGCCCAGGATCTCACGCTCCTGCAGCAGGCTCATCACGCGCGCCGCACACTCCTGCAGATTGATCTGGGTGGTGTCCAGCCGCAGATCCGGATGTTCCGGTACTTCGTACGGTGAATCGATGCCGGTGAAGTTCTTGATCAGTCCGGCCTTGGCGCGCGCGTACAACCCCTTCGGATCGCGGCGAATGCACTCCTCGATCGGCGTATCGACGAACACTTCGATGAATTCGCCCGCGGGCACCAGCTCGCGCACCATGCTGCGTTCGGCGCGGAACGGCGAAATGAACGAGCACAGCACGATCATGCCGGCATCAGTGAACAGGCGCGCCACTTCGCCGACCCGGCGCACGTTCTCCACCCGATCCACATCGGTGAACCCGAGGTCCCGGTTCAACCCGTGGCGCACGTTGTCACCGTCGAGCAGGTACGTGTGCGCACCGCCGCCGTGCAGCTCCTGTTCAACCAGATTCGCGATCGTCGACTTGCCGGAAGCCGAGAGACCCGTGAACCACAGGATCACGGGCTTGTGGCCATTGCGGTGGACGCGGGCGACCTTGTCCACGGTGAGGCTCTGACGGTGCACGTTGGTCGCGCGCCGCAAGCCGAATGCGATCATGCCGGCACCGGCGGTCGCGTTCGTGAAGCGGTCAATGAGGATGAACGCGCCGGTCTCCCGGTTCTCTGCATACGGGTCGAGTGCGACCGGTGATGCGGTCGCCACGTTGCACAGGCCGATTTCGTTCAAGGCCAAGGTCTTGGCCGCGATGTGCTCCAGCGTGTTCACATCCACTTTGTGTTTGAGCGTGGTGATACGCGCGGGCACGAACCGGGTGCCGATGCGCATCAGGTACGAGCGGCCCGGGAGCATTGCATCCTCGGCCATCCACAGCAGATGGGCCGCGAACTGATCCACGACCTCGGGGCGGCTCTCCGGCGGCGCCAGCACATCCCCGCGGGCGATGTCGACTTCATCCTCGAGCACCAGCGTCACGGCCTCGCCCGCCCGCGCCTCGGGCAGATCACCATCGGCGGTCACGATGCGCGTAATCCGGGATTCCCTGCCGGATGCCGCAACCACGATCGATTCCCCGCTGCGGATGCTGCCGGAGGCGACGGTGCCCGAGAAACCGCGGAAGTCCAGATTGGGCCGGTTGACCCATTGCACCGGGAATCGGAACGGCTGCTGCGCGAGGCCCGATTCTGCATCGAGCCCTTCGAGGTACTCGAGCAGCGTGGGACCGTCGAACCACTTGAGCTTCTCCGACTTCGTCGTCACGTTGTCGCCGTAGCGGGCGGACAGCGGAATGGCGGTGATCGATGCGAACCCGAGGGACTTCGCGAAACCGAAATAATCCCCGACGATGTGGTGGAAGGTCTGCGCCGAATAGTCGGCCAGGTCGATCTTGTTGACCGCCACGGCAACGTGGCGGATGCCCAGCAGCGAGCAGATGTAACTGTGGCGGCGGGTCTGCGTCAGCACCCCCTTGCGCGCATCGATCAGGATCACCGCCGCATCACTGTTGGAGGCACCGGTGGCCATGTTGCGCGTGTACTGCTCATGGCCGGGGGTATCCGCCACGATGAACGAGCGCCGCGGCGTATTGAAGAACCGATAGGCCACATCGATGGTGATGCCCTGTTCGCGTTCCGCTTCCAACCCATCGACCAGCAGCGCAAGATCGATGTCCTCCCCGGTGGTACCGTGCTTGCGGCTGTCGCGGGCCAGGGTCGCGAGCTGATCCTCGAGAATCAGTTTTGAATCGAACAGCAGCCGGCCGATGAGCGTCGACTTGCCGTCATCCACTGAACCGCAGGTGAGGAAGCGCAGCAGGCGCTTCTCGGTGAGCACATCCATCAGAAGTACCCCTCGCGCTTCTTGCGTTCCATAGAGGCCGCCTCGTCGCTGTCGATGAGGCGTCCGGAGCGCTCCGAGGTGCGCGTGGTGATCATCTCCTCGATGATGGCATCGAGGGTGCCGGCCGAACTTTCGATTGCAGCCGACAGCGGGTAGTCCCCGAGGGAGCGGAAGCGCACGTTGCGCACCTCCTCCTGCTCGCCCGGCAGCAGCGGCATGCGCTCATCGTCGCGCATGATCAGGAGGCCATCGCGCGTGACCACCGGCCGGGGTGCTGCAAAGTACAACGGCACCACCGGAATCGCCTCGGCGCGGGTGTACTGCCAGATGTCGAGCTCGGTCCAGTTGGACAGCGGGAACACGCGGATGGTCTCGCCCTTGGTGAGACGGGTGTTATAGAGATGCCACAGCTCCGGACGCTGGTTGCGCGGCTCCCAGGTGTGGCCGGCCGAACGCACCGAAAAAATCCGTTCCTTGGCGCGGCTTTTTTCCTCGTCGCGCCGCGCGCCGCCGAAGGCCGCGTCGAAGCCATATTGATCCAGCGCCTGCTTCAGGGCCTCGGTCTTCATGACCTGGGTATGCACCTGGGAGCCGGAGCGGATGGGATTGATGCCGCGGGCGACGCCCTCCGCGTTGGTATAGACCAGCAGCTTGAATCCGTAGCGCGCCGCGATCATGTCGCGATGGCGGATCATGTCGCGGAACTTCCAGCCGGTGTCCACGTGCAGCAGCGGGAACGGCGGCTTGGACGGGAAGAACGCCTTCAGGGCCAGCTGCAGCATCACCCCGGAGTCCTTGCCGATCGAATACAGCATCACGGGGTTTGCAAACTCGGCGGCGACTTCGCGCATGATGCCGATGGACTCGGCTTCGAGGCGCTTCAGATGCGCCGACTTCATGAGGCCACCGCGTGCGGCTCAAAGGCGCCGCTGGCCACGAACCAGGGGTTGCGAAACTGCGGCTTACCGTAGCGCAGCGGTAGACCATCGCGGGCCGCGACCTGGCCGCCGGCAGCGCTCAGCACGGCGTGACCGGCAGCGGTATCCCATTCCATGGTCGGACCCAGGCGCGGGTACAGATCCGCCTCCCCGGCCGCGAGCAGGCAGAACTTCAAGGATGATCCGACCGCCACCACCTCGGCGATCGCGTAGCGCGCGAGATACGCGTCGGTTTCGGGAGTGCGGTGCGACCGCGACGCGACGGCGGTCAGGCCCGCGCCGGGCACCGCGCGCACGTGAATGGGTTGCAGTCCTGCCGCAACCGGATCGGCCGGATCCACGCCGGCACGCACCGCGCGCGCCGCGCCGACATCGGCGGCGAACAACTGACCCGTTGCCGGCGCGTAGACGACACCGAGCGCGGGCACCTGCGCGCGGATCAGGGCGATATTGACCGTGAAGTCACCGCGCCGCTGAATGAACTCCTTGGTGCCATCCAGCGGATCCACGAGAAAGAACTCATCGGCAACCGCCGGAATGTTGCCGCCGGCGGCCTGCTCTTCGGCGACGACCGGAATGTTCGGCGCATGACGCGCCAGATGCCGCAGGATAATCTCCTCGGCCACGTGATCAGCGGTGGTGACCGGCGATTCGTCGGCCTTCGCCTGGACTTCAAAGGCGCCGTGATAGATATCGTGCGCGGCACGGCCTGCCTCCAGGGCCGCGGCGATCATTGCATCAAGTAACAGACTGTCAGACATTGGCGGTGTTTTCACGTACCGGAACGGTGGGGGCCGGAAGTTTACACAGGCGTCCCGCATACTGAGGCGCGGCAACAAACCAGTTGTAATACCCGTTGGTCATGAGCATATAATAAATTTTATTATTCAATTAGTTACGATCTATATCCATGGCTGATATCAAGATAAAAACGGCGACCGACGGCACCAACTTCCGAGGAACACCTATGGCGTACCGCAGTCAAACGGTCGACCCTACGTCAACGGCGGCAGTGTTCGTCGCGTTTTGCGTCTAAACAAATGGCTCACTGGAATTCAAACATGATGCTCAAACATCTTCGCTTCCGTCATGCCCGTCTGCTCGCCGTGGCGGCGACCACCGCGGCGCTGTCGGCTTGTGTCGTGGCGCCGCCGCCGCGACCGGCGCCACCCCCGCCGCCGCCAAACGTCACGGTCTACGCCTATCCGCAGCAGGGACAGACACCCGAGCAGCTGGATCGTGACCGCTACGAGTGCTCGAACTGGGCGACTCAACAGACCGGGTTCAATCCCAGCGCCCCAAATGTGCCGCCTCATGAGCGCGTGCAGGTGGTCAGTGGCACGCCGCCCGGCGCCGGCGTTGCCGTGGGTGCCGTCACCGGAGGCATCCTGGGCGCGGCCGTTTCAAGCCCACGCAACGCTGGGGCCGGGCTGCTGTTGGGTGCGCTGGTGGGTGGCGCCCTGGGCGCAGGTGCCGAGGCTTCTGCCAATGCGCAGGCACAGGCGCAGGCCAATGCCAGCGTCGATGCGCGCACGCAGGCGCAGGCGGCGCAGATGGAGCGTAAGGCCGCCGACTTCCGCCGCGCCATCGGCGCCTGTCTGGAAGGCCGCGGCTACAGCGTGCATTAGAGGAATCCAAAAATGACCCGCAACACATCAATGATCCGCGCGGCCGTGCTGACGACATTCGGCATCGCGGTGGCCCTGTCCTGCACCCTGGCGAGCGCCGATCCGCGCGATGAACACTTCCGCGGCGCGCCGGCACCGCATCAGCACATGGACGCACGGTTCAGCCACAATCACGCGTACTACGATCGTGGCTACGTCGTGCGCGACCTGCCGCGGGATCGCATCGTGATCAACCACGGTCCGGACCGCTTCTTCTATTCCGGCGGCATGTGGTATGCGCCGCGCGGCGGCGTCTACGTGGTGGTAGGAGCGCCGCTCGGCGTGGTCGTGCCGGTGCTGCCGCCCTTCTATAACACCGTCTGGTTCGGCGGCGCCCCCTACTACTACGCCGATGAGACCTATTACATGTGGAGTGCGCAGGACAACGGCTATCAGGTAGTTGCCGCACCGCCCGGGGCTGCGAATGCGGCAGAGGATGCCGCGCCGCCGCCGCCACCGCCGGCGCCGGCGACCAGCCAGATGTTCGTCTATCCCAAGAGCGGCCAGAATCCGGACCTGCAGGCCAAGGACAAGTACGAGTGCCACACCTGGGCCGCGGGTCAGACCGGCTTTGATCCCACGGCCGCCGGCGGCAACGTGCCACCGGATCAGCTCGGGGCCAAGACCGACGCTTACAACCGCGCCATCACGGCCTGCCTGCAGGGCCGCGGCTACAGCGTCCAGTAGTAGGATGATGTCTCGCGTCAGCCGAACTGGCGCGAGACATCATTGAACAGCGCCACGCCCAGCAGCAGCACCAGCAGCGCGATGCCGACCTGCTGACCGAAGATCTGCGTGCGCTCGCTCAGGGGCTTGCCCTTGATCCATTCTGCCGCCTGGAACACGATCTGGCCGCCGTCGAGCAACGGAATCGGCAGCAGGTTGAAGAGCGCAATCGCGAGCGAGATCAACACCAGGAACGCCAGGAACGAGGCGGGTCCGGCCTGCGCCGACTCCCCCGCATACTGCGCAATGCTCAACGGTCCACTCAGGTTCTTGACCGATACCTCTCCCAGCAGCATCCGCCACAGCAGCTTGCTCTGGGTCGCGGTCAGGGTCCAGGCATCATCGCAGGCACTCACCAGAGCGCCGCCCGGGGACAGATCCGTATGCACCAGCATGCTCGGCGGATACTTCCCGGTGCTCGGCCCGGCGATCCCGATGCGTCCGACGGTGTGGCCGTTGCCGTCCGGCATCGGCAGCACCGGTATTTCTACAGTGTGCGTGGCACCGCCGCGCTGAAACTGCACCGTGAGGGTCTTGCCGGCTGAAGCCGAAATGAGCCGCGCGAGATCCGAGAAGTCGGCGATCGGCGTGGCATCGATCACCACGATACGATCCCCCGGGGCGAGGCCCGCGCGCTGCGCATTGCCGCCGCGCGTAACTTCGGCCAGCACCGGCGGCGCCGGTGGTTCCTCGAAGCGGAACCCCAGTCCCTCGAACAGCATTCCGGGCTCGGTCAGGTGCCGACGCGCTGCCGAATCCGGAACGGACAGCACCACGGTGTGGGTCTGGCCACTCACCGAGCGCACCGTCAGTCGCGCCCCGCCCTGCGCGAGGATGGTATCCAGCAGATCAAACACCACATCGCGCGAATCCGGTACCGCCTTGTCACCGATCGCCAGAATCAGGTCGCCGCGTGTCAGTCCACCCAGCGCGGCGACGGAGGCAGGCTGTACCTGACCGATGATGGGCTTCACGTCATTGACACCGGACACCCAGCGCATGCCCCACAGCACGAGGATCGCAAACAACAGGTTGAACCCCGGGCCCGCCAGCAATACCAGGATGCGCTGCCACGGCGGTTTGCGGGTGAAGGAGCGCGCCAGGAACTCCGGTGGCACCGGCCCTTCGCGTTCGTCCAGCAGCTTTACATAGCCACCCATCGGAATGGGCGCGAGCACCAGTTCGGTCTCACCCCCGGCGATCATCCGCCGCCACAGCGGCTTGCCGAAGCCCACTGAAAAGCGCACGACTTTGAATCCCAGCCGTCGCGCCACCCAGAAGTGGCCGAACTCGTGGACGATCACCAGGAAGCCCACGGCAATGACGTACCACAACGCATACCAAATCAAATTCATTCGCTCAAGCTCCAGTCGAGTCGATCCGGCATTCTAAGCCCCTTCCGAGAGTGTGACGCAGCTGAGCCGTTGACGTGCCAGGATCGCCAGCAACCGTGGCAGGACGGCCAAAATGACCGGGGTACCCTCGAAGGTGCGGGCGGCGCGGCCATCATGCAAGAGCAGGATGTCCCCGGCCGCGAGGTTGCGGGTGAGGCGCTCCAGCACCACCTGCGGGTCGGGATTAACGGTGTCATAGCCGCGCCGCGTCCAGCTGGCCAGTTGCAGATCCAGTTGCGCCAGGCACGGCTGCAGGAACGGATTGCGCAGACCCGCCGGCGCCCGGAAGAAGCGCGGCATCACCTGGCACACCGCGCTGATGCTCGCCTGCGCCTGGGCAATTTCGCGGCGCATGGCCGAAGGTCCGAACAGGGAAAACACGTAGCGATGGTGTTCGGTGTGATTGCCGATCTCGTGGCCCTCGCGCGCAATACGCCGGGCCAGTTCCGGGTATCGTGCGACCCGCTCACCGATGCAGAAGAACGTCGCCCGTACCCCATGCCGTGCCAGCAGATCCAACACCGCCGGGGTCACGTCCGGATCCGGTCCGTCATCAATCGTCAGTGCCACCCCGTCGGCACCCGGGAGTCGGGTCCAGTTCGGCCCCAGGAGCCGGCTGCGCGGCAGCAGTCCGCCCGCCGCGATCAGCGCATGGTTGATCACGAGCGCCGCGACACTCCACGGCCACAGCGCGTGATCCGCCAGCCACGCACCGGCGGCGGCGAGATGGACGGCGACCGAGATCTTCAGCCACACGACGTTCGTACCTCTTCCATGCCCGGGATCATGCCGCGGAGTCGGAAACCCTGGCTATCGGTATGTGCTCCGAGCCGTCTGTTCCCGTCCATCACAAGACCAATTCTGCTACGCAGCAAATGTCGTCGCGTAAACACAACTACTGTTGTTGTTGTATTGTTACAGTCGATTACATTGCACTACAGTAGGACTGAGTTTCTATCGGAGAGACATATTTTGGTGCGACGCAGTACCCGCCAGCGAGGATTATAACAAGCCTAATCGGCACTTCATTCAAGAAGTCCAATTCTCACGGAACATGTTGCTTTACAAAGTTTTATTGTTTATTCAACCGTGGTTGGCAAGCGCTTCCGCCCCCGCACTTGACCCCGGCCGGAGGAGGCAGCGTTGCCAGATCAACGTCCAATGATTGACTAGTCAATGATCCGTTTGTTGTCGGTTTGCGACGACATCAATTAAGCGACAAGCTGTTGCGACAACGCCAACATCCAATTAAATTAGCCGGCGCCAAGAAAGTCGGCCGGGAGTTGCGAAGCAACAGCGTCGTGCTCCCACAACAGATCAATCGGGAGGGGGCCACGGTGTTCTCAAGCAGCGCTGCGCAGTCGCCAGGTGCCACCGGCCGCTATTGCAGCGCGACCGTCCGCGGCCAGCCTTCCTGATCATTTTGGGTCGTCCGCCCCGGTGATCCGGGTGGGCGAATCGTTTTTCTACAGAGGGGTTCCAATGGTTTCAGCCCGCCAAGCCGTCGCCGCAATTGTGCGTGCCGCGAGCACACAGCTCGTCCGAGGCTCACGTCCATCCAAGCTCGCAAATACTTCGGCAGCAGGTACCTTGCTGCTGTCACTGACCGCCTCCCTGAGCTGGGCACCGCACGCGTTCGCGCAGACCACGCCGGCCACCGCCGACCAGGCGACGTCCCAGCCCCAGGCCCTGGAGGAAGTCACCGTGACCGGGTCGCGCATCAAGCGCACCACCGACTTCACCACGCCGACGCCGACCACGGTCATTGATTCCGCCCAGATGCAGAACATGGGTGTCGTGAACGTCGGCCAGGCGCTGGCCATGACCCCGGCAAACATTTCGAATTTCACGCCGGCGAACACCGGTAATTCGAACTTCTTCCAGGGCGCATTCATTCCCGACCTGCGCGGCCTGAATCCCTACTTCGGCAGCCGCACCCTGACCCTCATCGACACCCGTCGCGCGGTGCCGACCAACCAGGGCGACAGCTTCGACCTGAACTTCATCCCGCAGATCCTGGTGGACCGCATTGACACCGTCACGGGTGGCGCCTCGGCGGCCTATGGCTCGGGTGCCATCGCCGGCGTCATGAACGTGATCCTCGACCGCAAGCTCGAAGGCGGCAAGCTTGATGCCGACTTTGATCAGACCTCGCACAGCGATGCGCGTGACAAGCATGTCAGCGCCGCTTACGGACATGGCCTGTTCGACAACCGCGTGCACTTCGTGCTCGGTGGCGAGTTCGAGAAACAAGACGCCCTGGGCTGTCAGAACGTGCGGACCTGGTGCGGTCAGGACAACGGCTTCTATCAGACCGGAGTCACCCCTGCGAACGTCGCGACCTACGGCTGGGGCACCAATCTGCGCACCAACGAAGTCAGCGGCGCGGGCGTGCTTTCGGCACCGGTCGCCTTTGCCGACCCCACCACGTTCGGATCGAACTACGTTTACAACCCCAATGCCCTGCAACTCTCGCAGGACGGCCAGACGCTGAGCCCGTTCCAGGGCGGCACGACGCCTCTGTCAACGGCTGTGAACTCCTCCACGGTTGCCGGCGGTGACGGCCGGGCGCTGTACGAGTACAACAACCTCATGCCGCAGGTCACCCGCGGCCTGCTCACCGGCATGCTCAGTGCAGCGGTGACCGACTCGATCAATTTCACGGGTGACATCAACTGGGGTCGTGTCGAGACCTCCAGCTCCTCCGGTGCCTACACCTCCCAGCCCACCGTCATCCCGACATTGCCGCTGTTCCTCGACCAGGCCATCGGGTTTCCGGGGCAGAATCTCATCGGCAACACGGCATCGAACGGCTTTGCCAACTTTGCGACGGTACCCAATGCCTATGCGCAGCTGGCCGCGAACAACGGCAACCCCGCGCTGCTGAATGCCATCAACAACGGCTACAACATCCTGAACAAGGACTGGACCGATCAGGTCGACGCATCGACCGACCAGACCACTACCGTCAAGCGCTTCTCCGGTGGCTTTGACGGCAAGTTCGGCGATTCCTCCTGGACCTGGGATGCGTACGGCGAATACGGTCTCACCGAGCGCGAGCAGCTGGTCGAGAATTCGGCCCGTGCCATCAGCTACGAAATGGCCACCGACTCTGTGCTCGTGAACGGCACTCCGGAATGCCGTGTCACGGCGGCAGGTGGCGGAGCGGCAGGTCTTGCCGCCATCGACACCCCGGGAAGCCTGTACTACAACCCGGTTGCGGCAGCCACTTACGGCAATCCCAACACGGTCGCTACGAATTCGCTGCTGTCGCAGGGTTGCGTGCCCCTCAATCCGTTCGGTACCCAGGCGGTGCCTTCGGGTGCAATGGCCTACGCCTTCGGCAACCTCGATGAGCGTCTGCGCTACACTCAGACGGTCGCGGCGTTCAACTCATCGGGTGAATTCTTCCGCGGCATCGGCGCCGGCGCGTTCTCCATGGCCGCAGGCTTCGAGTGGCGCCAGGAAGTGGCCCACAACGATGAAAGCTATTGCGCCGCCACCGATGCCTACTGTCTCGCCCGCAGCACCGACTTCGCGGCCCAGTACGGCAGTCCGTTCGGCGGCATAGTGACCGTGGATGAAGGCTACCTCGAAGGCAACCTGCCGTTGCTCAAGGACCTGCCCTTTGCGCACCTGCTCGAGATTGATCTCGCGGCGCGTGAGTCGCGCTACTCGGACAAGGAGTACTACGGCCTGAACCTGGTGCAGGACCCCACCGCACCGACCAGCGACACGCACGATCTGACGACCTGGAAGATCTCGGCACTGTATGAGCCCGTGCAGGGCGTGCGCTTCCGCGCCAGCCAGTCACGCGACTCACGAGCGCCGAATTTCCGCGAGCTGTACTACGGTCAGCAGCTGGAATCGACGGCGAACGGTGGCTTCGGCTCATGCTCGCTGCCGAGCTCGCCGCCCACCTCAACGGATCCTTGCACCTGGAACCTGCTGGGTAATACGTCGTTGCGTCCGGAAACTTCGGACACGACCACGGTCGGCATGGTGCTGACACCAGCGCAGCTGCCCGGCTTCGCAGCCTCGGTGGACTGGTTTCACATCAAGATCCACGACGCCATCGAACAGGCGGCGGTGGCTCAGGTGGAACTGGACTGCGCGGGCGGTGATGCCGCGGCATGTTCGCAGATGGTGTTCAACGACACCTCCTACGATCCGTCGTCGGGAGCGGTCGTGGCCCCGGGTACCCCGGGTGCGGTCACCGGTGCAGCGGGCTGGCAGCAGGGTGGTGGCAAGATCCTCAATGCCGTTACGATCAACGCAACCTCCTACAACGGCGCGTTGTACGACGAGCGCGGCGTGGATCTGTCGCTGAGCTATCTGACGATGCTGCCGGATGGCAGCAGCCTGACCTCGCGCCTCCTGTCCACCTGGACGGGTGAGCAGGTGTTCCAGGCTTACTCATCCGGCCCGGTGATCAGCATTCTGGGTCAAACCGGCGCCTCCAACGACTTCCTGAACGACAACAACCCGGCTGCCCGCTGGACCGGCAACATGTCGATCACGTGGCAGAAAGGTGGCTTCAGCCTGACGCCGAATGTGCGCTTCGTGAGCGAGGGTTCGCTCTCGTACACCGGCGTGACCCCGAGCTCGAACCCGACGCTGTACAACTGGATTCTGACGGGCTTCCCGGATGCATCCAACCCGGCGGCGGCGGACTACAAGGCGCAGCTGTATGCCAAGCTCTATGGCTGGACCGCGATTCCGGTCAACCACGTGGGCAGCTACTTCCTGTTTGGTCTGAACGCGGCGTACTCGTTCGAGAACATCCCGGGCATCAAGAGCCTGCAGGTGTTCACGCAGGTGGATAACCTGCTGAACCGCGCGCCACCGTTCGCCACCACTCCGGGCGGCTTCAACAGCTCCTACGGCGGCACGAACCCGATCTTCTTCGATACGCTCGGCTTGCGGTATCGGCTCGGTTTCCGCCTGGCCTTCTGAGCAGCGCACGGCGCTTCTCACCTGGGGCCGCAATCGTACGGATTGCGGCCCTTTTTTTTGCGCGGCAACGACAACCGTTCGCGCCCATTGTCGGATTCAGCCAACGCTTCCCGGTAATGCTGTAAACGATCCCGACGTTTTGCTGCATCGCGGCATTTGGCGTGGCAGGGGTGTCACTTAATAGGTCAGGTTTGACGCGAAAGACACATTTTGTTGTAGAAAGTGTTCAAAACCCATTGCAGTGACAAAAGTTACCGATTACATTACCGCCCGTTAATAAAGCAGTTGACTGATCTACACCCTCCGGGTCGTAGCTACAGCACAACAAGTTGTCCAGAGGGGGTACATGGAACGTTGCGCGAGATCTCAGCCCACCGGGTTGCCAAGTCAACATCTCCGCACCGCGCTTTTTGCCGCGGACCCGCCCCGTCGACCGCCATGGCGACGATTCATGCGATTTGAGCGCACCTCGGGCGCCATTTTCCGTACCGCGAAGGGCCGTCTCGGGCTCCTCGTTTTACCGTGTCTGATAACAAACCATACGTGAGCAGGGAGTTTCTAATGGTCTCAACCCGTCAAGCCGTAGCCGCAATACTGCGTTCGGCGCGCAGTGCCGCCGTTTCTCGAGGACCCGTCGTGTCCCGAGTCTCAGGTACGGCAGGAATGCTGTGCCTGCTGACCGCATCCCTCACCTGGGCCCCGCATGCGTTCGCGCAGACGGCGACCACCACGAGCGAACAGCCCCAATCTTTGGAAGAAGTCACCGTCACCGGTTCGCGCATCAAGCGCACCAGCGATTTCACGACAGCGACACCCACCACGGTATTCGACGCCTCTGAGATTGCAAACCGGGGCATTGTCAACATCGGCGACGTGCTGAACGAGACCCCGTCGAACATTTCCAGTGTGACGCCTACGACCACCGGCAACTCCTCCTTCAACGCCGGCGCCTACATCCCGGATCTGCGCGGCCTGAACCCCTTCTTCGGCAGCCGCACTCTGACGCTGATTGATGGCCAGCGCGCGGTGTCAACCAACACCTTGGACAGCTTCGACCTGAACTTCATCCCGCAGGTGCTGGTGCAGCGCGTCGACACCGTTACCGGTGGCGGTTCGGCAATCTATGGCTCCGGCGCCGTCGCCGGCGTGGTCAACGTCATTCTCGATCACCAGCTGGAAGGCGGCAAGTTCAACGCCGACACCTACGATACGCACTACAATGACGGCAAGACCAACCATGTCAGCGCGGCCTACGGCCACGGCCTGTTCGACAACCGCGTTCACTTCGTGATCGGCGCCGAATACCAGAAGCAGGATACGGTCTCGTGCCAGCTTTCCGGCCGCGAATGGTGCAATTCGGACAAAGGTCCTTATGACAACGGTTTCACTCCTGGATTCGCGACCTTTACGCAGGCCGTCGGAACCGGCCTCACCAGCAACAACAGTCCGTATGGCGTGTTGTCACCGGCGTCTTACAACGGCTACAACGCTTATTCGCTCAACGTCAATGCGCCGCTTCATTCCGGCTCTCCGGATGGCTTGGGACTGATTCCCTTCCAGGCCAACAATAGCTTTCTCAATTTAGATCCGGCGCCGGGCGGTTCCGGCGAACCGGATAACCTGTACACGAACCTGGTGACTCCCGTGAAGCGAGGCGTCATCAGTGGTTCGGTAACCGCCAAGATCACGGACAGCATCAACCTGACCGCCGACATCAACTGGGGTAAGGTCACTGCATTCAATCCCAGTGACAACTTCGGCAACGACAGCGGAGTGCTCGGGAACGACAATCCCTACTTGCTTGGCATAGGGGGCAGTGCGTGGGGAGCCGGTGGGTCAGCCTATGGATCAGGTGCCACCGCCGCCCCCGCTGCGTTCTTCGAGAAAGACTTCAGCAACCAGCTCAATTTTGGCCTGACCAACAACACCACGCTCAAGCAGGCCGCGCTCGGCCTGAACGGCACGATCCCCGGCAGCTCCTGGAGCTGGGATGCCCACGGTCGGTATGGCCAGACCGCGAACCTGCAATCTGGAGAGCAATTCTCGGTATTGTCCAGCAGCATGGCACTCGACGCCGTGGCCGGTGCGGGCGGTGCGGCCACATGCCGCGTGACGGGCGGCGGTCTTGCCGGCGCCGCCACTTCCGCCCTCAGCGCCTACGGTGGCGGCGGATTGAGCGGACTCGCGTTGCCCACGTATCTGCAAGTGTACAATGCCGTCAATGCCGGAGGGGGCAACCCGACGAGCCCGGTCTCAGGATTGTCCGAACTGCAGACCTTGCAGTTGTTTTCGCAGGGTTGCCAACCCCTGAACCCGTTCGGCGATCAGCCACTGCCTGCCAGCTCCGCCAATTACGCCATCAATCCGCTGGCGCTGCAATTGGAGCAGACGCTGACCTCATTCAACGTCAACGCCACAGGTGAATTCTGGAAGGGTTTCGGCGCGGGTGCGTTCTCGGCGGCCGTCGGCTACGAGTGGCACAGGGAGATCACAAACAACCAGTTCGCCACCTGCCCGGGAGCGGAAAACACGCTCGGCAATGCCAATCTCACCACTGCGCAGAGGGATTGCCTGGCCGTCGCCTCGGACTTCGCCTACCAGTACGGCAACGATTACGGCGGTGCGACCACGATGAACGAGGTGTACGCCGAGTTCAGTCTGCCGCTGCTCAAGGATGTCCGATTCGCGAAGACGCTCTCGCTTGACATCTCGGGTCGGGAAACCTTCTACACCAACCAGGCAAACTATGGTGTTGCTGTTGTTCCGGGGAGCGAGGGCACCGGCTCACTGCCCACCTGGAAAGGCTCGCTGGTCTGGGAACCCGTGGAAGGGTTCCGGTTCCGCGGTTCGCAATCGCACGATTCGCGCGATCCGGATCCGCGAGACCTGTACTACTCACAGACCTTCGTACCGGGTAATCCTGCGTTCAAGGGCCTGTTTGACGCGGGCTATTGCTTTGACGGCGCCGGAACCCAAAGCGTGCCGGAAAGCCTCTGCACGACAGATCTGCTGGGTAACGTCAAGCTGCGGCCGGAAACGGCCAACACCACAGACCTGGGGTTTGTGTTCACGCCGCCACAGCTCCCGGGCCTGCAGGCCTCGGTCGACTGGTTCCACGTCCGTCTCAAGAATGGCATTGAAGGGGCCGGGCTGAACGGTCGCACGAATTGCTATGCTGCCATTCAGTCGGCGGGAGTGGCTTCCGCGTCGAACAACCAGTTCTGTCAAGGTCTGACGTTCAACAACCTCTCCTACAACGCAGCGGGTCAAGTGGTTGCGGCGGGTACACCAGGGGCGGTCACGGGAGCGAATGCCTTTGCGCTGGGCAACGTGGCTAACATCGTGGAGGAGGATACTCAGGCCTACAACGGCGGGAGCTTTGACGAGCGTGGCGTCGATTTGTCGCTGGCTTACGGCGTTGCGCTGCCGGGCTCGGCCGGTACGCTGACCGCGCGCGCCCTGACGACCTGGGTGGGTGAGCAAACGGTCGTGGATCAACCGGGAAGCCCGCCAGTCAGTGTGCTGGGTGAGACCGGCGCGAACGGCCTCTTCCTGCCGAACTACCAGCCGGCAGCCCGCTGGCGCGGCAACATGTCGATCACTTGGAACGTGGCGAACTTCAGCCTGACGCCCAATCTCAGTTGGGTCGGTCAGGGTATCCTCGGCACCAATGACGTCAGCTGCACCACCGCGGATTTCACCACCGCGGGTTCACCGTGTCAGTTCGCGAGTGTGGGAGTCAATAGCCCAGCAAGCACGGCGACAGCCGCCCAGAAGGCTTACTACAATGCCGCCGCGACTGTGTCCGCGCTCACGATCCTGCCTACAGGCGTCAGCAACCATGTTCCGTCGTACTTCCTGATCGGACTGAATGCCTCCTACGACGTCACTGGCATCCCGGGGCTGAAGGGCCTGACACTTTGGGGGCAGGTCAACAACCTGCTGAACAGGGC
>Ga0302313_10000733_pt1 | contig 27103 bp, 19 predicted proteins | sample III_Palsa_N2_2_FD_200454 | JGI IMG/M metagenome (GOLD analysis project Ga0302313, IMG submission 200454) | Peat permafrost microbial communities from Stordalen Mire near Abisko, Sweden - III_Palsa_N2_2 | ecosystem: Environmental > Terrestrial > Soil > Palsa > Peat permafrost | place: Sweden...
CGGGTCGTGATACATGTAGCGCATGCCGTTGACGCCGTCGAGCTTGATGCCCTTCTCGAGCAGGAATTCGTGGATATCGATAATCCGGCAACCCGGGAAAATCTTCTCGAATTCGTATCCGGCGAGCTGGTCGTAACACGTGCCGCACGACACCACCACCGTCTTGATGTCGAGGTAGTTCAGCGTGTTGGCGACGCGGTGGAACAGTACGCGGTTATCCGTGACGATCTTCTCGGCCTTGTCGAACTGGCCCGCGCCGCGCTGCGGATACCCGCAACACAGGTAGCCCGGCGGAAGCACAGTCTGCACGCCGGCCTCCCACAGCATGGCTTGGGTCGCCAGGCCTACCTGCGAGAACAGACGCTCGGAGCCGCAGCCCGGGAAGTAGAACACCGCTTCCGTATCCGCCGTCGTAGTCTTCGGATTGCGGATGATCGGCACGATCTTGTTGTCTTCGATGTCCAGCAGCGCTCGCGCCGTCTTCTTCGGCAGGTTCCCCGGCATCTTCTTGTTCATGAAGTGAATCACCTGCTCGACCGCCTTCGGCTTGCCGACGGTGGCCGGCGGGTGCGCCGTCTGCTTCTTCGCGAACTTCTTCAGCACGTCGTTGCCGAGGCGCTGCGCCTTGTAACCGATGCCCATCATCGCGGTACGCGCGAGGTTAATGGTCTGCGGATTGGTGGCGTTGAGGAAGAACATGGCCGCCGCATTGCCCGCGTTGAACTTCTTCTTGCCCATCTTGCGCAGCAGGTTGCGCATGTTCATCGTCACGTCGCCGAAGTCGATCTTCACCGGGCACGGCGTCACGCATTTGTGGCAGACCGTGCAGTGATCTGCGACGTCGTTGAACTCGTCCCAATGCTTGATCGACACACCGCGGCGTGTCTGCTCCTCGTACAGGAACGCCTCCACCAGAAGCGAAGTGGCGAGAATCTTGTTGCGCGGGCTGTACAGCAGGTTGGCGCGCGGCACGTGGGTCGCGCACACCGGCTTGCACTTGCCGCAACGCAGGCAGTCCTTGATCGAATCGGAGATCGCGCCAATGTCGCTCTGCTGCATGATCAGCGATTCATAGCCCATCAGCCCGAAGCTCGGCGTGTACGCATTGCGCAGGTCCGCGCCTTCGAGCAGCTTGCCGGCATTGAAGCGGCCATGCGGATCGACACGTTGCTTGTACTTGCGGAATTCGCCGATCTCTTCCTCGGTCAGGAATTCGAGCTTGGTAATACCGATGCCGTGTTCGCCTGAAATCACGCCGTCCAGCGAACGCGCCAGCTTCATGATGCGCGCGACAGCCGTGTGGGCGTCCTGCAGCATCTCGTAGTTGTCGGAGTTGACGGGGATGTTCGTGTGCACGTTGCCATCGCCCGCGTGCATGTGCAACGCGACGAACACGCGGCCGCGCAGCACCTTCTTATGGATAGCCTGGGCTTCTTCGAGGATCGGCTTGAATTCGCCGCCATTGAAGATCTGGCGCAGTTCGGCGCGAACTTCCTGCTTCCACGACACCCGCACCGTGCGGTCCTGGGTCACATCGAATACCGTCACGCCAGGCTGCGCATCGACGCGGTCCGCGAACTTCTCCGCGAGTCCTTCGTAGCCGAGCTGAACCATGTAGTGCTGCGCCTCGCGCAACGACAGGTCGAGCTTGTCGCGCAGGAATTCCCAGCGCGTACGGACCTTCTTGAGCAACTCGAGTGTGTTCTGCACGCGGTCTTCCAGCAGCTCGGCGCTTGGAATTTCGTTGGCGTCGTCGCTCTTGCCGAGCGGCAGCTTGCCGGCCTTGAAAAATACTTCGAGCGCGTCCAGCAGTTGCAGCTTGTTCTTGACCGACAGTTCGATGTTGATGCGCTCGATGCCGTCGGTGTACTCGCCCATGCGGTTAAGCGGAATCACCACGTCTTCGTTGATCTTGAACGCGTTGGTGTGCTTCGCAATCGCGGCCGTGCGGCTACGGTCGAGCCAGAAGCGCTTGCGTGCCTCGGCGTTCACCGCGACGAAGCCCTCGCCGCTCTTGCCGTTGGCCATGCGCACGACTTCCGAGGTCGCTTGAGCCACCGCATCCGCATCGTTACCGACGATGTCGCCGATCAGCACCATCTTCGGAAACGCGTTGCGCTTGCTCTTGGTCGCGTAGCCGACCGCGCGCAGATAGCGTTCGTCGAGGTGTTCGAGACCGGCAAGAATCGCGCCGCCCTGCTTCGACGTTTCGAACAGATAGTCCTTGATTTCGACGATGCTCGGAATCGCATCGCGCGCCTGGCCGAAGAACTCGAGGCAGACGGTGCGCGTATGCGCAGGCATCTTGTGCAACACCCAGCGCGCCGACGTAATCAGGCCATCGCAACCTTCCTTCTGGATGCCCGGCAGGCCGGCGAGGAATTTATCCGTGACGTCCTTGCCCAAGCCTTCCTTGCGGAACACGCGGCCCTTGATGTCGAGCGCTTCGGTGCGCAGCAGCTTTTCGCCGGGCGCGTACTCGCCGTCGAACCACTTCAGTTCGAAGCGGGCCAGCTCGATGTCGTGGATCTTGCCCATGTTGTGGTCAAGACGCGTGACTTCGAGCCAGTTGCCTTCCGGGTCGACCATGCGCCACCAGGCGAGATTGTCGAGCGCGGTGCCCCACAGAACGGCCTTCTTCCCGCCAGCATTCATGGCGACGTTGCCGCCAATGCATGAAGCGTCGAGCGAGGTCGGATCAACCGCGAACACGAAACCAGCCTGCTCGGCCGCTTCAGTCACGCGACGCGTGACAACGCCCGCACCCGAGAAAATGGTCGCGACCTTGTTCGGCACGCCCGGCAGGTCGGTCATTTCGACCGCGCCAAGCTGTTCGAGCTTTTCGGTATTGATGACCGCAGAGAAAGGCGTGAGCGGCACCGCGCCGCCCGTGTAGCCCGTGCCGCCCCCACGCGGAATCACCGTCAGGCCGAGTTCGAAGCAGGCCTTGATCATGCCGGCGATCTCGGCTTCCGTGTCCGGCGTCAACACGACGAACGGATATTCGACGCGCCAGTCGGTTGCGTCGGTCACATGCGACACGCGTGACAGCCCGTCGAACTTGATGTTGTCTTTCTGCGTGACGCGGCCCAGCACCTTGGTCGAGCGGCGGCGCAGTTCGGTGGTCTTGTCGAACTCGTTGGCGAAGTCGTCTACGGCACGGCGTGCTGCAACCACCAGCGTTTCTACACGTGCCGCGCGGTCTACGCCCGCTTCATCGCCGTGCTCGGTCAGGTCGGCGCGGCGGCGCTTCTCGATCTCCGACAGACGGTGGTGCAGCGCTTCGATGAGCAGTACACGGCGCTTCGGGTTGTCGAGCAGGTCGTCCTGCAGGTAAGGATTGCGGCGCACCACCCAGATGTCGCCCAGCACTTCGTACAACATGCGTGCCGAGCGGCCGGTACGCCGTTCGGCGCGCAACTCGGCCAGCGCATCCCACGCTTCGTTACCCAGCAGGCGGATAACGATTTCACGGTCGGAAAACGAGGTGTAGTTATAGGGAATTTCGCGCAGACGCGCTTCAGGGGCGGCGGCCACCACAGCGGCGGCTCCGTGCGGATCGAATACTTGAGGTGCGTTCATGTTTGGACGACTCGGTAGGTCAACTGGGCGCGCTCGCTAATGACGATTGAGGAGGCGCTGGCTGACGGTGCGCGTGGGGCGCAATTCTGGAAATCTTCTAGTTGGCCGAAGCGCCTGCCGGCGGGCGATACACGCCGGCCGCTTCGTGGCACTCAGATGCAGCTACACGATCGTGCGCAGCAGACATGCCTCTGCGCCGCGGGACGAGACTCACGCGGGACGGGCATCAAATGGGCGATCTGAGGCTGCCAGTGCATCTTCCGATCCTTGTTCCAAAATCGAATTCTACCGCAGGATCCACACGCGCGTTGACGCTCGAATCGAGTTCTAGCGGGGCTTTTACACGGTCAGGCGAGGAAATATGTTCAAACTGGTGAGTCCATAATTCGTCGACCGAACGGTCGGGCAGGTAGTATTTCCGAACCTTTCCTGCGCGTTGCCCATACGGTCGAGGCCAGAGCGCGGGCCGTTGGCGCTATCATTGTCCTTTCCCGTCTCACACAGCGCACCGCGCCACCCGCATGGCTTCCCACGACTATCTGAAGAAAATCCTGACTGCGCGCGTCTATGACGTCGCCCGCGAGACCGAACTCGAGCATGCGCCGAATCTGTCGGCACGGCTGCGTAATCCGATTTACCTGAAGCGCGAAGACAACCAGCCGGTGTTCTCGTTCAAGGTGCGCGGCGCGTACAACAAGATGGCGCACATTCCGGTCGAAGCGCTGGAACGCGGCGTGATTACGGCTTCGGCGGGCAATCACGCACAGGGCGTTGCGCTGTCGGCGGCGCGCATGGGCGTGAAGGCGATCATCGTGGTGCCGGTAACGACCCCGCAGGTGAAAGTCGACGCCGTGCGTTCGCATGGCGGCCCCACGGTCGAAGTCGTCCAGGTAGGCGAGTCGTATAGCGATGCCTATGCGTACGCGGCGAAGTTGCAGGAAGAGCGCGGCCTGACCTTCGTGCATCCGTTCGACGACCCGTATGTGATCGCCGGCCAGGGCACGGTGGCGATGGAGATCCTGAGCCAGCATCAAGGGCCGATTCACGCGATTTTTGTGCCGATCGGTGGCGGCGGTCTTGCGGCCGGGGTTGCCGCTTACGTCAAGTCGGTGCGTCCGGAGATCAAGGTGATCGGGGTGCAGACCGACGACTCCTGCGCGATGGCGCAGTCCTTGAAGGCCGGCGAGCGCGTGACGCTGACCGAAGTGGGCCTGTTTTCCGACGGCACCGCCGTGAAGCTGGTGGGCGAGGAAACATTCCGGCTGTGCCGCGAGTACCTCGACGACGTGCTGATTGTGAACACCGACGCCCTGTGCGCGGCGATCAAGGACGTGTTCCAGGATACGCGTAGCGTGCTGGAACCGGCTGGCTCGCTGGCGGTGGCGGGCGCCAAGCAATATGCGGAGCGCGAGGGCATCGAGGATCAGACGCTGATCGCGATCACCTCCGGCGCGAACATGAATTTCGACCGGATGCGTTTCGTGGCCGAACGCGCCGAGGTCGGCGAGGCGCGCGAAGCCGTGTTCGCGGTGACCATCCCCGAAGAGCGCGGCAGTTTCAAACGCTTCTGCGAACTGGTCGGCACGCGCAGCGTCACCGAATTCAACTACCGGATCGCCGAAGCGAGTTCCGCGCATATCTTCGTGGGCGTGCAGATCAGGAACCGCAGCGAGTCGGCGCAGATCGCGGGCGCTTTCGAGGCGCACGGCTTTGCCACCGTCGATCTGACCAGCGACGAACTATCGAAGCAACATATCCGTTACATGGTGGGTGGCCGCTCGCCGCTCGCGCATGACGAGCGCCTGTTCCGCTTCGAATTTCCGGAACGGCCAGGTGCGTTGATGAAGTTCCTGTCGTCGATGGCGCCGAACTGGAATATCAGCCTCTTCCATTACCGCAACCAGGGGGCGGACTACAGCTCGATCCTGGTCGGCATCCAGGTTCCTGGCACGGAGAACCCCGAGTTCGACCGCTTCCTCGCGACGCTCGGCTATCCGTACTGGGAAGAGACGACGAACCCGGTCTACCGGCTGTTCCTCGCATAAGCTGACGAGACCTTGCCGATGGCATTTACGCTTCAGGACAAGCTGGTCGTCGCGATTTCGTCGCGCGCACTGTTCGACTTCGAAGAAGAGAACCGTGTGTACGAGCAAGGCGATCTGCACGGCTACGAAACGCTGCAGCGCGAGCGGTTGAGCGTGCCCGCCAAACCGGGGGTGGCGTTTCCGCTGATCCGCAAGCTGCTGGCGCTGAACGCGGGCGCGCACCGGGTCGAGGTGGTGATCCTGTCGCGCAGCGATCCGATTAGCGGGCTGCGCGCGTTCCATTCGTGCCGCGAACATGGCCTCGCGATCGAACGCGGCGTCTTTACGCGCGGACGTCCGCCGTTCGGCTATCTGAAGCCACTGAATGCCTCGCTGTTTCTGTCCGCCAATCAGGACGACGTGCGCGACGCGCTGGCCGCCGGATTCCCCGCTGCACGCGTATTGCCGGAATCGGCGAAAATGGCGAGCAAGTATCCGGACGAGATCCGCATTGCCTTCGACGGCGACGCCGTGCTGTTTTCTGACGAAGCCGAGCGCGTGTTTCAAAAGGAAGGCTTGCGGGCATTTTTGGGCCATGAGATTCACAACAAGGATCTGCCGTTAGCCGACGGGCCGCTCAAGCCGTTGCTGGAGGCGCTGCACCGTTTGCAGAACGTGGCGGATGAGGCCGCGCCGACGCAGGCAGCGCCGATGCATATCCGGACGGCACTGGTAACTGCGCGTTCAGCGCCGGCGCATGAAAGGGCTATACGAACGCTGATGGCGTGGAACATCGAAATCGACGAAGCGATGTTCCTCGGCGGTCTCGACAAAAGCGCATTTTTGCGCGAGTTCGAGCCGGACTTTTTCTTCGACGATCAAATTGGCCATTGCGAATCGGCCCGTGTCGTGACAGCGACGGGGCACGTGCTGAGTGGCATCGTGAACGCATCATGACACCCGAACAATCACCGCTTGGCAAACCTGCCACCTATACCGAACAGTACGACGCGACGCTGCTCTTTCCGATCGCGCGCAAGGCCGCGCGCGACGCGATTGGCATTGGCGCGCAGTTGCCTTTCTTCGGGACGGATATCTGGAATGCTTACGAGCTTTCCTGGCTGAATGGGCGCGGCAAGCCGCAGATTGCCGTGGCAACTTTTTATGTGCCGGCGGACTCGCCGAATATTGTCGAGTCGAAGTCGTTCAAATTGTATCTGGGTTCTTTTGCGCAGAGTTCGTTTGAGTCGTTTGAGGCCGTGCGGGATACGATCAAGAAGGATGTTTCTGGTGCCTGCGGCGCTACGGTTTCAGTGCATCTGACCGGGCCAATGGATTTTGGCAAGCTGCGGTTGGATGAGTTTGAAGGCACTCCGTTGGATCGGCTCGATCTTGATACTGATGTTTATCATCCGGATCCTTCGTTGCTCAAGGCTGCGCTTGAGGAAGCTCCTGTTGAGGAGACGGTGTTTTCTAATTTGCTCAAGTCAAATTGTCCGGTTACTGGGCAGCCTGATTGGGGAAGTGTGCAGATTCATTATGTTGGGCCGCAGATTGATCATGCTGGGTTGTTGCGGTATATCGTTTCGTACCGGAATCACACGGGGTTTCATGAGCAATGCGTTGAGCGGATTTTTGTTGATGTTCTTAAGATTTGCAAGCCTCTGAAACTCGCCGTTTATGCCCGCTATACGCGGCGTGGTGGGCTTGATATTAATCCGTTCCGGACGAATTTTAATTTGCCTATGCCGGATAATTGCAGGACGGCGAGGCAGTAAGTTTTTTTGCCTGCGGCGCCTTGGGCGTTGTTCTTATGGCGTTGGCCTTTCCTTGATTTCTTAGTGGTCTATTAGCTTCGCCCCTGTGCGGGGCGGCACTAAGCAAAGAACGCGGGCTCACACCGCCAGCTTGTAGGTGTCCGCCACTCACTTCACGCCGGAGTGGTCCGTGCACGAAATCGCCCCTCGCACTCTCACTCTTCGTGACAAAGGACTCATCCACCCCACTCCGCACTGCGTGCGTCGCGGATGGGTCTGCTTGGGAAGGCGTGGTCTTTCGCGAGGTGGTCGCCTTGGCCGCCCTGGTCGGCAGAAAATTTCCTCGGAAGGCAGAGGCCGGCTGGAGATGTGCCGTTTCCTCGAAGCGCCGTTTGTCAGCTAAAGCGATAAAGGGCAACCATGTCCACTTTCAGGAAAGCGACAACCGCGATAACATTAGAATTCCTACATAACATGCAGAAGGCGCTGTGCCCGACGGCGGGGCGCGTAGCGCGACGCTGGAACGGATGAGTCCTTTGTCACTAACGGGAGTGGTGCGAGGGCAGGTCTCGTCTCGGACCTCTCCGTTTTTAAGCTTAGTGGCGGACACCTACAAGCTAGCGGTGTGAAGCCCGCTTTCTTTTGCCTACTTTTCTTTGCGGCCGGCAAAGAAAAGTAGGTGCCGCCCCGCACAGGGGCAACGCCAGCAAACCACTAAGAAACCAAGGAAAGGCCAACACCGCAAGAACACAACCAAGCGCCGCGCAGGCAAATCCCCAAACCCCAACCCTTAACCCTTAGCCGCCTTATAAGCAACGCAATCAACCTCAACTTTACAGTCGATCACCATACTAGAAACCACACACGCCCGCGCCGGAGGATTCTCCCCAAAATACTCCCGAAACACCTTGTTAAACGAAGCAAAATCCCTCGGATCATCAAGCCAAACCCCACACCGAACCACATGCTCGGCGCCATAGCCGGCCTCTTTGAGAATGGCAAAAACATTCTGAATCGCCTTGTGCGACTGCGCCACAATCCCGCCTTCGATCACCTCGCCATTCTCCATCGGCGTCTGCCCAGACACAAACAACCAGCCATCCGCCTCAACCGCACGCGCGAACGGCATATGTTGCCCACCGGTCCCCTTGCCACCCTCAACGCCATATCGCTTCATCACAAACACTCCCTATAAGATCCAGCGGCACGCAAATCAAAGCACAACAGCGCGCCGCATCAATAAACCCAAAAAAACAAACCCTCAAAACGCGCCGTGCGCATCCGCCTTCGATGCCTCACCACGCGCCACAAAATGTCCCGCCCGCTCACCGGTCGGCTGCCCATCCCGATACGACAACACGCCATTCACCCACACTGCGTCAATCCCGTCGGCCTGCTGCTGCGGCTTATCGAACGTCGCCGCATCCCGCACCCGCGCCGGATCGAACAACACCAGATCCGCGTGATACCCAATATGCACCTCGCCACGCTGCGTCAAACCAAACCGCCGCGCCGATAAACCCGTCATCTTCCGCACCGCTTCCTCCAGCGGCAGCAACCCCGCATCGCGCACATAATGCCCCAGCACCCGCGGAAACGCGCCCCACAACCGTGGATGCGGCAACGGATCGTTCGGCAAGCCGTCCGAACCTACCATCGACGCCGGATGCGACAAGATGCGCCGCACGTCCTCCTCCGACATGTTGTGATACACGGCCCCCGCCGGTTGCAAGCGCTTGCCCGCCTCCTGCTGCGTCACGCCCCACTCCGCGGCAATCTCCTTTACCAGCTTGCCTGCCATCTCGGGATGCGGTTCCGACCACGTAATCGTGATGTCGATTTCGCCTGTCACCTGCCTCAGGTCCAGCGTCGACGAACTGCGGTTATACGGGTAACAGTCACAGCCAATCGGCTGCAGGCGACGTGCGCCCTCCAACGACTTCAGCACCTCGGCGCTGCGTCCCCAGTTCGACGGCCCCGCGCACTTCAGATGCGATATCACCACCGGCACGCGTGCGTGGCGGCCCACCTGGTAGGCCTCTTCCATTGCGTCGAGAATCGTGTCGAACTCCGAGCGCATATGCGTCGTGTACAGCGCGCCCGCCGCCGCCAGCGGCTCGGCCAGCGCCATCACTTCCTCCGGCGGCGCGGCGAACGCCGAGCCGTACGCCAGCCCAGAACTCAAGCCGAGCGCGCCGTGTTTCAGGGCCTCTTCGAGTTGCGCCCGCATCCCTTCGATTTCCTGCGCGCTCGCCGCCCGGTCCAGGCGGTCCATGTGGTTGTTGCGCAGCGCAGTGTGTCCGATCAGCGCGCCTACATTCACCGCCGGACGCGCCGCGTTCACTGCTTCCACGTACGCAGCGAAAGTCGGATAGTTGAACGCGTCTCGCCCGCCCAGCAAATTCATCGGATCCGGTGGATCGCCCTTCAATGCGACCGGCGATGCACTGATGCCGCAGTTGCCGACGATCACTGTCGTCACCCCCTGGCTGATCTTCGGCAGCATCTGCGGCGCGCGGATCACGTGGGTGTCGTCGTGCGTGTGGACGTCGATAAAGCCAGGTGCCAGCGCAAGGCCGTTCGCTTCGACGATCTCTTCGGCCAGCCAGTTCGACAGGTTGCCGATCGCCACAATCTTGCCGTCGCGCACCGCCACGTCGCGTTCGACCGGCGGTGCGCCCGTGCCGTCGTACAGTTGAGCGTCGATGATCAGCGTATCCGCCGCTTCGGGATGCGAATGCATGGGTCAGTCTCCTAACGGTTGTCGGTCGCCGCCGCCGCGGTGCGCATCGAGCGCGTGTTTCATGCGGCGCAGCAATTCGCGGCTCTCATCGCCCTGACTAACGGCAAGTTCGGTGACGAGCACGTCAAGCGCCATCATCATCGCGTATCGGGATGAGGATGGCTTGTAAATGAAATCGGTTTCGAACGCGACGATCGGAATCACCCAGTCTGCCAGCCGCGCTAGCGGCGACGCGGGCGCCGTCAGCGTAATCAGCGTCGCACCGTAGCTGCGCGCGATGCGGCAGTTCTCCACCATTTCGGGCACCCGCCCGGTGGTCGACAACGCAATCACGACACATTCGCGCGATACCGTGCTCGCCACCATCCGTTGCAACAAGCCGTCCTGGTAGGTTGCCACGGGTCGGCCGAGACGCACCAGACGAAAGCGCATTTCATCGGCAAGCGCGGTTGAACCGCCGCCCATGCCGAACACGTAGATCATGCGCGCCTCGCGCAGCGCGGCGGCCGCTTGGGCCAAGGGTGCCTGGCACAATAACTGGTGGTTGTGCGTGAGCGCGGTCTGCACTTCGTCGAACACGCGGGTGGCGAGCGGTTCGGGCGCGTCGGCCGTCGCGCTGCCTTGCAGGAAGCGCTGGCCCACCGCTGCGGCTTGGGCAAGCCGCAACTTCAGTTCGCGGACGTCGCGGCAGCCCACCGCCTTGGCAAAGCGCGTGACCGTGGCGGCGCTGACGCCGGCCTGCTGCGCCAGCGCGCCGATGCTCGCGCGCGAGGCACCCGTCAGGTCGTCGAGGATCAGCGAGGCCACCTTGCGCTCGGCCGAACGCAGCTCCGGCGCGCATTCGGCGATGCGGGCGACGATATCGAAAGTAAGCGGTTCAGCGCTGGAATTCATGGAAAACCGGAAAGATCGGGAGGACCGTTGCAACGCGCGACACCGTTTACGGCAACTTGTACCAACGGGCGCCAGCGCCGTGGTACTAAATAACATTTCAGGAAACATGCTACTTTCGGTAACATGTGAAAGTCAACTTCGCAGTGATTTATCTGGACGATGGAGCAGGATTACATGAAAGTTACAAACTATCAGGGCGCAACGATTGATCCTTATAGCAAGGGCTTGGGCATGGTTCCGGGCACCAGTATCCAGCTGATGGACGCGGGCCGCCTCGAATGGAATCTGCTGAACGAAGATGTGAGCCTGCCGGCTGCCGTGCTCTACGCGGACCGTATCGAGCACAACCTGAAATGGATGCAGGCGTTCGTCGCCGAATACGGCGTCAAGCTCGCGCCGCACGGCAAGACCACCATGGCGCCGCAACTGTTTCGCCGTCAGCTCGAAACCGGCGCGTGGGGTATTACGCTCGCCACCGCGCATCAGGTGCGGGCCGCTTATCACGGCGGTGTGTCGCGCATCCTGATGGCCAATCAACTGGTCGGCCGCCGCAACATGCTGATGATCGCCGAGATGCTCAGCGATCCGGAGTTCGAATTCTTTTGTCTCGTGGATTCAGTGGAAGGCGCCGAGCAGCTCGGCAAGTTCTTCGGCTCGGTGCGTAAATCACTGAACGTCCTGCTTGAACTCGGCGTGCCAGGCGGCCGCACCGGCGTGCGCGACGAAGCGCAACGCACCGCTGTACTGGACGCAATCGCGCGCTATCCGGATGCGCTGAAGCTCGCCGGTGTGGAGCTGTACGAAGGTGTGCTGAAAGAAGAACACGAAGTCCGCGAGTTTCTGCAAAGCGCAGTCACCATCACGCGCACGCTGTTTGACGAAGGACGCTTTGCGCGCACGCCGGCCATTCTGTCTGGCGCAGGCTCGGCATGGTACGACGTGGTCGCGGAAGAATTCGTGAAGGCGTCGGCGGATGGCCAGGTCGAAGTAGTGTTGCGGCCAGGCTGCTATCTGACGCATGACGTCGGCGTCTACCGCAAAGCGCAGACGGATATCTTTGCGCGCAATCCGGTTGCCAAAAAGATGGGTGAAGGGCTGTTGCCGGCTCTGCAGTTGTGGGCCTACGTGCAGTCGATTCCGGAGCCGGACCGCGCCATCATCGGTCTAGGCAAGCGCGATTCCGCGTTCGACGCCGGCATGCCGGAACCCGCCAAGCACTATCGCCCGGGCACTGAGGCGCCGCGCGAAATCGCGGCCAGCGAGGGTTGGGAAATCTTCGGCATGATGGATCAACACGCCTATCTGCGGATTCCTGCGGGCGCCGACCTGAAGGTCGGCGACATGATCGCGTTCGACATCTCGCACCCCTGTCTGACGTTCGATAAGTGGCGTCAGTTGCTGGTGGTCAATCCTTCGTATCAGGTCACGGAAGTGATTGAGACGTTCTTCTGAGCGAGCACTTCCCCGATCCGCACTTCGAGCATTCGCAACCCACCGGACAGCGCCGCAAGCGCCTCGTCCGGCAGCGCGGCCATCGTGTCATTGAGGAATGCGGTGCGGCGCGGCAGCGCCTCTTCGGTCGCGGCTATCCCGGTTTCCGTGAGCCGCACATTGGTGATGCGGTTATCGCGCTCGTCCATGCTGCGCGAAATCCAGCCGAGCACCTCGAGCGCTTTCAACTGCCGCGTCAAGGCGCCGGGGTCGATGCGCAGCCGCTCGACGAGACGCTTCTGCGATGACTCGCCGCCCTGGTCGTGCAACGCCAGCATCACCCGCCAGCGTGGCATGGGATGTCCCACCTGCGCCTCGAACGCCGACATGAACGCCCGATAGGTGCGGCCGAACTGCTGAACGATGGCGACGCGATCCTGTTGTTCCATGGTGTTCCGATGACGCGGGTGTTCGAAAATCAATCAGCGAGGATAGTCGGCTCGACCTGCCGCTTTAACTTGATAGGCGGCACGCGGCGGCTTTGCCAGATCGAAGCCACTGCGACGATCGCGGCGACCGCGAGACCCAGATGAATCGCCGACACCAGCGATTCGCGCGCCGACTCGAGCAGCATCGCGCCATTGTGCCCAGCATGCGCCAACTGGGCGAGCAGCGTGGCCTGGGCATCATGGTTGATGAGAATTTGCGGGTCGCCCATATCCGGGAACCATTGCGTCGCCTGATCGTGTTCCAGCGCGCTGCGCACGCCGCTCGCGTACATATGCGTGACGAGCGTGCCGGTCAGCGCCGTCCCGATCATCCCGCCAATCATCCGCAGCGATTGCAGCAATGCCGTTGCAATGCCGAGATGTTCGCGACCCGCCGTCTGTTGCGCGAAGATAGTCAGATTCGGCATTACGAAACCGAGTCCCAGACCGCCGAGCACCATGAACGACATCAGCAGCCATCCCGGCATGGCACGCGTTGCTACCACCGCGCCGAGGCATGACAACGCCATCAGCGTGAAGCCGATATACAGCATCAGATTCGGATTGCTGACGCGCGACACGATCCGGCCGTTGGCAATGCTACCGATCGTAATGAACACGACGAGCGGTGTGATCACGAGGCCCGCTTCTTTCGGCGACATGCCGAAGCCACCCTGGAACAGCAACGGTGCGTAGAACAGCAACGAGAACATCGAGAAGCCGCCGAGCACCGCCAGCGTGAACAGCGCGGCAAGGCTGCGATTGCGGAACATATCGACAGGCAGGATGGCGGTCGGGCAACGCTGCTCCCATTTCCACAGTCCATATGCAGACGCCACACTTGCGACCAGCAACGCGACGGTCGTCAGCGACACGCCGTGCTTGGGCAACATTTCGACGAACAGTTGCAGACAACCGAGCGAGACTGCGATCAGCAAGGCGCCCGGCCAATCGAGGCGCATCTTGCCTTTGTGCTCGACGTGCCGCAAATGCGGCAGGAAACGCCACACGAAGAAGAGCGACAGCAGACCGACCGGCAGATTGACGTAGAACACCGAGCGCCAGCCGTAGTACTGCGTGAGGAAGCCGCCTAGCGACGGCCCAACGGCGTTGGCGATGCCGAACGCCGAACTCATCAGCACCTGCCAGCGCAGACGCACAACCGAATCGGGAAAGAGATCGGGAATGCAGGCGAAGGCAGTGCCGACCAGCATGCCGCCGCCGATACCCTGCAGGCCGCGCGCAAGCACCAGGAACAGCATGCTGTTCGCCATGCCACAGAGCACCGAGGCACCGGTGAAAACGATGATCGACGCAATGACGAACGGCTTGCGCCCGTAGTAGTCGCCGAGGCGCCCGAAGACCGGCACCGTGATGACCGAGGTCAGCAGGTACGACGTGGCGACCCACGCGTAAAGCTCGAAGCCTTTGAGCTCTGCGACGATCGTAGGCAGCGCTGTGCCGACCACGGTCTGGTCGAGCGCAACAAGCATCGTCACAAAGGAAACGCCGAGCATCGCCATGAGCGATTCCCGGAACGGTAAAACTTGCCCACTCGAATGGTGAGCAGCGGTATGGACAGCCATGTTTTTTGATAGCGCAACGGTTGACGCGTCAACCAATGGGGAATCATAGCACGTTAAGGCGCTCTAAACTGGCTGTGTTGGCGTTCATCCGATGCGCCGACGATCAGCTAATTAAAGAATTTGCCCGCCACAGGGAGGCACATGGAGTCCACTTCGCTCGCCGAACAGAGCTTGTCCGCCGAGGACCTGCGCGCGCTGCGACGCGCGAAACACGAGCTGGAAAGCCCGGCTCTGGCGATGAAACTGGCCAGCATCGTCGGTGCACCGCTCGAAAAGCTCCTGTCGCGGATGCCGGCCATCGCCAATGAGAAGGTAAACGACGCAACCCAGCTCGCGTTGCGCAAGTGCCTGCAGCTCGCGCTGCGCACGCTCGGGCGGCACGACCCCGACGCGCCGCCGCTTGCGATTCCCGACCGGCCGAGCAATCTGCTGCACAAGTTCGCGGTGGCGACGACCGGCGCGGCCGGCGGCGCGTTCGGGCTGTTCGCGCTGCCGGTGGAATTGCCGGTCACGACCACGCTGATGTTCCGCTCGATCTGCGACATCGCACGCAGCGAAGGCGAAGACCTGTCGTCGATCGACACGCAGTTGCAGTGTCTGACCGTACTTGGAATGGGCGGCGCGTCAAAAGCCGATGACGACGCCGACTACGGCTACTTCATCATGCGCGGCGCGCTGGCGCAGGCGGTCTCGAAAGCATCGGCGGAGATCGCGACCAAAGGCTTCACCTCACACGGGTCGACGGCGCTGTTGCGTCTGCTCAATACGATCGCGTCGCGCTTTTCCGTGCAGGTCAGCGAACAGATCGCCGCCAAGTCGATTCCGGCGATCGGCGCTGTGCTTGGGGCGATGGTCAACACCGTCTTCATGGACCACTTCCAGTTGGTCGCGCACGGCCATTTCACCGTGCGGCGGCTTGAGCGGCAGTATGGCCCGGAACTGGTGAAGACCGCCTATCAGACCATCGACATCGCACTCGACGGTTGAGCGCTGCGCGGGCCGGTCACTTCGCGCACAAAGCCGGCGGCGCCGTCGAGCGCGCGGCGGCCTTCTGGAATGAAGGGCGTGAAGATCTGCCAGACGTGCGGCATGTCCGGCCACACCTGCAGCTCGACCGGCACACCCTCGCTGCGCGCGTTCTCCGCTACCCGTCGCGAATCGTCCAGCAATACTTCCGTGCTACCCGCCTGAATGAAAAGCGGCGGCAGGCCGTGCAGATCGGCATAGACCGGCGAGGCATACGGATGCGTCGCTGATGTATCGCCGAGATATAGCTTCGCAGCCCGGCCGATCGCAGGGCCGCTGAACATCGGGTCGACTCCATCGTTGATACGGATCGACGCGCCGCTCGCGGCCAGATCGGTCCACGGCGAAAACAGCACGCCACCTGCCGGTAAAGGATCGCCGGCGTCGCGCAAGGCGACCAGCGTCGCAAGAGCTAGTCCGCCCCCGGCGGAGTCACCCGCAATCACAATCGATTCCGCCGACCTGCCGCTCGCGAGCAGTTGCCGGTAGGCTGCCAACGCATCATCGAGAGCGGCGGGGAAGCGTGCTTCAGGCGCGAGCCGATAGTCGAGCGAAAACGCCGATGCACGCGAGCGTGTCGCCAGACCGAACACAATTGAGCGATGGGAACGAGGCGAGCAGAAGTAATAACCGCCGCCGTGCAGATAAAGAATCGTGGGGGTGTCGACTGCTTCGGCTGCGCCGCCGTTGCGGGTGGCCGGCTCGAACCACTCGCCACGCAAGGTCTCGCCAGGGCCGTATTGTTCCCGCAAGCGCCAGCCCGCAGGCACTTTCGGCGACCACGCACGTTTCGCCGTAAGGGCGCGTGCGCCCTCGACGCTAATCTCGGTCTTCAATGTGGCCGGTCGAAACTGCCGGCGCAGGTACCAGCATGCGAGCGCACTTTGCCAACTCATCGGGACACCCTCCATGAATGGTCAATCGTCATGGTACGTGGGTTCGCGCAATGATCCGTTGGATGAGCGGTTCTAATCCTCCGACGATTCCTGCGCACCCCGCCTGTTACGCCGCGGACTAGCGGAGAGCTGTAGGACGCGCAAGGACGGCTAGTTGGAAGGCCGCACCTGACCGCGGATCTCACCCATCGGGTTTTGCGCGGTATGGATGTTGAAATACCACTGACCGGCCATCAGGTCGGTCACCTGCTGATCCGTCAACGTGGCAGAGCCCTTGATCGGGCTGGCGAGCGCGCTCTTGTCAATTGGGATCTGAATTTTCGCGTTCTGCCCGACCGGTGCTGGGCCATGAAAATGAGCGGCTGCGATAGGACTCGATAGCTCCGCGTAGGTGACCGTCCACTGCAGCGCCTTGGTGGACGTATCGAAGGAGGCGTCAAGCATGCCGTGTGCGTGGCTGACGCGCGGCGGGACTTCGCTCGACGGCTCAAGATCCGCCTTCAGCGCCACTGTGTCTGCGAAGGCGATCCCCGACGCCAGTGCCCAAAAAACAACGCCCAGACTCAGTTTCCGAGTTGCATTCATATTTTTTCTCCGGACTTGGTGCACCGCCGCACCACACATAGGCCGCGCACGGCGCCACCCATACTAGTGTAAATCGAGGGCTGGCGTGGGGCTTAGCGAGCGGGGGCCGGGCGCCCATGTTTCTTACAAAATCAGAAAATAGATAATTGTGGGATTCGAATGCAATCAAATCGCTGCCTGGCGCTATGCTTCAGGCAGCGAGAAGTGACTCCTTCACCGAAGGATGTCTCCAATCTTTAACGCGGCTTCGGTCGCGTTTTTTTTCGCCTGGAAAAACGTGAAGGAAATACGCGGAGCGAGCCAGGCGGGTCAGCTACCGCTCACCTGTCAGCTGTCTGAATGACTGCCTCGCCGCTATGCGAGCAACGCGGCCTGCTCCTCGATCCCATCAAGCATAGCGTTGCATTTTTTGATGAGCGCCACGCCGTCTGCGCGCAGCAGCTCCCGCGATTTGCTGCCGAGGCCGCTTCGGTATTGCTCCAGCGCGGCAAGCAACGGCGCGTACTGCAGCACGCCCGCAGCGCCTACAACCCGGTGATGCCATTGGCGCAACTGCGCGACATCCGCATGCTCGAGCAACGGTGGCAAAGCTCGGACGTCGTCCCGTACAGACGTCACGAACGAATCGAGCAGCGCCTTCACCGTCGACTCGCTGCCCCACAACTGCGTCATGTGAGCGAGATCCACGGGCACAAACACCTCGACGGACTCCTGACCCTGGGCTTCGGCGGCCGGTGCGGTATTGACCGCTTCGACCGGCGCGACTGCACGCACAATCTCTGCACCGAACCAGCGGCTCAAATGCTCGCGCAACGTCGCGAGACGGGTCGGCTTCACAAGGCAATCGTCCATGCCAGCGTCGCGGCATTGGCTCAGATCCTCGGGCGCAGTATTGGCTGTGATGCCGAGAATGGGCAGATGCGATGTGCCACTGGCGCCAGGGCGGGCCTCTTCAGTTTCGCGCACGCGCCGTGCGAGTTCATAGCCGGACAGGTTCGGCATGTGACAGTCGGTGATCAGACATCCGTAGCGGGTCTGTTGCAGCGCGGCGAGTGCTTCCACGCCGTCGTTCACCACGTCGCAGGCGAATCCGAGCAAGGCCAGTTGATGACGGATCAGTTCCTGATTCACCGGATGGTCTTCCGCAACAAGAATCAACCGGCCGCTCGCGGTGGCGCGCTCCCTGTCGGGAGGCACCATCGCCGCGTCGGCAGACTCCCGCGCACGCGGCGCGGGAGCCGACAAGCCGGTGAGCGCAGCGGCGCACGCCGCACCGAGCCCGCGCCAGGAGATGGGGTTGATACTCAGACGCACCGCGTCGTCCAGAACGCGGTAACCGGTAGGCTTGGGCTTTTCAGTCAGATAGACAACGCGCGCACCTGAGCGCGCGGCGGCGGGCACCTCCAGCTCCTCGCCGAGGAACACCAGGTCGACGTCGGCGAGCGCGGCCGGGTCGCGCCACTCTGCGGCGCCGTGACTGACCTGCCGCAACTCGATGCCGAGCGCCCGGCCAAAGTGGACCAGGGCCTGTGCGACACGCGCGTCGGAGACAGCGACGATCCCACGCTTGCCACGCAAACCGCTGACCTTATAGTGTTGCGTCTCGATGGGCATCACCACGCGCACGGTCATGCGGGTACCTACGCCGGGCGTGCTCTGCAAGTAGAGCGCCCCGCCCATCAATGCAATGAGCTTGCGGCAGATGGTCAGGCCAAGTCCTGTACCGCCGAAGCGCCGCGTCGTCGACGATTCAGCCTGCACGAACGGCTCGAACAAGGCCGCCTGAGCCTCTGGCTCGATACCGATACCGGTATCTTCCACGCTCATCTCAAGCGTCTGGGTCTGTTGTGTCTGCTCCACGATAGCAACGCGCACGTCGACCTCGCCGGTCAGCGTGAACTTGATCGCGTTGCCGAGCAGGTTGAACAGGATCTGTCGCAAACGCACACTGTCGCCGCGCAAACTGGCCGCAACTTCGGGCGCGATATCGACGCGCACCTTGAGGCCCTTTTCGTGCGCGCGCCCGGCGAGCAACCCGACAGCGTTGTCGACGAGGTCGCGCATGTCGATCGGTTCCGCCTCGAGGGTCAAACGGCCGGCTTCAATCTTCGAATAGTCGAGCAGGTCGTCCAGGATCTGCAGCAACGCGCCGGCGGACTCATGGATCATGCCCAACATTTCGCCCTGATCGGCATTCAGCTGCGTGCGTTCGAGCACTTCGACGAGGCCAAGCACACCGTTCATTGGCGTACGGATCTCGTGGCTCATCATCGCCAGGAAATCGTCCTTGGCGCGCGACGCGGCCTCGGCCAGATCGCGGGCCCGTGCCAGTTCCTCCGAGCGCGCGTGCTCCGCGCTCGCATCGACCCAGTACCCACTCCATACCACGCTGCCCGCCGCTTCACGACGCGGCACCAGTTCGGCGCGCACCCATCGCAGACCGTCCGAACCTTCCGAGCGAAACTCCATGTGAATCGGAGTCTCGGAGCGCGCCGAGCGCTCGAGTTCAGCCACCACGCGCGGCCGGTCTGCCGCCCACACGCGCTTCAGATCGGTCTCGCCGGGCTTCGCGAGCGTGTCGCTGTCACGGCCCAGCAATTGCTGCGTGTTCCCGCCGATGTAGGGGAACGAGTAGCGACCGCGCTCGTCGCGCCGCAGTTGAAAAACCACCGCCGGCAGCGAGCGCGTCACGTCAAACAGACGCCGCTCGTTTTCCCGGGCCAGCATCTCGGCGCGCCGGATATCGGTGATGTCGACGACCGTGCCGAGCACGCAGGAAGGCTCGCCATCAACGCCGCGGCATAGGTTGGTCCAGAACAGACCAATCCGCATCTCGCCATTGCCGTCTGCGAACTCAAGCTCGAGCTGGAAGCGCTCGCCATTTTTTAGCATTTCGCGCGTCGCGCTTTCCAGCTTGCGGCTATTGTCTAGTCCCCACGCCTGCACATCGCGACTCGTCCGCCCCAGCACCTGGTCGCGCCGTAAGCCTGAACTCACCTCGTAAGCGCGATTGATCGCCATGTAGCGCCCGTCGAGATCTTTTGCGACTAGCGGATAAGGCACCATCTCCATCATCGTCTGCTGGAAGTTGAGCTGTGCCGCCAGTTCGCGCTCGGTGCGCTTGCGTAGCCGCACCTCGCGCTGCAGCAGCAGGTAAGCGCGCAGGGTTACCGCGAGCGCCACGCCGATACCTATCAGCAAAGGCAGCAGACGCAGCCATGCCTGCTCGGCCGGTGTCAGAACGACACGCCGTACAGCGTAGTCAGATGGCGGGTCGAAATTTGCCCCTAGCCAACGCGCGCGCATGGCGGCCTCGTCGACCGGATCCATGGCGGCCAGCGCGCGGTCCAACGCGTCGCGCAGGCCATGACGATTTCGCGCCACGGCAAAGCGCAGTTCGCTGGGCCTGCTGCTGTCCTCGAAACCGATACGCAAGCCGCGGAACACGTCATTCGCGAGCGCGTACTGAATCGATGGTGTGAAGCCGAAATAGGCATCCGCATCGCCCTTTGCGACAGCCCGCAAGGCCGAGACAGTGTCGGCGAACGCAGTAATCTGAGCGTGCGGGAAGCGCTCGCGCAGCAGCCGATCCATCGCAAAGCCCTTCTCGACCGCGATCCGGGCGTTGGCAAGCTGCGTGGCATCTTGCACGGCCTTGTCGTCAGTCCTGGTGACGACCGACGTGGAGGCCCGAAAATACGGGGCGGTGAAGCTTAGGCTGTGCTCGCGCTCCGCGGTGCGCGCCATGCTCATCACCAGATCGACCTTGCCGGACGAGAGGGCCGCAAGCAGTCGCGGCATATCGGGATAGGTCTGCGTCTCGATGACGACGTCCGGTCCGACGAGCGCCCGCAAATAGTCGCCGCTCAATCCGGTGAGGCGGCCATCGTCGATTGCCTCGAAAGGCGCCCATCCGTTCGCGAGCATACCGACGACGAGTCTGGCAGGAAACGCGCCGCTCGCCTGCGCCGGGGCGTCTGCCGGCAAATTGGCCGCATGCGCAAACGGCACGACAAAAAGCACGACCCACACCACAGCAGTCCGCAACAGACGCCGCAATAGTGCGCGCACACTCCAGCCCTCTGCCGGGTTCATGACAGGTATGGATCGCTCCGCGGGGGAGCGGAAATCAAACGACCTCACCTTGCTCTCCGCCTTGGCCACCACGGCTTGCCCGTGGCTTGCCCCACAGCCGTGCGTACAAAACACCAGCGGCGATGCTCCCCGCCAGCGGCGCCGCCCAGAACAGCCAGAGTTGATCCAGCGCCCAGTCGCCGACGAACAACGCCGGACCCGTGGAGCGAGCCGGATTGACCGACGCATTCGTGACAGGTAACGCAATCAGATAGATCAGCGCGAGGCTGGCACCCTTGACGAGGGGCGAAACGGAAGGCAAGACGTTTCTACCCGACATCAGCAGGTTCGTCATGGCCAGCGCGAAAGACATCACCAGCTCGATCACGAGAGCCGAATGAAACTGATAGTCCCCCGGAGAATGATCACCGAAACCATTCGCGCCGAACTCGCTTGCCGCCAGATCGAAGCCTGGGCGTCCGCTTGCCACGTACGCAAGCAGGGCAGCGCCGGCGATTGCGCCGAGGATCTGGGCGGCGATGTATGGCACCAGATCCCGAATCGGGAAGCGATTGGCAACAGCCAGGCCGACTGTGACGACAGGGTTGAAGTGGGCACCCGACAGGCGCTCGAGCGCGTAAGTCGCGGTAGTGAGCGCGAGCCCAAAAGCGAGCGCTACCTGGAGTACAGCATAGCCAGGCTGCGGCGCTGCTGTATTAAGAACAATGCTGCCGCACCCCACGAACACCAGCCATGCTGTGCCCGCACCTTCCACCATTAACCGTTTAACCAGGGTCATCACCTCTCCTCCCGCTCTCCGAGTTACACGGTGCGAAAGAGCGCACTGGGCGCAGGCCCGCGGCCATGCAGATTCTTCAATCAAATTTGCATGCCGAATCATCTTTCTGTGAGAGGTCATTGCAACCACCCATGAGACGCATGCCACTCGAAAGTATGGGAGAGCGACGCAGATCCACTAATCAGACGACTCTTAAATTCGTGGAACTGCCCGGCAACACTTGAGAACTTCTCTCACAGGCCCTCAGGTCAAACCAATCTGATGTGCATATTTGATCAGAGCCGTATCCGACTCGAGCCCAAGCTTGCGCATCGCACTTCGCTTTTGGGTGCTAATGGTTTTGCCGCTGCGGTCAAACCGCAGTGCGATCTCGCTGACAGGCATGCCCTCGATATAGAGCCGCAACACCTCCCATTCCCGCGCACTCAGAATACCGGCACGTGGTTGTGGGAAAGCGCCCGCCTCGTTGAAGACGGCTTTCACGCTGGCTGATAGAAAGTTGCGTCCGGCTGCCGCAGCGTCGATCGCCTCCGTCAGCGCATCGACGATATCGCGCTTGTCGACGATAGCCGATACACCCAGATTCAACAGACCAGACAACGTGGGCGGATTGCAGATCATGGTCAGCACCACGACGCGCGGATGCGGCGCGTACCGCAAGATGCGCCGCAGAATCGGCGTGGCGTTGTTGAGCCCGTCGATATCCGGCATACCGATATCGGACACCACGACATCACAGGGGTAGGTGTCGACCAGTTCAGCCAGCGTTTGCGTGTCGGAGGCTTCGCCGACGATCGACAGGTGGGGCACGCCTTCCAGCAGATGCCGCACACCGACGCGCACACAGCAGTGGTCGTCGGCCACAATGACTCGAGTAGTCGGATTCATCGTTTTGTTGTGTTGTTATCTGACGCTCCGTGCACGCCGTGCATCCCCCGGAGTGGCCAGGTATTTTGCTTACCGCCGCGCAGACTCAGGGCGCGCGACGCCGTGCAGGATCAGCGCCGGTTTTGAGGAAGGTCGTCGGACAGCACGCCATACTCGACGGAAAACCTGAATAACTCGGAGTCGGTGCGTAGCGCGAGTTTTCGCATGGCGGTACATTTCTGCGCGCTGATCGTCTTGACGCTGCGGCCAAGGCGCGTCGCGATTTCCGTCACGCCTATGCCCGATGCGTATTGCTTGAGCACCTCCAACTCACGCGGCGACAGGAGTTCGCGTACGAAGTTCAGACGCCGTGCCACGGTCGCCTCAGCGATCAGCGCGCGCACCGCTGGACCCACATAGCGCTCGTGAGCAAGTGCACTGACAATCGCCACATGGATCAGATCGACACGGTCGCGCTTGCTCATCACTGCGTCGACGCCTAGCGATAGCACATGCTCCAGCGCATCGGCATCCGTCTCCATGGTCAGGACCACTAGCGCCACCTCCGGGTAGAGCTTGCGAAACCGCCTGACGGTGGCGAAGCCATCCCCTGCGACACCGCCCGGCATGTACAGGTCCATCACGGCGAGATCGCATTCCACGCGATCGGCTTCGCTAAACAGCTCAGCTGTGTCGGATGCCCTGCCGACAACCGCTACGTTGGGAAATCCGGACATCAGGTTCTCGACGGCCAGCAGGACAAGCGGGTGATCGTCCGCGATGATGGCTCTGATGGGTGTGCTTATGTCGACGTTTTCGTTCATGGTGTCTGGCTCCCCCAGTTTCTCGTTTCCCAGTGCTCTCTATCGGAACAACTAGACTAGAGGCGAGCATCAAACATTTGCCAGGACATAAACATCGGATTGCTCCGAAATACTCATCGATAGTTTCCTCTACAAACTTTTTAATTCGCAATCCGATTTAATCGTCAAACGCCACCGTTGGCTTTGACATACGCGTACAGACCGGGATCGGTGGCTACACCGAGCTTCTTCATGGCAAAGCGCTTCTGTCGGCGGACGAAGTGAATATCGCGTCCGAGCGCAAGCGCGATTTCAGATATCGACTTGCCCTGTACGAACATTCCGATAACCTCCGACTCACGCGTCGACAAACGACGCGTCCGCGGCGCAACGTTCGATTCAATTCGGAGTTCGTTGAACGCTTCGAGGATAGACCGGCCGATGTACGGATGACCGGTGCTGGCGGAGCGCATCGCCATCACCAGTTCATCCATTGACGCAGTTTTGTTGAGTATGCTCACCGCATGATCGGATGCAGCCGAACGAAGAATGCCCGCGTTCGTCAGGTTGGTCAGCACCACCACGCCAAGCGCCGGCCAGTCACCTCGGATGAGCCGGATGAGACTCAAGCCGTCCGCCATCGTGCCGGAGGGCTCGGGCATGTTCAGATCGGTGACGAGCACATCACAAGGGACGTTGCGTAGCAGGTCGATCAAACTGGTTGGGCTCGTCGCCTCACCGACGATCATGATCTCGCGATGCACAGTGACTGCGGACCGGACTCCAAGCAAAACGAACGGATGATCGTCCGCCAGGATGACACGAATGTTCACCATCATGTTCTCTCGATTGTTGTATGTGTATGCGCATCGGTCGATTCGACAAAACGCTGTCAGGCGTGACCCTGATCTGGCTCGAGTCGGCTCGGCCCGGCTCGGCACACGGCGTTGAAGCGGCCCGGAAGGCGCCTCCATAAAACCATCTCGTGAACAAAATTTGAATCGGAGCTTTCCGAATCAATTCACAATTTCGACGGCACATCCTAACGCGAGGAACGCAAAACTTATCTGCAGGAGCAAAGAAGCCGCTCGCGCCAAACCCGAATCCAAACCTGAACCGCTTACGGCTCGCACCGCACCTGCGCGGGAGCCGCAGCACAAGCACCGGCGAGCACCGCGCGTGGGAACACTGGCAGTGCGATCAACGCACACACACTGGCGAGTGCCCACACCAGCGGCCATGAGCCAACGGAGAGCAGCAGCGGAATGATCAACGGTGTCAGGAACAAGGTCGAAAAGGCAAAGGTATTGCCCATTGCGAGCGCGGTGCCGGCGCGACGGGTGCCGGCAAGTGTCGCGAGTTCGGTGAAGGCAACGCCATGCCAGGCCGAAGCGCTCACGCCGCCCAGCAAGATCAGTACGGTGAGAACCGCCGTCGACGCCGCGAGATGCGCACCGGCCACCACGGTCGCGAGCGCGAGCACCGCGAATAACCCGGCCGTGATCAGACTGCACGCGCGCATATAGGCTCGGCGGTTGCCGCGCCGGTCGGTCCAACCACCGCTCCACACGCGCGCGATCGCGGCGCCGGTTTGCAGCGCCGCCATCGTCGCGCTGATCAGCAGCACGCCGACGTGAGTGAAGTCGTGCAGAAACACTGTACCGAACGTCACCACGGCGATCTGCGGCACGCACAGCGTGCCAATGCCCAGCGCGACCCGCCACACGCGAGCATCTCGCAACGGGCTGACCGTCGTTGCGCTCGATACGCTCAATACGTCCGACGCCATCGCCCCGGCAACGCCAGGTCGACTGTCGGAATGCTCGTGTACCGATGGCTCATGCAGCCAGTACCACGCGAACGCCGCCGTCACCGCGCACAACAGCGCCAGCACCCCATACACACTGGCGAAGCCGAAGTGCGCCGCGAGCGCCGGCAGCATCAACGCGCCCAGACCGCCGCCCGCAGGCACGGCGGTCTGACGAATGCTCATGGCCAGTCCGCGTTCGCCGTCGCGGAACCACGCCATCACCGCACGGCCACTTGAGCCATTGACACTGCCGCCCAGCAACCCGACCAGCAGCAGGCCCGACGCCAACACCGTGAGACCGGGCACGTGCGCGCCGCATGGCACAACGAACAGCGCCATGCCAGCGAGCGCGACCGCCGTCGCTCCCAGGCCGAGCAACAGAACCCTCCGGTCGCCCCAGCGGTCGGTCAGGAGCCCCCACGGCAGTTCGCTGAGCGCAATGCCAAGCCCGAGCATGCCGAGTACCAGTCCAAGGCCGCTATTGCCGATGTGATAGCCCGAACGCAGAAACACTGCGGTCATCGGAATCCCGGAAAACGCGGCCGAAAAGCTCGCATTGGCGGCAAAGCCGACCCCCAGCACCTTCCACCGATGATTCGCGCCGCGTTCCCGCGACACCTGCGCCGCAACCAAGGAATCGCTTCCCATGATGCCTCCCCCAAAGAAGAATTGCGGCCATCGTACGACTGGACGAACCATCGGAAAAGCCGGAAAATCGGATCACTTCCATCGGAGATTCCGAATCATGAGCTGGCGCGGTTTCGATTTAGGCCAACTGCGAACCTTCGTCGCCGTTGCTGAGGCCGGCAGCGTGTCGGCGGGTTCGGAGCGGGTGTTCTTGTCGCAGTCGTCGGTGAGCGAGCAGTTGAAGAAACTGGAGGAGCGGGTGGGTCAACCGCTGTTCGTGCGCAGTAAGCAGGGCGTCGCCGCCACCCAGGCCGGCGCGCGGCTGCTCGATCACGCGCGCCGCATCCTTGCCATGAGCGAAGCGGCGTTCGAGGACCTGAAGGGTCATTCGCTCGATGGCGAACTGCGCATCGCCATCACGGACTACTACCGTCCGCACGACGTCGCCCGCATTCTGAAAACGTTCTCGGAGCAGTATCCGAGGCTGAAACTACACGTCACCGTGTTGCCGAGCGCGGCGATCGACGAGAGCGCCGGAGACGACGCAACCTTCGACATCGGCCTGTCGTTGCGTCTCGCGACACCGGGTAACCGGCGCGGCGGGGCGGCCAGCAATCGGCCGCAAGGTGTCGTGGTGCGGCGCGAGAAACTGCTATGGGCGATCGCAGCCGATGCGGATTCACGCGTGAGCCAACCGTTCCCGCTGGTATTGCTACCGTCCACCTGTCAGTTGCAGCGCTTTGTTGTCAAACTGCTCGACGATCTCAACGTCGCCTATCTGATCTCCCATTCGGCGTCGGGCGTCGCGGGGCTGCAACTGGCGTTGAAGGCCGGACTCGGGATTGGTTGCCTGAACGAATCGTCGATCGGCCCTGGGGTTGTCGCGTGTGCGCCGAGCGTGGGCCTGCCGGCGCTCCCCGCGGTCGAATTCCACCTGCTGCCGGGACGTGCCGGAGAAAGCGAACGCGTCAGCAGCGCGCGCGCCGCTTTGGTGCGGCTGTTTAGTTGAGGCACCGGACCCACGCAACCGCCACAGCCAGGCCATCTCGCGGCAACAGAAAAAGCGACGTTGAAAGCGCTGAGGATGCCGCCTATGATTAATCAGCTTTTA
>Ga0302313_10000746_pt1 | contig 26858 bp, 24 predicted proteins | sample III_Palsa_N2_2_FD_200454 | JGI IMG/M metagenome (GOLD analysis project Ga0302313, IMG submission 200454) | Peat permafrost microbial communities from Stordalen Mire near Abisko, Sweden - III_Palsa_N2_2 | ecosystem: Environmental > Terrestrial > Soil > Palsa > Peat permafrost | place: Sweden...
CCTGGCACGAACAGCAAACCGGCGTACACCCACAGGATCTGCAAACCCATCGGCATCTGTCCGCGCTAGGTCAGCCTGGATTGATCGTGCACGACCTTGGCGACGAAGACGTGCCGTGGGAAGAGGGTGAACGCTGCGCCAGTCACTGGTCGAGTGCCCGCCTGCTCAGCACGCAAGGCCTGGGCCATCATCGGGTCGTCGACGCGCCGGAAGTGATCAATGCGTCGCTGGCTTTCGTGCGCGGCGAAAACGTTGGCGATCGTGTCATTGGCAGCCCCAATCTCGCTTACGGCATCTAGACAACCGGCATCAAAACGGCGGGGTCATATCCGTCGCTGCAGTGCATCAGAGACGGCGCACGAACCCCACTAGAATGGCGGGTCTAGTCGTTGATGTTGGAGTTGCGCCATGAGTACGCCCGCCAAGCACGTTCCCGCCAGCGACACGCAGGCCGAGTCCACGCCGCTGCGCTTTGTCACCGCCGCCAGCCTGTTCGACGGCCATGACGCGGCCATCAACATCATGCGTCGCATCATCCAGTCGCAGGGCGCCGAAGTGATCCATCTCGGCCACAACCGCTCGGTGGAAGACGTCGTGCGCGCCGCGCTGCAGGAAGACGCCGATGCCATCGCGCTGTCGTCCTACCAGGGTGGCCACGTCGAGTACTTCAAATACATGGTCGACATGCTGCGCGAGCGCGGCGCCGGTCATATCCGCGTGTTCGGCGGTGGCGGCGGCACCATCACGCCGGAAGAAATCAAGGAACTGCAGGCCTACGGCGTCGAGCGCATCTACCATCCCAACGACGGCATGAAGCTTGGCCTCACCGAGATGATCGAAGACGTGATGGCGCGTGCCGGCACCGGCGCGGCCGAGCGCGCGCAGAACGAAGTCTCCGCCGTGCCGAAGGTCGACATCGACGATGAGATTTCCATCGGCCACATGCTCTCCGCGATTGAAGAGGGCAAGCTCGCCGACGCCGACCTCGCGCTGCTGCGTAAAGAGTGGTCACTGGCCGGCAAGCAGACGCCCGTGCTCGGCCTCACCGGCACCGGCGGCGCCGGTAAATCCAGCGTCGTCGATGAACTGCTGCTGCGTTTCCTGCACGCATTCCCGCAAATGCGCATCGCCGTACTCGCGGTCGACCCGACCCGCCGTCGCTCGGGTGGCGCGCTGCTCGGTGACCGCATTCGCATGAACTCGCTGCGCAGCCATCGCGTCTATATGCGCTCCATGGCCACGCGCCGCCAGCACGCGGCCACCAGCATCGTGCTGCACGACTGCATCGATTTCCTGAAGAGCCAGCCGTACGACCTGGTGATCGTGGAGACGGCCGGCATCGGCCAGAGCGATTCGGAGATCGTCGACCTGGTCGATTTTCCCGTCTACGTGATGACCAGCGAATACGGCGCCGCCAGCCAGCTCGAAAAGATCGACATGATCGATTACGCCGAGCTCATCGTGCTCAACAAGTTCGACAAGCGCGGCGCCGAAGACGCGCTGCGCGACGTGCGCAAGCAGTGGAAGCGCAACCGCACCGCGTTCGCATTGAAAGACGACGAAGTGCCGGTGTATCCCACCATCGCCAGCCAGTTCAACGACCCCGGCGTCACCTGGATGTTTTCAAACCTGTGCCGCCTGATGCAGGACCGCCTCAAGCTGCCGCAGGAAAAGTGGACACCGAAACTCGACACCACGCTCAAGTCCCCGCGCGCCACCGTGCTCATCCCCGGCCAACGCGTGCGCTACCTGGCGGAAATCGCGGAGCAGGGCCGCAGCATCAATGCAGGTATCCAGAAACAGGCCGAGTTCGCCAGCAAGGCGCAGCATTACTACGAGTCACTGAAAGAGCTCGGCGACACCAAGCTGCCGCATGCGCTCGATCTGTATCACTCCACGGATTTGCTGTCGCACATCGGCAACGACGACCAGGCCGTGGACCGCAGCCTGCTCACCTTGCGCCAGCGCTACAACGCCGCGCTGGGTGAACTCAGCAAAGAGGCGATCGAGCAGTTACGCCAGTGGCCCGCCCTCTACGACTCCGTCACCAAGGAGTTCAACGAGTACACCGTCCGCGACAAGGTCATCCGCGTCGACAACTACCGCGAATCCCTGAGCCACCAGAAAATCCCCAAAGTTTCCCCGCCCAAATCCAAGGACTGGGGCGAACTCGTCAGTTTCCTCGGCCGCGAAAACCTCCCCGGCCATTACCCGTACACCGGCGGCGTCTACCCGTACCGCCGCAGCGGCGAAGACCCGACGCGCATGTTCGCCGGCGAAGGCACGCCCGAGCGCACCAACCGCCGCTTCCATTACCTGAGCCAGGGCGGCGCGGCCACGCGCCTGTCCACGGCGTTCGACTCCGTCACCCTGTACGGCGAAGACCCCGAGCTGCGTCCGGACATCTACGGCAAGATCGGCAACTCCGGCGTCAACATCGCCACGCTCGATGACATGAAGAAGCTCTACTCCGGCTTCGACCTCACCGCGCCAAGCACCTCCGTCTCGATGACCATCAACGGCCCCGCGCCGATGATCCTGGCGATGTTCATGAACACCGCCATCGACCAGAACATCGAAAAACACCTGCGCGAAGATCCCGCGCGCTGGGCAGAGGCGGAAAAGAAGATCGCGGCCATCTACAAGGACGTGCAGCGCCCGCAATACCACGGCGAACTGCCCAAGGGTAACGAAGGCTTAGGGCTAGGTTTGCTCGGCGTCTCCGGTGACGAGCTGGTCGATGCGGAAACCTACGCGCGCATCAAGCACTACACGCTGCAGAACGTACGCGGGACCGTGCAGGCGGACATCCTGAAAGAGGACCAGGCGCAGAACACCTGCATCTTCAGCACCGAATTCGCGCTGCGCATGATGGGCGACATCCAGCAGTATTTCGTTGACCACAAGGTGCGCAACTTCTATTCGGTGTCCATCAGCGGATATCACATCGCCGAAGCCGGGGCCAACCCGATCAGCCAGCTGGCCTTTACGCTGAGCAACGGCTTCACCATCGTCGAGTACTACCTCGCGCGCGGCATGAGCGTCGACGACTTCGCGCCCAACCTCAGCTTCTTCTTCTCCAACGGCATGGACCCGGAGTACACCGTCATCGGCCGCGTCGCCCGGCGCATCTGGGCACGCGCCATGCGCGAGCGCTACGGCGCCAGCCCGCGCAGCCAGATGATGAAGTACCACATCCAGACCTCGGGCCGCTCACTGCACGCGCAGGAGATCCAGTTCAACGACATCCGCACCACGCTGCAGGCCATGTACGCGCTGTTCGACAACTGCAACAGCCTGCACACCAACGCCTACGACGAAGCCATCACCACGCCCACCGAAGAAAGCGTGCGCCGCGCCGTGGCCATCCAGATGATCATTAACAAAGAGCTCGGGCTCAACTTCAACGAGAACCCGTGGCAGGGCAGCTACGTGGTCGACGCGCTGACCGACTTGGTCGAAGAAGCCGTGTACAAGGAGTTCGAAGCGATCAGTGAGCGCGGCGGCGTGCTCGGCGCCATGGACACCATGTACCAGCGCGGCAAGATCCAGGAAGAGTCGATGTATTACGAGCACAAGAAGCACGACGGCTCGCTGCCCCTCATCGGCGTCAACACCTTCCTGCCCAAAGACCACGGCGGTGAAATCGCCACCGAAATCGAGCTGATCCGTTCCACCGAAGAAGAGAAGGGCGCGCAGATCGCCAACGTCAAACGCTACGGCGAAGCGCGCAATGCGCTCGCTTCAGATAGTCTCAAGGTGTTGCAGGGCACGGCGCGCGATCGACGGAATGTGTTCGAGCAGTTGATCGAAGCGGTGAAGTACAACTCGCTGGGGCAGATCAGTCATGCGTTGTATGACGTGGGTGGGGAGTATCGGCGGAATATGTAAGTTATCGGATTATTGAATGAACAGGGCTCGCCATTTGGCGGGCCTTTTCTTTATGACGGCTTGCGTCATATGACGTTTGGCGTTATGGTTTCTTCGTGATCAGAAACTTTACCGACAAGGAAGCGGAAAAGATCTGGGGCGGAACGCCTTCCCGGCGGCTACCTGCAAATATCCAGATAGTGTCCCGTCGCAAGCTGCGCATGCTCGGCAATGCCTTCACGCTTGAGGATCTGCGAGTTCCGCCGGCCAACCGTCTTGAGGCACTCAAGGGCAGTCGAAAAGGCCAGCACAGCATTCGCATCAACTAAAAACGGGGTCAGGTTCACTTATCAGTTGAAGCGACTTTGCGCGGCCGTTGCTCGGGCCGGATGCCGGCGCAGCGGCTTGTCTTGGCTTCAACTAGGGCGCGGGGTTATCTCGGACCTAGGCGCGTTGCGGGCCGCTCCAACCTGACTCGTTATTTCAAACAGTGGAGCTGCCGTGATCGAGCAAGAGACTGTCTGGCCACCATATATCGCCTCGCCTGAGGTGCAACACTCGCTTGCCATTGCCAAGCATGTGGCAGCGTGGAACGAAGAGAAGCTTTACGGCATTGAAGTCCATACAAATGACATATCGCATCTAGGCATCGCGTCGTTTGCCATAGTGCATGAGCATCAGAAGTCGGCGCTGTTGCTCACAGAATTAGGTCTAATGGCCTCTTCTATGGCCTTGATGCGACCGATGTTTGAAGCTTACGTACGCGGGCTGTGGCTTGTGTACGCGACCCAAGAAGAATTCAACCAGTACCAAGCTGGACGCGATAGCTTGGACCTGGAGCGCGCCATCAGGCTCATTTTGAGCCGGTCGGGTAAGTCACGTTTCAATGACGCGCTTGAAATGTGGAAGCTGTCCAAGAAGACTTTGCACGGCTACGTCCACAACTCTTTTCAAGCCCTCATTCGCCGCTCCGGCCTCATTGAGCTACCCACAGCAGACGTGGTTTCCACGCTCAACTTCTCTTCGGCGCTGGCAACAATCGCATCAATTGAAATCACTGAAATTATGGACAGTGACGCCTTGCCGGAGAACAAGGCTGCTGCTCGGACAATAGTCAATTCTTTGCAAGCGGACCTTGTGGCAACGCTTGCAGAAATGGGCCTTGCAGCTGTGCCTACAGGTAGCTAACTGGGTCAGAAGCTAACTGTGCGAGCTAGTGCGAGCTAACTAGGTCAGAGCCCCTTACCAATAAGGTTTGGTTCGGCTGACGTGCGGAAGGGGAAAGCCCGATAGGCGGGGTGGCGACGAGTTGGCAGGCTGACGTGGTGTTTGCCACGGAGAAAACGAATGCCTCGCCCAACTAAGGGGGTCAGGTTCACTTCGAGTCGGCTTAATCGTTCCCCCCAAAAGGGGACGGAGGGAATTAACCTGATTTAATTGCCTCCGTCCCCTTTCGGGGCCGCGTGCGCCACTGAAGGCCTTCGACCGAGTGCTGGGCAATCGCCACCTGCAAGCCGAGTGTGCTGCCGTCGATCGCGACATGGCGCGCTGGTTGTTGCGTGGACCACGCCCGGTATAAGAAATGGGGGCAGGTTTGTTTGCAACAGTCTGAATTTCTGCGACGTGGTTGATGTGCGAGTCTGGCGCTGGCGAACCGTAGGGTTCCGGCTTCTACCATGGCGCGGAAATCGTCTCAAATCAGCGCTCGCTGTTGTTAGAGTTAGGTTCGTACGGTTTTCGTCGAAGCCGGTTTGATTAATTTAAATCAGTTTCACTCAGCTTTCTCGGTTCCATTTTACCGTTGTGTAAATTACAGGAAAATTTCATGCTGATCAGGTTCGGAGCGATTATTGCTGTCAGCACCGTCGCGATCGTTGGGTGTGCTGTAAAGCCTGCTCAATATTCAAATCAGAGCGATAAAAGCCAGCCACTTGAAATTGTTGATGTCGATCTGAGTTGTCCTGACGTGGATACGCCTCCAAGGGAAATTACTGCAACGGTGAAGTCTGTTGGCACCGGAACGGTGACTATTTCAGCTAGGTGGATGTACGAAAAAACACAACCGGTAAATCAAACAAATCAATCACTTTATGCCAATGGTCCGGCTATCACCACTTTTAGGATAGCGAACCCGAAAGTTTGGCCGCTTGGTCGCTACCGCGTTGGAATTCTCCTGAATGGCCGAGAAGTTCAGGTCCGAAAATTTAGCATCACGATGTCAGGTCCTTCTACGCTAACTCAGAGACCAGAGTGCACATTTGCGCACTAAACTCGAAACAAAGAAAAGCGTAAAGAAAAGCGTAACCGGGTCAGAGCCCCTTACCACAACGTAAATCGCGGGAGATTCCAGCTAACTGGGTCAGAGCCCCTTACCGAGAAGGTTTAGTTCCGCTGACGCGCGGAAGGGGAAAGCCTGATAGGCGGGGTGGCGACGAGTTGGCAGGCTGACGTGGTGTTTGCCACGGAGAAAATGGATGCCTCGCCAACCCAGGCCAGATCTTGCGGACGTGCCGCAGCATGTCGTGCAGCGAGGGAATGATCGACAGCCTTGTTTCTATGTGGAGGACGACTATCGCCGTTACCTCGCCGGTTTGAGGGAGTCCGCCATTCGCTACGGCTGTGCAGTGCACGCGTATGTGTTGATGACCAATCATGTGCATTTGCTGGTGACGCCCACATCGGCGGGCGGGGTGTCGCGCATGATGCAGTGGCTTGGTCGACAGTATGTGGGTTACATCAACGGTCGATATAAGCGAACCGGCACGTTGTGGGAAGGTCGCTACAAGTCGTGTCTGGTGGATTCCGAGCGTTATCTGCTTACGTGTTATCGCTATATCGAGATGAACCCGGTTCGGGCCGCGATGGTGGCTGATCCAGGCGACTATGCGTGGTCGAGCTATCGCGCCAATGCGCAGTTGCTGCCAGACGCGGTGCTGGTGCCGCACGCGGAATACCTGCGTCTGGGTGCGGATGCGGCGGCACGTTGCGTAGCCTATCGGGAACTGTTCAAAGACGCGTTGAGCGCGGATCGTCTGGCCGAGATTCGTGCCTACGTTCAACAGCAACGAGTGCTTGGCACGCCGAGATTCCAGTGCGAAATCGAGGCGATGATTGGCCGGTGCGCTAGTGTGCGTCCTGCGCACCGCCCGAAACGCCCGAGACGCCGAAGCGAATTGGACGGGACGGGCTCTGACCCGCTTTAGTAGCTGCTCCTTTTGTGTACCCCGACATGGCACTACGCCTTCGTCTCGATGCCCGCCTGATTCAGCAATTGCTCTAACGGGCCGAGCCAGGGCCGGTATTTCTGCCAGCGGCCAATGCTCTGGCGATGGATCGGCTCGCGTACCTGGACCATGCTGGCGGTCCCAACGGCAGCGGTATTCCGTTCGAAGTGCAGGCAGGCATCGTTCCATGCCAGTTCGCAGTGGGCGAGCAGTCGGCGCGTGGTGGATTCCTGTTCGGCAATCAGTGTCTCGTAATCTATCCGCAGCACGCGTCCCGGCATGATGCGGTCCCAGTGCGCCATCATGCGATCGAACTGGATGTAGAAGCGGCCAATGTCGAGCAAGTCGAAGCTGTACCCAAGGTAGGCGGAATTTTCCATGAACACTTCGCGGAATATGCTCAGGCACGTGTCCAGAGGATGGCGCCGCAGACAGATGATTCTAGCCTTCGGCAACGCCTTGGCGATCGGCCCCAGATACAGAAAATTCTGCGGCAGCTTGTCGATAAAACGCGGCTTGATCGCCGTTTGCGGACGCGTGCTGTCCACGTAGCGCAAGCCCAGCCGCTCCCAGTCCAGCCGACCGGACTGCGCGACCAGGGTCGGGTCCAGCCGCGCCGGGACGCCGGTAGGCGCCTCTCGCACCCATTGCACGCGGAAGTTCATCAGTTCGCCGGCGGAATAGACCTCCGGGTGGCTGGAGAGGATTCGGTCAACCAGGGTAGTGCCCGAACGGGGCATGCCCACGATGAAGATCGGCTCGTCACTGCCGTAGCCCGTGCCGCTCGACGGCTCAACCGGAAACGCCTTGATCAGGGCGTCGACCATGGCGCTGTCCTGCTCCGGCTGATAAGCCACGCGTTGCCGTGCGACCGCCTTGCCGAGACTCAGATGTTCAAACGCTTTGGCGTAGTCGCCGAGATCCTCGTATTCCTTGCCGAGCGCGCCGTGCAAGTGCACTTGCGCATCGGCATCGCCCGCGTTCGCGGCCAGCAATGCCTTTAGCGCATCGACATGATTGCTTGCCGAGGTCTGTCGTCGCAAGCGCGAACGCAGTCCATAGGCTCTCCAGAAATTCGGCTGGCGCTCAAGGCATGCTTCGAACTGCAGCTCGGCCGCCGCGATATGGCCGGTGAAGGTATCCGTCACCGCCGCGTTGAACCGGCAATTCGCGTCATCTGGCGCCAGCGCCACCGCCCGGTGAAACAGTACATTGGCCCGCTCGTGCGCATTGCACTGCATATAGACGAAGCCCAGCACATCCAGCGTCACCGGGCTGGCTGGCGGCAGCGCGTACGCGATATTGGCGATCAGCAGGGCCTCGCTGTAGCGATGGGCCCGCGCCAGGGCCCGCGCAAAATGCGTGGTGTACTCCGCGCTCTTGGTATTGAGCACGGCGGCACGGTTCAGATGCTCCAACGCGCGATCTATCTGCTGGCTATCGAGATACGCCAGGCCCGTGATGTAGTGTGCCTCGGCGTTGTCCGGCTCCAGGCGCGTGGCCTGCAGCGCAAGCTCGCCGGCCTGCGCGAAGTCGTTGTGCCCATACGCGCGCGCGGCTTCGTTCAGCAAGGTCCGGATGGGCGAGATGGCTTGAGGGTCAGCGGTCATGGGGAGGCTCGAGGCATGCTTTTGATGCAAGTCTACGTGAGCTTTTGACGCTTGTTTGGGCCAGCGAGTCCGATACCAAACAAAGGGTCAGGTTCATTTTTCCTGAGGGTCGGATGGCTTGTGTGGCCTGCCGCGGGGCTGACGCCAGCGGCGCGCTGGGTTAGCGCTTCGATGTGTTGGCGGAAGCGGTCGCTATCCCACGCGAGTTGTCGCTGGGTGTGCAATCGAAGATCGACGAGTTGCTGTTCGTCCATGTGCTCGCTGAGCAGGCACACATCCCATGAGTTTAGTTTCCGCAAGAAATTATTGTTTTTTGGAATCCTGAAGCCAGTAACCGCGCTAGGACGGCTTTCTTCGAAGCCGGCGAGAAGTGCTATCGAAATATCATACGAAAATAAGGTTTGGCCTCATCGAGCTGTTTCAGTAAACGGATACAAAAAGGGTGCCAGGGACAATTTATGACAGGCAGCGGCTTGTTGGGACGAGGGCGATGCGCGGTCTGCGCTGATCGTCGCGAAGGGGGCGGCGAGTGATTTTGTCGGACATGGCCCGACTCCACGCCTCGAACTTGCTGGCGTTCAAATCGTCCCCGACACCTTTTGCCTCAACCTCAGCTTCTTCTTCTCCAACGGCATGGACCCGGAGTACACCGTCATCGGCCGCGTCGCCCGGCGCATCTGGGCACGCGCCATGCGCGAGCGCTACGGCGCCAGCCCGCGCAGCCAGATGATGAAGTACCACATTCAGACCAGCGGTCGTTCTCTGCACGCGCAAGAGATCCAGTTCAACGATATCCGCACCACGCTGCAGGCCATGTACGCGCTGTTCGATAACTGCAACAGCCTGCACACCAACGCCTACGACGAAGCCATCACCACGCCGACCGAAGAAAGCGTGCGCCGCGCCGTGGCCATCCAGATGATCATCAACAAAGAGCTGGGGCTCAACTTCAACGAGAACCCGTGGCAGGGCAGCTACGTCGTCGACGCGCTGACCGATCTGGTGGAAGAAGCGGTGTAGAAGGAGTTCGAAGCGATCAGCGAACGCGGTGGCGTGCTGGGGGCGATGGACACCATGTACCAGCGCGGCAAGATCCAGGAGGAGTCGATGTACTACGAGCACAAAAAGCACGACGGCTCGTTACCGCTGATTGGCGTGAATACGTTCCTGCCGAAGGACCATGCCGGGGAGATTGCCAACGAAATCGAACTGATCCGTTCGACCGAAGAAGAGAAGGGCGCGCAGATCGCCAACGTCAAACGCTACGGCGAAGCGCGCAACGCGCTTGCGTCCGACAGCCTCAAGGTACTGCAGACCACCGCGCGCGATCGCCGCAACGTGTTCGAGCAACTGATCGAAGCGGTGAAGTACAACTCGTTGGGGCAGATCTCGCATGCGTTGTATGACGTGGGTGGGGAGTATCGGCGGAATATGTAATGGAATGCTGTTAAAAGAAAGCTCGTCGAATGACGGGCTTTCTTTACGTCTGGTGATTTGAATGGACGTCTGGGCGCTTGGCCGTCTAGTATTGCGCTGACGTGGGGGCTGTGCGAGTTGGGCGCAGATATGGGGATATTGGGGTGAACATTTACGTTGTTCCCAATTAGATATGCTCGGCGACTAGCCGCGCGGGAAAGTGCGGCGCCGAGGCGGGGATCGGTCGTTTGAAGTCGTATGTGGCTGCGTTGGGAAAACGTGACGCTAATGAAATTCGAATTCAGGCCGAGCGGCAGGCATGTATCGCTAATGATCCCTCCAAGAGAATTTGGATAGAAGAGAAATGGAGTAAGGCGCTTCGTTGAAGCATGGGAAAGCTATGGAAAACTCAAGGGGGAGTGATCATGTCGACTAGTCGACTCGTAAACAAACTGATAATGATTATGGGGTTCGCTGTGCTGGGCACTTCGATGAGTGCCTTGGCACAGTCGTTGGACAATAGTGCCTCAGGATCGAGCGCCATGTTGCGCGTGCTACATCCGGCCGTGACATTGCGTAACGACGATCAGGTGGTTGGCCCTCTATCCGTGTCGCAGCCTTTGCATGTGGTCTTGACGTTGAAACTGCGTAACGAGCAACAGCTCGATGCATACATCGCCAAACCCCGCTTCAGGCTACTGACCACCCGACAGTTCCGGATGCTTTACGGGCCAACTAAGGAACAAGCGCAAGCGGTTGCCGATTATCTAACGAAGGCTGGCTTTGGTCACGTGAAGATTGCCGTCGATAACGCATTTGTTGAGGCCGATGGTCGCGCCGATACAGCGCAGGCCGCTTTCCATACCTCGTTTGTGCACGTCAAGACGCATGACGGGCGTGACGCGTTTGCCAATAGCAGTGCTGTACAGATACCCAGCAGCTTGCAAGACGTGGTGCATGCTGTGTTGGGTATGCAAAACGTGCACATTGCTACCACGATGATACGTCGCTACGATCCGCTCGCCACGCACTTAATATCGACGCAAACTGAAGCCTCCGGTGTTGCAGCTGGGCATCAACCTTCGGACTTCCCGGCGATCTATGGTGCCAGCGGCATGCCCAACGTCACGTCCGTGGCGGTGGGTTCGATCTCTGCGGGACCTATGACCAATGTCCTGAATGACCTCAGGTCGATATATCCTGGTGTCAACGTCATATTACGAGGCGACGCCAGCGCTGGCAGTGGCAGTGGCAGCAACGACGGCGATAGCGAGTTCGATCTGGATAGCCAGGACATCATCGCCTTTACCGGGGTGACGCAGTATTACTTCTATGTTGCCAATTCGACGAGCGATGCAGATCTGGAAACCGACTACGCGCAAGTGGTGTCGGACAATGTGCTGAAGGCCATCGACGCGTCGATAGGCGAATGCGAAACCGATGCGCAGTCGGACGGTGCTGCGGTTTCTATGGACGCGACATTCAAGCAGGCCGTTGCGCAGGGTCAGACATTTTTTTTCTCATCCGGCGATAAAGGCGCAGACGAGTGTAACAACGGCCTGAACTTACCAAGCTGGCCCGCGAGTTCCCAATATGTCACGGCCGTAGGTGGTACTTCGCTATATACCAGTCCAAATACTGTCTGGCAGACCGAAGAAGTATGGAACAACACCGTTCAAGGTTACGGAGGTACGGGTGGTAGCCCCAGTGCATTCGAGCCAATACCCAGCTGGCAGCAGGGCGTCGCCGGCGTCACAAATCAGGTTTATCGCGGTGTGCCCGATATTGCTTTCGAGGCTGACCCCGCTATGGGGGCGCTGATCACTGTCGATGGCCAGCCGGATCAGCAATACGGCGGCACCAGTCTGGCTGCGCCGCTCGCAGTGGGCATGTGGGCGCACGTATTACAAGCCGATGGCGTCAATCTGGGCTTTGCTTCGCCAGTTATCTATAAGTTCGCGCAGGCGTCTGACTTCAACTACAGCTCAGCCTTCCACGACATCATGTCTGGCTCAAACTCAAATTTTGGTCCTGGAGACTGTTGTAGCGCTGCTTTCGGCTGGGATTACACCAGTGGTTGGGGCAGCGTGATCGTCAAGCCGTTCGCGACTCTAGCTGCTGGCTATGGATCCAGTTCGCCGGTTGTCAGCTTCGAGACGCTTCCAGCACTGCAAGTGACTACGCCAATTCCGGGCAGCATGCATACGCCGAATGACTTCAACGGCGATGGTACGTCCGACCTATTGTGGTTCAACCCCTCATCGAGCCAGGTCGGCTACTGGACGATGACCGCAATATACCCCCCCAACGGAGTTAGTGGTGGTGTAACGCGCACAGGAGTGACCACATACAACGTTACGCCTAATTACTTTGTCGGCGCCGTGGGCGATTTCAACGATGACGGTTATGCGGATCTGGTTTTCACCAGCCCCAATCGCGATCTATGGTTATGGACCAACAACCAGCACGGCGGATTTACCTCTACCCGCATCGGCACCACTAGCTATCCCAGCCAATGGCAGCTTATTGGTGCGGGGGATGTGAACGGCGATGGCCATGACGATCTTCTTTGGCTGGATCCGTCCGAATGCAAGTTCGGCTACTGGACAATGAACGGCGCTGTCGTTACCGGGTACTACACGATAGACATCGCGTGCGGCTATTACCCGATCAGCATCGGCTACTACACGCCTTCAAATCGACTTAGCATTATTTGGACGAGCGCGGCTAACGATCTTTACATCTGGGATAGCGTCGGTAGCAGCACGGGCGGTTCCATCGGTAATGGCTTCAACGCCTACAATGTGAGCTCGTATTTTCCGGGCATCGGTAGCATTACCTCTCTAGGCGGCGGCTACCAAGGTAAAAACATCGGCATAGAGGCTTACCAGCCAGTCCCCGGGGGTGGCGACCAGTTTCCGCAAGGGACAGGAACGCTTTTTTCGCGTTCCTTTGATGCAAGCGGTAATCAAACAGGCATCCAATTGACGCCCATTTACGCAATGGCTGTTAACGCTAATTATTCACCAGCTTATGTGAGCTCTGCCGGTTATGTCATTGCCGGCCATGGGCTCAATAGCACGGGTGTTTACAACATCGATGTCGGCAACATGATCATAGGAACAGGTGGTTTTCCGGGGGACACCAGATTTTCCGGAAATGCTCCCGAAATGCCAGGGCCACCCGGAGGGGTTAGCACGTACGGCCTGGGCGATACCTGGATCTATCCTTCTGGCTGGTGGGTTGTTGGTGCACTCTTCAACGGTACGGTAGCGCCGCCTTGGTATTGAGTCGCGCCCAACGTCATGCCTGATGGATGGAACATGCATCGTTGCAAAAACTAAAAACGGGGTCAGGTTGGTCCAACCTGACTCCGTTTCCAAGGTGGAAGAGGCCGTGTACAAGGAGTTCGAAGCGATCAGCGAGCGCGGCGGCGTGCTCGGCGCCATGGACACCATGTACCAGCGCGGCAAGATCCAGGAAGAGTCGATGTACTACGAGCACAAAAAGCACGACGGCTCGCTGCCCCTCATCGGCGTCAACACCTTCCTGCCCAAAGACCACGGCGGCGAAATCGCCACCGAAATCGAACTGATCCGTTCGACGGAAGAAGATAAGGGCGCGCAGATCGCCAACGTCAAACGCTACGGCGAAGCGCGCAATGCGCTCGCTTCAGATAGTCTCAAGGTGCTGCAGGGGACGGCGCGGGATCGGCGCAACGTGTTCGAGCAGTTGATCGAGGCGGTGAATTACAACTCGCTGGGGCAGATCTCACATGCGCTGTACGATGTGGGTGGGGAGTATCGGCGGAATATGTAGCACTCTGGCTACGAAAACACCTGTAAGTCGCGGGCGTTTTTTGTGATTTGGATATCAGGGGGATGGATGATTGGACGTATTTGCTTGGCGTGGTTGCTGGCTTCTTTATCGCTTGCCTGTAACGCAGGTACTACTACGAAAACCATGGATTTCCTGCAGCGCCCCGAATACGAGCGTGTGGCGATATCGCCCGATGGTGTATTGCTGGCCATCGCCCACCGCGAGAACGATGGCACTTCGGTCACGATAGTGCGGCGTTCTGATTTGCAGGTGGTTGCGCAGATCAGTGCGGGAAGCCGCGGGGAGATCAGTGCGCTGTCGTGGCTGGGATCCGATCACCTTGTGATCGCAGCAAACCGCACTACGGGACCGTATCACACGCCTATCGTCGATCCCGTGCTGTATCTGGTGGATATTCACGCGAAACATCAACCGCCGCTTCCGGCGAACTTCTTTGGCACGGTGCATGGCGACGAGGAGCACATCCTTATCCGGGAATGCAAAGATTTCACCAAGGACCACGAGTGCCGCTTCAGTCTGTGGCGCCGCGACATCAAAGATCTGCAGGGCGATGGGCAGGAGCTGGCCGTCGCCCCCTTAGGCGCTGCTTCGATGATGGTGGACCACGCCGGAGCGGTCCGGTTTGCCTGGGGTTGGAGCGATAAGGCGCGGAGCCAGCTCTATGTGCGCAGTGACAATGGGCAGTGGTCTCAGCTCAACGACAGCGATGCTTCGCATGTCGACGAGGTTCCGGTCGGCATTTCCCGCGACAACAAGACCGCCTATCTGGAGCGCGAGCGTACTAACGGTCCCGATGTCATCCAGAGCTACGATATCGCCAGCGGCAAGCGCACGGAGCTGCTGAGCGATCAGGTATCGGATCCGCTCGGCATCATTTTTTCCATGGATGGCGAGGAGCCCATCGGCGCCTGGTTCGGTCCTGGGCGCCCGCAGGCGCGCTACTGGGCTCCGAACAGCGATGACGCCATGTGGCATCGTGCGCTGATGCAGGCCTTTCCCGGCAATGTGGTCAGTGTGCCGAGCAGCACCGCCGATGGCTCCACGATCGTCGTGTTTACCTACAGCGATCGGGACGACGGCTCGTGGTATGCGCTTGATAGGACGACGCACAAGGCTACGCTGCTGTTTCATTCGCGGCCCTTGCTGGACGCCGACCACATGGCCTCCATGGAGCCCTTCGAGTTCAAGGCGCGGGACGGTGTGGTCCTGCATGGATTCTTGACCCATGCGCAGGGTGTGAGCGGCCCGGCACCAACGGTGGTAATCGTGCACGGCGGCCCGTACTTCGTTGGGGACGATTGGAATTTCGACGAGGAAACCCAGCTGCTGGCGGCGAACGGCTACAGCGTGCTGCACGTGAACTTTCGCGGTTCGGCGGGCTTCGGTCTGCCTTTCATGCAGCTTGGCTATCGCCAATGGGGCCGGGCCATGCAGGACGACGTGACGGATGCCACTCATTGGGCCGTTGCGCAGGGTGTGGCGGATCCCAAAAGGATCTGTATCTACGGTGCGAGCTACGGCGGATACGCTGCCCTCATGGGAGTGGCGCGCGAACCCGGGCTCTATCGTTGCGCGATCGGCCTGGCTGGCCCTTATGACCTGAGCAAGCTCTATCACTGGGGCGACATCCATCGCAGTGACTACGGCATGTACTACTTGAATTTGGTGCTCGGCTCCGACAAGGATGCCCTGGTCGCCGACTCACCTATTTCGCGTGCCTCTGCCATCACGGTTCCCGTCCTGTTGGCGCATGGCGAGCTGGATGGGCGTATACCGATCCAGTACGCAAATGCCATGCGGTCCGCGTTGAAGAAGGCGGATCACCCGCCTGAATTCGTGAGATACGACTGGGAAGGCCACGGCCTTAGCGACCCGGCGGACATGCAGGATTTCTATACCCGCATGCTCGCGTTTCTGGCCACCAACCTAGGGCCGACACCCGTAAGTGCGAGTGACAGAGCGGCAGAAGCTCAGGATGTGAAAGTGGGTGGGGGAAACTAAGCGGCAAGGAGGAGAGGTGCGGCAGATCGGCTATGTGTTGGCGCTTGGCGAGACGCTTGGCAGCGAAGTCAACCAGATTGAGCGGATTGCGGCGTGAGGATTCAGGTCATCAGCGAGCGCGGCGGCGTGCTTGGCGCCATGGACACCATGTATCAGTGCGGCAAGATCCAGGAGGAGTCGATGTACTACGAGCACAAAAAGCACGACGGCTCGCTACCCCTGATCGGCGTCAACACCTTTCTGCCGAAGGACCACGGCGGCGAAATCGCCACCGAAATCGAACTGATCCGCTCCACCGAAGAAGAGAAGGGCGCGCAGATCGCCAACGTCAAACGCTACGGCGAGGCGCGCAATGCGCTCGCTTCAGATAGTCTCAAGGTGCTGCAGGGCACGGCGCGCGATCGGCGCAACGTGTTCGAGCAGCTGATCGAGGCGATGAAGTACAACTCGCTGGGGCAGATCAGTCATGCGTTGTATGACGTGGGTGGGGAATACCGCCGCAACATGTAAGTTATCGGATTATTGAATGAACAGGGCCCGCCATTTGGCGGGCCTTTTCTTTATGACGGCTTGCGTCATATGACGGTTGGCGTTATAGTTTCTTCGTGATCAGGAACTTTGCCGACAAGGAAGCGGAAAAGATCTGGGGTGGAACGCCTTCCAGGCGACTCCCTGCCGATATTCAGTCTGTGTCCCGTCGCAAGCTGCGCATGCTCGGCAATGCCTTCACGCTTGAGGATCTGCGAGTTCCGCCGGCCAACCGTCTTGAGGCACTCAAGGGCAGCCGAAAAGGCCAGTACAGCATCCGCATCAACGATCAATGGCGCATCTGCTTTCGATGGATTGACGGTGACGCCCACGACGTGGAAATCGTCGATTACCACTGACGCAAACGAGTCGACCATGAAGACGCTGCCCAACATCCATCCCGGTGAAGTTCTGCTCGAGGAGTTCCTTACTCCCATGGGCATCAGCCAGAACGCCCTGGCGCGTGCCGCCGGCGTGCCGCCGCGTCGTATCAACGAGATCGTGCTCGGCAAGCGCGGTGTCACGGCGGATACGGCTGTGCGTCTCGCCGCTGCTCTTGGCACCTCCGAGCGATTCTGGCTCGGCTTGCAGGCGGACTTCGATCTGGAAGAGGCGCATCGTGTGCTGGGCAAGACTGTAGAACAGATCGAGCGTATTGCGGCGTGAGAATTCTCCGAGACCTCTACGGTCAGCGTTGCATCACCGGCTGATCCGGTTGCGGATTTTGCGTCTGTTGCATGGGTGGCGTGGTCTGGGCCGGGGCGAGTTGTTGAATATTTTGTTGCCACTGGACGCTGCTTTGTGTGACGGGCGTGCCTATTGCCTGGGTCACGTTGACGTCGGTATAGCGCTTTAATGGGGAGTTGATATCGCCCTGTACGGCGTATGCCCGGCTGGCGTCATCGCTCAACACGACATGATCGACCCGGCTCATGCCGTTGCCGTGGGCGGCGACGGCCAGTGCCGCCGCGAGATTGTCGCTGCGCTGATCCGGGGCACGTCCCTGTTGAGCATCGAGGCGATGCACGGCGTCCAAGGCCTGCTGGTATATCCCATTGCCGGGATGCGTGGCATCGGCGAGAGTTGGTTGTGGAGACCGTACCGCTTTTTGCAACGCGTCCAGCGTGTTCGGGCCGGCGACGCCATCGGGCGAGAGGTGGTGCGCGTGCTGAAACTTTTCGACTGCGGCCTTCGTGCCTGGGCCGAAGTCGCCGTCCGGATGTAATGAACGGCCGTGTGCGTCGGTGAACCCCAGCTTGGCCAGATCGATCTGCAACGCGGCAACTTCTTTGCCATGCAAGCCCTGATGCAGCGAGCTGTGGTTATGCTGCGTTTGGGCACGCCCTCCTTGGCTGATGGCCTTCAAGGCTTCCTTGATGTCCGAATCGTTTGCCGATGTCGAAGGATCGAAATTCGCATTGCCAACTTTGGCATGCGCGCGGTCTAGAGCGGTCGCCTTATCTGGGTCTTTATAGGCGTTCTTGTACTGCTCGGCCAGAGCGGCGGCCTTCGGCCCATCGTAGTAAGCGTGTTTGCCCTTGATCTGGTCGGCCGTAGCTAATACGTCGTCGTAGTTTCCGCCGTCCTTAAGCACTTTTTCGAACTTCGCCATCTGTGACGGGATCTGATTTTCCGTTTTTGCCAGAATGGCGACAGTCTCGAGGCGGCGATCTTCCGGAATATTCTTTCCGTACGTGTCCAGCATGTTCACGGCTGACTGCGTCGCCTGCCTGATCTGCGGATAGTCGATGTTCTTGTGAATCCACTTCTGGCCGTCTTGGGACGATGCCCACGCGTCGATGCTGTTGCGCGTGTCTTTGTCGATGAAGGTGAGGGTGGTTCGGCCATGCTCGCCATTGCCGTGTGTGAGCAGGTCGGTGCGAAGCTGCGGCGTGTCTTGCGTAAACTTCAGATTGTGATCTTTCGCATACTTGCTGGACTGATCAATGACACCGTCCACGTAGGTGGTCTCGCCCGATTTCGGGGCCGCGCCGTCTGTTGACCCAAGCGCCCACGTTCCGCGCTTGCCCAGATCGACCTGGATGGTGCCGAGCGAATAGCCGCTGTCCGCCACGATCTTATCGGCGCTACCCCAGTTGGGATCGGAGGTGCCAGCGGTAACGCCTGTAATGGACAGGTGGTACGAAGAAGGTCCGCCTTCAGTGCCGCGACCGACCACGAAGTATGTGGCGCCAGCAAGTGAATCGAGATCGTGTGTATTCAAACCAGGCATGATGTTCGTCCTTGAAGAAGATTGTGCTTAATTGTCGTTTGCAACGGCCAGATATTTATCCAATGTGTTGGCTCGTTCGCACAACTGGAAAATCTCGTTCTGCGTTAGCTGAAGGTCATCGACAGTCTCATTGCCGTAGAGCAAGACTTCGAAATCGCCAGTCTTGTTATGGAATGCCAGCCACTCCCGTTGAGCGCTGACCAGCCCATCCTTCGCCTTGCCATTGAGCTTGCCGAGCAACGTCTTGTACGTAGCGTTAAGCCGGGTGTCCTGTTTGGTTTTTTCGGCAGAGAGGCATCCACCAAGAGCGACAGTGTCGGAGCCAGCCTTGTCGATACACGTAAAGAATGTCGTCGTGATGCCTTTCGGTGCATCTCTGCGGATGACTTGGCTCGTGCTGTCGGCGGCGACTGCGGCAGTGCCGTAGGCGAATAGGGCGACGGTGATGGCGAGCATCCTTAACTTCTTCATGATGTTGCTCCTAGTTGTAGATTTCTTGCTGCAGGGTCAATACAGCTTGTTGAAAGCTAGATGGGAGATGCAGACTCCATCGAAAGATAGCTCCTGAAATTCCCTCTTGGGAAGCCTATCATCGGGACACTGCAGCAGAATGTGAGCGTGCTCGGGAAATGCTGTGGGGAATGGCGCGTTGGCGATCCAGATGATCATCAACAACGAATGGCCTCACAGCAACGAAAACCCGTGGCAGGGCAGCTACGTGGTCGATGCGCTCACCGATTTGGTGGAAGAGGCCGTGTACAAAGAGTTCGAGGCGATCAGCGAGCGCGGCGGGGTGCTTGGGGCGATGGACACGATGTACCAGCGCGGCAAGATCCAGGAGGAGTCGATGTACTACGAGCACAAAAAGCACGACGGCTCGCTGCCGCTGATCGGTGTCAACACCTTCCTGCCCAAAGACCACGGCGGCGAAATCGCCACCGAGATCGAGCTGATCCGTTCGACCGAAGAAGAGAAGGGCGCGCATATCGCCAACGTGAGGCGCTATGGGGAGGCGCGCAACGCGCTAGTATCAGATAGTCTCAAGGTGCTGCAGGGGACGGCGCGGGATCGTCGCAATGTGTTCGAGCAGTTGATCGAAGCGGTGAAATACAACTCGCTGGGGCAGATCAGTCATGCGTTGTATGACGTGGGTGGGGAGTATCGGCGGAATATGTAGTACGGGGTGATTTCTCTGTTCTTGGCAAAAGGCCAACTGCGGGTGGCTTTTTGTTGGGCGGTTCAATCTGCCCAATTGCCGCAGCGCACCTCGCCTCCCGATGGCTCTTGCGGCAAGATGTACTGACTTCAGGGGGAAGTACATGGACACATTGCATACGGAAGGTGGGTCGGATCGGAAGATTGCCGGCTTCTGGCGCCGTCTAGGCGCCTTCGTGATCGACTTGATTCTGCTCGGCATTTTCGGCCTGATCATAGGCGCGCTGCTTTTCGATACGTTCGCGCGCATGGGCGCCTATGCGAAGCTGATCGGCTTTGTGATTGCGCTGGCCTATTTCGGTATCTGCAACAGCCACATCGGCGGCGGACAGACGCTGGGCAAGCGCTGGCTTGGTGTGCGGGTCGTCGATGCCCACGACCAGCTGCTGTCATTGCCGCACTCGGTGCTGCGCTACGTGGTGTTGGGAATTCCGTTCTTTGCGAATGGCCTGTCGCTTGATCCTAAGCTGGCGATGTCGACACCGTTGGGTTACCTGCTCGCCCTCGTCATATTCGGTGGTATGTTCGCCACCATCTACCTTTACCTATTCAATCGCCGCACACGGCAGTCCCTGCACGACCTGGCGGTGGGCTCGTACGTGGAGCGCTTCGATCGTGCGGCGCAGCCAGTACCGTTCCCCATCATATGGCGTGGGCATATCGTCGTGGTGGCTCTGCTCGCCGTTATCGCTTTGAGCGCGCCAGCGGTAGCAAGTCGGTTCGCGCAGACCCAAACTTTCGCGGGCATCCTGCCGCTGTACCAGACGTTGTCCACCCAACCTCACGTGATGACGGCGCAAGTCGTACGCGGGTGGTCATCCTTCAATGGTGGCAACACCACCCACTCTCTGCAGTCGTCGCTGCGGCTGGATGCGCCGCTGACTGAAGATGGTGACATGGCCAAGCGCATCGCACAGCTGATGGCGAAAGCCGACCCGAATATCGCCAACGGGGATGTCGTCGTGGTGACTCTGGTCTACGGCTACGACATGGGTATCGCGTCGGGTTGGAAGAAGCACGGGTATTCGTTCAAGCCGGATGAGCTGCTGTAAGTCGGTTGTCTCTTGGCGAGGGAGTTCAGCCATGATCCAGCGCGGTCGGATACAGGAAGAGTCGGTGAACTACGGCGTGTTCGATCAGTGCCGCAAGACGGATACCCGATTAACTCAACGTTTGCTTTCCATTACAACTAGAGGGGATTCCCATGACACAGCAAAAGCCGGCTGGCAAGAAACCCAGGAAGGCACGGCCGAAGGTTAAAGTAAAAGCGGTATCGCCATCAGCAAAAGGTAAGACTTGGACGTTTCCCAAGAACACGCTCGAAGAGGCCATCGCCGTTGCTAAAGCCATAGAAGAAAAGAACGCGGGCAATCCGATGCCTGCGCCAGACATCGCGGTAGCGGTTGGCTTTCGCCAGTCCAACGACTGGAGGTTTCTTGATCTTCTAAGGTCTGCGAATCAATACGGCCTTGTGACAGGAACAGGCGCCACAGCTTCCATCCATCTCGCGAAGTTGGGGCAAGACATAGTTGCTCCGAGTTCACCAAGTCAGCGCTCAGAAGCGCTCTTAGCTGCCTCGCGAACCGTCAAGGATTTTGAGGCAGTGGAAAAATACTACGGGAGCAAGCGGATCCCTGAAGATGAGTTCTTTCTCAATACATTAGCCCGCGAGTTCAACATCCCGCGTGATCGAGTTGACCATTTCTCGAAGGTCTTTCTCGAGAACCTAAAATTTCTTCGGTTATTTTCTACGACGCCTCAATCCGCAGAGACGACTTTACCCGTGGGGACGTCATCTGCCACATCAGCGCCAGCCGAGAATACTTCCATCCTGGCGCCATCAAAGGAGCCAAGGGTCCGCGAGTTCCTAGACACCTGCTTCGTGATGATGCCCTTTGGGGAATGGTTCGACCGCTACTACCAAGACATCTACGTACCCGCAATCAAGGATGCTGGCCTTGAGCCTGTTAGGGGTGACGAACTATTCTCGACTGGGAGCGTTGTCGAGCAGATATGGGAGCAAATTGAAAAGTCCAAGTTGCTACTTGCTGATTTGTCTGACAAGAACGCAAATGTGTTTTATGAACTAGGCCTCGCGCATGCGGCACGGAAACCGGTGGTATTCACATCCTCGCAACTTGAAGATGTCCCGTTCGACCTTCGACACTTGAGGGTAATCATTTATGACATCCGCGAACCCGAGTGGGCAACCCAGCTTCGAAAGAGCATCACTGACTACTTAAAGAACGCAATGAAGGATCCAGGCAAATCGATCCCACATCCGTTCCGTAAACTGGTCGAGGAGGCAGAAGTGGCGACTCGTCGTTCGAGCGGAGCTCGGGCTTGAAGTCGCGCCAGGACGTTCAACCCCGACGTTGACTGCGGCTATGCCAACGCTAGTTATCTCGGCGAGCTATCCACTGGGTATGTTCTCGAGAAAATGCATTCTCGGCGTCACCGATAAAGCTTGATAATTCATCGTCCGTCATAGTACTAATTGCTTGCTGCCGAATGAGGCTAATCTCGTGCGCAGTAAGCGCATACGATGCGGAAAGTTCCTGAAATCTATTCGCTTGGATCCAGCTTAAAATTCCGGCAGCGAGAGTAACGAAAACGTCGGTTGGCCAAAAAGACGCGGCCGGATATTCTATTTTTGTGATCGAAAAAAATATCGCTACGCAAATCGTGACAAAGAGAAAAGCAAAATACCCATTAACCATGCGTCTATTATAAGAAGCCTTCTTCGCGTACCAGCGCTGTTGATCGACAATTCTAAATTCACGGTAATATTCAATCCTCTCAGTGACCTCCGCTTGTCGGCGCATCTCCATTTCATTAGAAATCTGAACACCATCTAGATGCGTTGAGAGCAAACCGGCAACGCCCTTATTTTGCTCTACGATTTTACTTAGTCTAAGGGTGAAGTTATGGCGATCAGCTGCGTCGCTATTGTTGAACGGCTCGGCCTTCGAAATAAATCGCCATACTAAAGTTTTGACAGATTCAGCTACGGCACGACCGGAATACCAGTGTCGATCCGGCCGGCCAAGATAAAGATAGATGGCACAGCCAAGCGCGCCCAACAGCACTAGCGATTGAGCAACAGCAACGCCAGGAAGCGGAGAGTTCGCTGCAGAAATTAGCACCGCTATGGTCAGGAGACCCATGTGGCCAATAAAGGCCCGGTAGAAAAATTTTTGCGCCCTCTGTGATAGATCGGACGCTGACTGATAGAGAGAGGGGTAGTCGGATTGCTTCAATTAATGTGCGCCATCTTAGATATAAGTGCGAATTACATCGATCACGCTCTGGCTATTCCAGTTTACTAAAATATCTGCGGCGGCCTGCACCTTGACCGGCAACCGTTCTTGACCCCATGGCCTGATTCCAATAATCGTCTTGTTTAGCCGTTTCGCCTCGCCAATTTCGTAGTCAATCCATCCACTATGCGCTGCATACATGCCTGCAATAATAAGAACTCCCTGGGAGGGATTGATTTGACGAGTAATTCCAGTGGCTAGACCGTTGGTCGTTTTATCAAGCAAAGCGTCAGTACTAGGGATGCTACAGTTTTTCCATGAAAAATTTGGTTCGTCATCGAACCACCTAACCAAGGTCAAGTAAGCGGTATCATATTGCCAAGCATGGCTAATAAACAGCATCCGGGTTTTAAGTTCAGGCATTTCGGCACCCTCTAGTGTCGCTCTCGCGAAGTATACTTAAACTGCATCGAGGCTAAGCGAAACCTTAAACGCCCTCATATTCGCTGTTGCCAGCTTACGTCTCAATAAGTGTTGTCTCGACCGTCGAATATCGACAAAGCCGGCGCGTCGGGCCCGATTATACGCCCGGTTGTTAGCGTCTGTAGCCAAAACCGGACATGGCGTGCTTCTGAGTCAAACGATACAGTTGCAGCATGACTGCATAAGCCTTTCTGGCCGGGGCATGAAACGCATACAGGGGGATAACAATGTTTCGACGTTACGTGCTCGTAGCGGCGGCTGCCGCTACCTTGGTTGTGTGCTGTGCTTCTGACGCTCAAGAGCAGCAGCCGACTTCCGGCACTTCGGGCGGTGCCCAATGCACTCCCGGGATGAACACGAAGGAATGCGAGGCAGCTCAACTTGATGCATTGTTCAAGAAAATGGACCAGGCGTCTGCAACTACAGCTGCTCTGAATGCTGCTAGAGCGAGCAACAGTCTGACATATAGGTACATGTCGGCCATTCAAAGTGCAGTGATGCGAAATTGGCTGCGTCCGGACGGCCTACCCAACGAGCAGTGCAAGGTCCATGTCGTGCAATTGCCCGGCGGCACGATCGTGAGTGCCACAGTCGATCCTAGTTGCCCCTATAACGACGCCGGGCGCCTTTCGGTTGTAAATGCCGTACTGCGAACCGAGACACTGCCTTACAAGGGTTTCGAGAGCGTTTTCCAGCGGACCATCATTCTTATCTTTATGCCTTGGCAGCCCAACGGGGTTCCAACGGGCAGATGACCTGATGCATGCGGTCGCACTTCGTATTAAACACGTAATGAAGCGTTAGCTCTGGCAGGCATGACGGCGATCTTTGAAGGCCGGCGTGACGGTATATCTGCTTTTCAGATATCTGAAATAAAAAGATAGATTCAGCTGGCGCGGTCGACTATGTCCGCGATATCGCCAGAGGAGGGATGCCATGACACAAGAACGCCTTGTTTTCGGAGTCACCGTCGACCAGCTCGACGAGCTCAACACGCTGTTGCGAACGATCACGGCGCATGGCGACGTGATCACGGTCGGCTGTGAAGAGCCCTTGCATCCGCAGACCGTGTCGACCCTGGGCGAGGTCGTCTTCAACGCCGCGCTTGCCGTGCGGGAAGTCTTCGATCGGATCGAGGCACAGAAACTCTGAGCGGAAACGAGTAGAGACAACCGGGTCAGGTTTCGACCGTGCTCAGTGCGAACCCACGCTCCGTTTAACTTCCTCCGTCCCGGTTTAGTAGCATTGCTGGATGAGCGAATCCCCGCCGCCATCACCACGCGAGTACGCAGGTCAGGCCACGGTCTACCGCGAGGCCGACGAGATCGTCTTCGAGGGCGATGGCGACTGGAGCCATCACGTGTCGCTGGAACAGGTGGCGACCGAGGAGGCGCTGCAGCAGGTCAATGATGTGCTGCGCCAGCTGCCATGGATGACTGATGCGCTGTACGAGCAGTTCCGTACGGAGGTGCTGTGGTTGCGGCAGCAGTTGCCGCCGGGCAAGTAGGAAAAAAGGTGTCAGGGACACTCTGACTGCGTTTGACCCGGAGGTAACGCGAAGCCTCCCGCCACCAAAGCGTTTCGTCATAATCGTGCTTGAAGCGACTATGCCAAGTCGCTCCGATGACTCGCTCGCGTAGGCTTTCGGGTATCAGACGGCTCAACAGACAGGGCGGCAGCGCAACGCTTGAGCAGCTCACAAAGCAGGCTGGCCTCTTTTGCTGACAGCGTGGAAAGCATCTGTCGCTCAACCACGTCGGCCGCCTTTGCGCCCTCGGCGACGGCCTTTTGGCCCGCCTTCGTCAGCTCGGTCATGATGACCCGGCCATGCTCTGGATGCGGACGGCGCGCGATCAGGCCTCCGCGCTCGAGGTTGACGAGGATTGCCTGCATGGTCTGCGGTGTCACGAACGCCGCTCGAGCCAGCTCGGCATTCGAGATACGCGGGTTGCCGGCGACGGCGAGCAGGACGGCGTTCTGCGATGCGGTGATGCCGAGTCGCGCGAGTTCGGCATCCAGGCGGTGCCGTAAACGATGTTGTGTGATCTTCAGGTTGTAGCCAATCCAGTCGGCTCCGCTGCGCGGCGCTACTTTAGCCGTTGACATATCAGTACCCTTATATTAATATCAGTCCACTGATATTAATCGACAGGAGCTCACATGACAACGCCAATTGGCCCTGACTTCATCGCCTTGCAAGTGCGCGACCTCGCTGCATCCAGCAAGTTCTACATGGAGATCTTTGGGTTCAAGGCCGCGGCGCAGAGTCCGCCCGGCGCCGTCGTTCTCAAGACCACGCCGATCCCGCTGGCGCTGCGAGAGCCTCTTCGTCCGCTTCCCGAAGTCGGGCCGCTCGGTGTGGGCATGGTGCTCTGGATCGCATGCGACGACGCCGACGCACTGCACGACCTCATTGTTGAGCGGGGCGGCGCGATCCTCAGCCCACTGGCCGACGGCCCCTTCGGTCGCTTCTTCGTCGCCGCTGATCCTGATGGCTACGCGATCACCTTTCATACGGCGCGGAGCTGACCGCAGCCTACGCCTTCCAACCAACGGGAGACCGGAAACCGGGACGGAGGAAGTTAAATCGAAACTGGGCCAGAGTGAGCCTTCTCATGAAAGGCGACTCTGACCTTTGTCGTGCTGATATATCAACCCGTCATACTTGCTTCAACCCAGGAGCAAATATGGAAACGATCCACGTAGTGCAGCCCTTCGACCGGGTGAAGAATGGCTTGAAACCGAGCCAGGTCCTGCAGTTCAAAACGGCTGATGAGGCGACGCGCAGGGCACGGCTGCTGGCCGACAAACATGCCGGTGTCGTCGCCTACAGCATGGACGTAGACGAAGACAGCGGAGACTACGGCACACCGCGAGTGTTGTTTGAGTCGGGGGACGTACCAGAGCTTTGATTGGCGCGCACCGGTAGCATTAGCAGAGCAGAGCATAAGGGGACGGAGAAAGTTAAATTCCGTACTGCCTGGTGTCCTCGTGCCGCGGTCTTCCGGGGCACCGCAAGCTGACAGGGCGACCAAGGGTCTTCTCGGCCATGCACCGCGAACGAGGTGTGGTCGATGGATTTCATGTTCGATCGCATGGCCGAAGGCCGTGTCATCAAGTCTCTGACCATCGTCGACGATGCTACCCATCAGCCAGTCGCGATGGTGCCGGAGCGGGA
>Ga0302313_10000747_pt1 | contig 26846 bp, 21 predicted proteins | sample III_Palsa_N2_2_FD_200454 | JGI IMG/M metagenome (GOLD analysis project Ga0302313, IMG submission 200454) | Peat permafrost microbial communities from Stordalen Mire near Abisko, Sweden - III_Palsa_N2_2 | ecosystem: Environmental > Terrestrial > Soil > Palsa > Peat permafrost | place: Sweden...
AGGCCTTTGAGTACCTTGATGTTGCTTGAGTCGTAGTTGGATTCGTTCATGCGTTGACCGTTTCCTGGCGCCAGCGACCCGCCCGGCATGGCGCCGTGAAAGGCCGGACAAGGGTTATGCAATCTTTCGATGATGCAACCCTTCGATTATAGCAGGCGCGTCAGCTGGCCTTGTTCCACGTGGAACACACGCGTTGGAAGCGCCTGTAGGGCCTGCGGTACCTCGGTGCCGGTCAATAGCACCTGCGCCCCTGCCGCGCTCAGCTGCGCCACGACGGCGGCTTGATGCGGTTGATCGAGCTCGGAGGCAAGGTCGTCCAGGCAGACGACCGGCCACTCGCCGCGACATTCTGCGTACAACTGGGCTTGTGCCAACAGGCAGGCCAGCGCGGTGAGCTTTTCCTGGCCGCGCGAAAGGTGCTCGCGCAACGGTGCGTGTTCAAACGCCAGCGACCAGTCCGCCCGGTGTGCTCCCAACGTGGTGTGTCCCCGTGCCAGGTCCCTGCCCCTCAACTCGCGTAGCTGCTGCGCCAGTTCCCGATCCTCAGACCAACCGCGCCGATAACGCAGTTCCAGCGCGCCAAGCTCTGGGAGCAGGCCGGCGATGCTGGCAAGCAGCTTCGGACGGAGCAGATCCAGGTAAGTCCGACGCAGATCATCGATCTGATGCGCGGTCTGTGCCAATTCCGCTTCCCACGGCGCAAATAGCTCATCGGTCGGCGTCGTAGCCGAACGCAGCAGGCTGTTGCGTTGTTTCAGCGCCCTCTGATAGCGCCGCCAGCTCGACAGAAAATCGTGTTCCACGTGGAACACGCCCCAATCGAGATAACGTCGGCGCTCCTCCGCGGCGCCTGCAATCAACGCATGCGAGCCGGGTTCAAAGCAAACGACCGCACATTCGCGCACCAGTTGTCCGATGGTGACGCCCTCGCCGTCCAGCTTTGCTTCCCAACGCGAGCCCGCACGACCGAGACCCAGCCGGACGACGCGATCGTCGGCATGTCGGAGCTCTGCGAACACCGATAACTTCGGTGCTCCCCGCTGCAGCAGCGTCTCGGAGGGCCCGCTTCGAAACGAGCGCGCGTGCGACAGCAGGAATACCGCTTCCAGCACGCTTGTCTTGCCGGCGCCGTTTGCGCCGACAAACACGTTGATCGCCGGATCAAGCGGTTCGCCAACGTCGGTCAGGCAACGCAAACCATGGATACGCAGCTGCTCCAGCCTCATGCGGGGCGTATCCACAAGCAAGAACGCCGGAGTCCCTGAAGGGGACCCCGGCGTTGCCGATAGCCGAAGCACATGGTGACAACCATGCGCGAGGTGTCAGAGCCGCAACGGCATGATCACGTGGCGAGCGTGTTCGTTGTCGAATTCCTGCACCAGGCAGCTGGATTGCGCGTCGCGCAGGCTGAGTCGGGCCTTGTCACCACGCAGGGCGGCCAGTGCATCGAGCAGGTAACCTACGTTGAAGCCCACCGCCAGATCCGAGACGTGAGTGTCAGCTTCCACTTCCTCGACCGCTTCTTCCTGCTCAGGGTTGTGCGCCACGATACGCAGCTTGCCCGGCGACAGCTCAAGCCGTACGCCACGGTATTTCTCGTTCGACAGAATGGCCGCGCGCTGCAGTGCACCGCGCAGTACCTCGCGATCCAGCGTAGCGGCCTTGTCCGCTCCCAGCGGAATGACCGCCTCGTAATCCGGGAAACGACCGTCGATCAGCTTGGAAGTGAACATCACATCACCGCGGCGTACGCGCAGATGGTTGCGGCCAAACTCCAGCTCGACCTGACCGTCGCCGGTTTCAAGCAGACCGATCAATTCGTTGACGCCCTTGCGTGGAATGATGATCTGTCGGCGTGTGGTCACCGAGCTCTGCAGTTGGGTTTCCTTCATCGCCAGGCGGTGGCCATCGGTGGCGACGCAGCGCAAGGTGTGTTCCTGCAGATCCAGCAACATGCCGTTCAAGTAATAGCGCACGTCCTGGTTCGCCATCGCGAACGCGGTGCGCTCCATCAGGTCACGCAGGACTTCTTCGGGCAGGCTGACTTTTTCCACCAGCTCGATTTCGTCGACGGTTGGAAATTCACTCGCTGGCAGCGTCGTCAAGGTGAAACGGCTGCGTCCGGCGTTGAGTGCCACACGGTCGCCATTGAGCTTCAGCTCGATCTTGGCGCCATCGGGAAGCGCTCGCACGATGTCGAACAGTTTGCGCGCAGGAATCGTGATTTCACCGTCGACCAGTTTCTCGGCGTCGGTGGTGGCGACCATCTCGACTTCCAGGTCGGTGCCGGTTAGCGAAAGCTTGCCTTGCCCAACCTTGACCAGCAGGTTGGCAAGCACGGGCAGCGTCTGGCGACGTTCGACCACGCCGACCACCTGTTGCAGTGGCTTGAGCAGAGCTTCTCGTTGGATGCTGAATTGCATGGCTTTGCTTCCCCTATACCTGCTGTTTTGTCTTTAAAAGAAGTGTAGTGGTTGTTGTAGGCTTGGTGGATAACTTTTTTTTCTTTCTTTTCTATGCAATATCAATAGCTTACGCGTTTTCTTGGGTGTGCTCTACGTCGCTGGCTGGCTGTGGGTGCTTTGTGGATAACTTCAAGCGCCTATTCATCCACCTATTATCCACAGCTTGGACCGGTGCTTATCCATAATCTTTGCGTTGTTTCTCGCTGGAAGCCGGATCAGCCGGTCAACGTGCGTATCAATTGCTCCCAGTCCTGGCGCATGCGCGGATCGGTTTCGACGAATTTGCGGATGGTCTTGCAGGCGTGCATCACGGTGGTGTGGTCGCGTCCGCCGAACGCCTCGCCGATTTCCGGCAGGCTGTGCTCGGTCAGTTCCTTGGACAACGTCATGGCAATCTGTCGTGGCCGCGCGAGCGAGCGCACGCGGCGTTTGGACAGCAGATCCTGCAACCGCACGTTGAAATACTCGGCGGTGATCTTCTGGATGTTCGGGATGGTGATCGCCTGGGCATGCGTGGCGAGCAGATCGCGCAGGGTTTCCTCGGCAAAATCGGTGGTGATCGGTTTGCCGTAGAAGTTCGCGCGCGCCGCCAGCGTGTTCAACGCGCCTTCGAGATCGCGGACGTTCGAACGGATCCGTTTGGCCAGCAACATAGCCACGTTTTCATCGACCAACACGCCTTTTTCGTGCGCCTTGGCCAGCAGAATCGCTGCACGCGTTTCGAAGTCCGGTGGCTCAATGGCCACGCTCAAACCCCAACCCAGACGCGATTTCAGCCGCGGTTCGAGCTTGTCCACTTCCTTCGGATAGCGATCGCAGGTCAGGATGATTTGCTGCTTCGACTCGAACAACGCATTGAAAGTATGGAAGAATTCCTCCTGCGTCGTGTCCTTGCCAGCAAAAAACTGGATGTCGTCAATGAGCAGCGCATCGACCGAACGGAAGCGCCGTTTGAACTCGTCCATGCTTTTGGCGCGCAGCGCCTCGATCATCGAGCCGACGAACTGCTCGGAGCGCAGGTACAACACCTTGAAGTCCGGATTGTGCTGGCGCATCAGATTGCCGGCGGCGTGCATCAGATGGGTCTTGCCCAGCCCTGTACCACCGTACAACAGCAACGGGTTATAGGCGCGCCCCGGGTTCGTCGCCACCTGCATGGCGGCTGCCTTGCCCAGCTGGTTGGACTTGCCTTCGACAAAGGTCTCGAAGGTGTAGTGCGGATCCAGATTGTGGTTATGCGCAACCGCAGGTGAGGGCGCAACCCTGGCCCGCGGTGCAACCACCGGCTTGGGCGCAATCGCCGGGCGGGCCGAATTGGAGCCCACTTCCAGCCGCACCGGCCATGTTTGTCCGGTAAGCTGCTGCAACACGATCTCGATGCGCGCGAGATAACGTTCGCGCACCGTGTCCAGGGTGTAGGAATTGGGAGCAAACAACTGCAGACCGCCCGGGTCGTCACGTGCCTGCAGTGGCATCAGCCAGGTATGCAGGTCTTCGGCGCTCAAATCGCCTTCCAGACGCTCAAGGCAGCGCCGCCACAAATCACTCATGAATAGTTTTCAGCCACAGCTTGGGGCGCTTGCGCGCGGGGTGGATGGTCAAGTCTAACAGCAGCTTCCGGCCGAAGCCGGGGAGATATCCACAAGAGCATCCACAGGTTGTCATCAAGCACCATTTGACAGCCATGACAATTACCCGACATACTTTCCAACCTTTTTATCCACATTCCCTTCGGAGTAAGCCATGAAGCGGACCTTCCAGCCCAGCAAGCTCAAGCGCGCTCGCACTCACGGTTTTCGTGCCCGTATGGCCACGGCCGATGGTCGCAAGATCCTCAATGCCCGTCGTGCCAAGGGTCGCAAGCGCCTGATCCCGTAAGCTGCTGATTCAAAGGCGCTCGATCCAGCCATGGCTGCTTCGAACCTGCCTGATTCAAAAGCTACAGACCCAGACGCAGCCGATTCAAAAGTGAGGGAACGGGTCATGCCTACCGCCGGATTACCGCGCGAGTCGCGGTTACGTCGGCCTGGTGACTTTGCTGCCTTGCGGACAAGCAGCGGACGCGCAGGCGGCCGCTGTTTTCATATGCGCTATCGCAGCAACGAACTCGGTCACGCCAGGCTTGGTCTGGCGATTTCCAAGCGTGTGTCCAAGCGCGCCGTTGAACGCAACCGCATCAAGCGACTACTGCGCGAATCGTTCCGACGCATTCGTCACCAGCTGCCAGCGATCGACATGATGGTGATGGCGCGCGAGCAGGCCGCCGGTGTGCCGGGCCCGCAATTGCTGGCCGAAATGGACCAGATGTGGAAGAAACTGCTGGCAAGCCACGCGCAAACATCTGCTTCGAATCCAGCGCACCATTGAAGCGAGTCGACGCGACCGCCACAATTGCGTGTTGACCTCTCCCTTTCCTCTTTCCTTCCGCGGCTTCCAAGTGTCGTGGCGTTACCCGGATTTGCTACGCGATGAATCAAACGCGCACCTTTCTCATGTTCGCCCTGCTGGCCGTGGCCTACTTTCTGTTCATGGCCTGGGAGAAGGATTACGCGCCGCCACCGGTGGCCGCCGTAGCCAGCGCCGCCAGTACCGGCACGCAAGCCGACGGCAGCGTGCCGCTGGCGACCACGGATGCGACGGCGGGCACCCCCGCGGCCACGCCGGGCGTCGTTCCGGCTACGGCCACTAATCAGACAACCTCACAGCTGGTAACCATCAGCACCGATGTGTTGAATCTGACCGTGGATACGCGCGGCGGCAGTCTGGTGCACGCGGATCTACTCGATTATCCGTCGCTGCCGAAGACTCGCAAGGAACCGAATCCGCCACCGACCACGTTGCTGGATACCGCCGACGCCACTTATTTCGTGGCGCAGAACGGACTGGTCAGCAGCAGTGATACCGCACCGGCGGACCAGCCCAATCACCAGGCTGTGTTCCAGAGCGCCAAGACTGCCTACACGATGGCCGACGGCCAGAACGAGCTGAATGTCGACCTGACCTGGCAGGACGCTGCCGGTCTCAAGGTCACCAAGACGTACAGCTTCAAGCGCGGCAGCTACGTGATCAGCCTGACCCAGCGCATCGACAACGGCGGTAGCCAGCCGTGGACCGGCAATGCCTACCAGCAGTTGTTGCGGGTCGCGCCTCCCAAGCCCGGCAGCTGGTTCGAGAACTACAGCAATCCGGAGGCGAGCGCATTCCAGGGTGCTGCCTGGTACACCGGCGAGAAATTCGAAAAGCTGCCGTTCAAGGATTTCACTGAAGGAAAGGATCAACTCGACAGCCAGTTCAAGGGCGGTTGGTCGGCGATGCTGAAGCTGTATTTCTTCGCCGCGTGGATTCCGCCGGCCGACCAGACCGACCACTACGTCACCGAGACCATCAACCCGGACAGTGCGCGACCGCGCTTCCTGATCCGTGCGGTTGGCCCCGCGCTGAGTGTGGCGCCGGGGCAGAGCCTCAGCAGCGCCGCACGCCTGTACCTCGGTCCGAATCGGCAAGGCACGCTGGATCAGGTTGCGCCTGGTCTGGATCTGACCATCGATTACGGCATGCTCAAGCTGATCGCCGTCCCGATGCATTGGGTGCTGTCGCAGTTTGATCTGATCGCCCACAACTGGGGCGTGGCGATCATCCTGCTGGTGCTGCTGATCAAGGGCGCGACCTGGCATCTGACGGCGGTGCAGTACCGCTCCAGCGCCAGGATGCGCAAGCTGCAGCCGCGAATCGCTCAGCTGAAAGAGCGTTACGGCGACGACAAGGTAAAGATGCAGCAGGCCACCATGGAGCTGTACAAGAAAGAGAAAATCAATCCGATGGGCGGCTGTCTGCCGGTATTGATCACCATGCCAGTGTTCTATGGCCTGTTCTACGTGCTGAAGTACAGCCTGGAACTGCGCCATGCCTCGTTCCTGTGGATACCGGACCTGAGCGCGCACGATCCGCTGTACATCCTGCCGGTGATCTATGCGGCAGTGATGCTCGGTACGCAGTGGCTGAACCCGGCCGCCGCGGGCATGGATCCGGCCCAGGCGAAGATGATGAAGATCATGCCGTTGCTGTTCACGGTATTGTTCGCTTTCTTCCCCGCCGGCTTGTGCCTCTATTACGCGGTGAATGGCTTGGTCGGTCTTGGCCAGCAGTGGTGGGTCACGCATCACATCGAGCGCGAGGAAGCCTCCAAGGTTGCCTGAGTATCGTCCGGCACATCGATAGCCGCACTTCCGCAGCCGCGATTGGGCAACCATCGCGGCTGTGTTCGTTTAGAGTCTCACCATCATGTCTGACAACGTCACCGACACCATCGCCGCAATTGCCAGCGCCCCCGGTGCGGCGGGCGTCGGCGTGGTGCGGGTGTCCGGGCCAGCGGTGCCATCGATCGCACAGACTTTGCTGGGTCGAGCGCCGCAGCCGCGCCACGCGCACTTCGCTGCCTTTCGCGATGCCGCCAGCGAACTGATCGATCGCGGTCTGCTGCTGCATTTCCCTGCCCCGGCGTCCTACACCGGCGAACATGTGCTGGAGCTGCAAGGCCACGGCAGCGCGGTGTTGCTCGACGCACTGCTGCGCCGAGTGTGTGAACTCGGTGCGCGACCCGCACGCCCTGGCGAATTCACCGAGCGCGCCTTCCTCAACGGCAAACTCGATCTGGCCCAGGCCGAAGCCGTGGCAGATCTGATCGCCGCACGCTCACAGGCAGGCGCACGAGCCGCACTGCAATCGATGGAAGGCGTGTTCTCGCGCAAAGTCGAGGCGCTGCTGCAGGCCTTGATTGCGCTGCGCGTGCATATCGAGGCAGCCATCGATTTTCCGGAAGAGGAAATCGATTTCCTCGCCGATCCGGCGATCGGTCGCCAGCTTGCGGCCGTGCGCGGCGAACTGACCGAACTGCTGCGGGAGGCGCAGCGTGGATTGCGCCTCAACGATGGTTTGCGTGTTGCGATCATTGGCCGTCCAAACGCGGGAAAGTCGAGTTTGTTGAACGCCCTGGCCGGCAGCGATCGCGCCATCGTCAACGCGATTGCCGGCACCACTCGCGACGTATTGCGCGAAAGCCTGAGCCTCGATGGCATCGCATTGGAATTGGCCGATACCGCCGGTTTGCGCGAGACCGACGACGAAGTCGAACGCGAAGGCGTGCGCCGCGCACATGGCGAACTGGCACGCGCCGACGTGGCGTTGCTGGTGACCGATGCGCCGTGCGCGGAAAAAGATCTATCGCTGCTTGCCAACCTGCCAGCGAGCGTCGAGAAGCTGGTGCTGATCAACAAGATCGATCTCGAATACGATAACCCGGCTGCGCATCAGGAAACACGCGACGGCGTGATTTGGCTGTGGGCATCGGCGAAAACCGGAGTCGGTCTCGACGCGTTGCGCGAGCACCTCAAGCAGCTCGCGGGTGCCGGCAGTGGAGAGGGCGCATTCAGCGCGCGCCGCCGGCACGTGCATGCGTTGCAGCAGGTCACCGTGTATCTCGATCAAGCGGCGCACATGCTTGCCAGCGGCCGCGCCGGCGAACTCGCCGCCGAAGAACTGCGGCATGCCCAGCACGCACTCGGCGAAATCACTGGCAGCTACAGCAGCGACGACCTGCTCGGCGCGATCTTCAGCTCGTTCTGCATCGGCAAGTAGGCTGTTGTTCGCCGTAGAGCGGGCCCGGACTCACTTCCTGTGCCAACGTTAAGTTAACCTCACCACGTTCCTGGTCTAAAAAGGTCGTGCATGAAATTCTGTCCCGTCTGTTCCAATAATTTCCCCAATTTCCTTCCGCTGCCGAACAATTTCTTTGAGATATTTCATCGGCTGCGTGTGCCGTATTCGTTGGATCAATTCGAAACTCTCAATCTTGGGCAATATGCCTGCCCCGCTTGCCAGGCATCTGACCGCGACCGTCTTTATGCTCTGTTCCTGAGCGCGTATGTGCAGCAGCGTCAAGGGCTTGCGCTGCGGCTACTGGATATCGCGCCATCGCCCATGCTCTCTCGGTTTCTGAGGGGCTTGCCGGGTGTGCAATATCGCTCGGCCGACTTGATGTCGCCTTTGGCGGACGACAAGGTCGATATCACCGATATGAACGGCTATCCCTCGGGCAGTTTTGACCTGATTGTGTGCTCGCATGTATTGGAGCATGTGCCCGATGACGCCAAGGCGATCCGCGAACTGAATCGTATCCTGGCACCCAACGGGGCGGCCATTCTCATGGTGCCGATTTTACTTGGCGTGCAGCAGACGGACGAAGATCCAGGCGTGACGGATGTCAACGAGCGCTGGCGGCGTTTTGGCCAGGACGACCACGTGAGAATGTATGAGCGCAACGACTTCCTGGCGCGGCTGCAAGCGGGCGGCTTTCAGGTGGAAAGCCTCGACGCGGCAAAGTTTGGACGCGAAATTTTTCAGCAGTGCGGAATCACAGAACAGAGCGTGCTTTACGTCGGCCATCACTAGCAAAACATGCCACGCACTGAAGTGTGCGCGGCATGAGTGCGTCCACTGGAGTAGCCGCGCCGCACGTTGCACTCCCTGAAAAACGAAAGAGGGGCCGCGCAAGCTGATTGCGCGGCCCCTCCAGGTTAAAACGTCAGGCCAAGCTTAGAACTTGACCGTGACCCGGCCCCAGAAGTAACGCCCCAACAGGTCGAAGTCGCTCGGATCGGTGTTCGCATTGAGCGTGTTGTTGGCGTACAAGAGCGGTGGCTGCTTGTCGAACAGGTTGTTGACGCCGAACTCGACGCGCGTGTTCAACGGTTCGATGTTGTAGCCCAGCGAGACGTCGTTATAGACGGTCGCACCGTACTTCAGCTCTCCACCGGTGATCGTGCACTGGTACGTGCCGCCACCCGGTTTCGGCTGGCCCTCGTAAGAGCAGGTGCCGAACGGGAACACATCCTGTGACGGACTCTGCGAGCCCATCTGGAAGCGGCCGATGTAGCGCAGGCGCCACGAAGCGTCCCAGTTACCATTCTGCCAGTTCACGTAGCCCTGACCCTTCCAGCGCGGGAACAGGCAATTGCCGACAGCGCCCGGGCAGGCCGCGGCCTGTGCGGAACCGAATGGCATGAAATGCCCGGCGTCAGTGTAGGTTTCGTTGGCGGCCGTACCTGGCGAGGTCTGCTCGTTGAAGTACTTCAGGTAGGTCGCGTTCACGCCCACGCTGATCTTGCCGAACGAGAACTCCGGCAACTTGTAGTTCAGCGAGAAGTCGACGCCGCCGGTGCTGGTGGTGCCGAGGTTGCCGGTGGGCTGCAGGGTCTGTGTCGACAGCTGACCCTGATTGGGGCCGCTGGCGTAGCGCTGGATGAATTGGCAGTAGGTAAGGTCGCCAGACGAGCAGAGGTCGAGCTCGCTTTGCACACCGACGCTGGTGATGACATCGTTGAGGTAGAGGTGCCAGAAGTCCAGCGTCGAGGACAGGCCCGGTGCCCATGACGGGCTGTAGACCACGCCAAAGTCGAAGGTCTTGCCCTGTTCCGGCTTGATCGGGAAGTTCGCATAGGCGGAACCCGACGAGACGCCACCACCCTGCTGGTTCTGAAGCACCAGCTGGTTGACGAAGCTGCCGTCGGTCTTGACGTTGACGCAGGCCGGGTTGACCGGCGTGCCGGTATAGCCGGTGCAGGGATCGCTGGAGATCCGGAACGCCGAGGAAGTCGGTGCACCGTAGACTTCGGTGAGGTTCGGGGCGCGGAACACCTCGGCCACCGTGCCACGCAGCAGCAGGTCGTCGAACGGCTTGTACTCGACAGCAACTTTCAGGTTGTTGGTGGTGCCGAACATGTTGAACTTGGAATAACGATCACCGATATCGACGTTCAACGACTTGACGAACGGCAGATCATTCAGGAGCGGGAAGAACGCTTCGGCATAGGCTTCTTTGACGTTGTAGCCGCCCTGCAAGCCGGAGCTGCACTGGCTGCCCAGGGTGCAAGTGCCGGTGACCGCATTGATCTGCGCCAGGCCGTCGACCTTGTTGTCTTCGTACTCCGTCCGATAGTCCGCACCGACCGCGAGATTCACGGTACCGCCGGGCAGGTCGAACACACCGCCATTGAAGTCGGCATGCCAGACCTTCTCGATCGATTCATTTTGTTCGAGACCCGGCGAGGAAGCCGCCTGCAGCGAAGCGATCGACTGCGCAGTGTGGATATCGAACGGGTTGAACGGTATGCAGCCAGCGACGATGTTGCCCGGGGTGCCGCAAACGACCGCACCTGTGGCCGGATTCAGGAAGGAAGGACCGGCCGCCACATTCAGGATATCCAGATTCACCAGGCCGGTGATCGTTGTCGTCTGGGTGGTGTGGCCGTAGTCCAGACCGACATCCCATTGCCAGGTCTGGTTGCCGATCGGGAAGTCACCCTTGAGGCCCGTGTGGATCTGCGCCGTGGTTGTCCCGTTAAAACCTTCGCGCAGGCCCAGTGAGGTGAGGCGGACGCCCAGCGCGCTCTGGCCATTCTGGAAATTGACACCGAACGGGTTGTAGTAGTTGGCTGAGGAGACCTGGAGGCCGCCAGCAGTGCTCAACGGATCCGGCGCCACCGCACCGTTGGCCGAGGTCTTGTCGACGTAGGCGTCCAGGTAAGCGATGACATGATCGCTCAGGTTGTAGTTGCCCAAGAGGAACGCATTGGTGCGCTCCTGCGGCGTCATGATCAAGTTGACGGTGGCGTAGTTGTACTTGTCGCTGGCCGGACCATTGTCCTGGAAGCAATGATAGTCCGAGGGAGCGTTGGTGCCGGCACCCGGGTTGTGTGCGAGGTATCCGCCTGGACAGGCCGATTTCGGGAACGCCGCCGCAAAGGCGGGGTTGGTGGTGCCCGTCACCTGGATGTGCCCGTTTGGCGCCGAACTGGAACCACCCACGTATCCCTTGGGTGCGCCGGCGCCGCCCGGATACGTTCCGTTGGTGCCGTACAACGTCACGGCGTTCTTGGAGAAGGAACGACTGCCCGCCTCCACGCCATCCGTCTTGTTGTAGTCCACGCCGCCCATGATGCTGCCCTTGTCGGACGTCTGGCCAAACGTGAAGGTGTAGCCCTGCTGCTCGCCGTCGTCATGGCCGGACTCGCCGAAGTTCGTGGTGAACTGGGCGCCCTGATAATCCTTGCGCAAAATGAAGTTGACCACGCCGCCGATCGCGTCCGAACCGTAGACCGAGGACGCGCCGGTGGTCAGCACATCGATGCGATCGATCATCGAAGCCGGAATCGAGTTCGGATCTTCGTTGAGGATGCGGTGACCGTCGACCAGGATCAGGGTGCGGTTCGGGCCCAGGCCACGCAGACCAATGCTGGAGGCGCCGGCGCCGCCGCCGTTGTTGACCTGCGGGTTGGTGTTGCCGCCGGTCACGGCTGGCAGATCCTGCACCAGGTCACCCAAGGTTAGCTTACCGCTGGCCTGGATCGCGGCGCGATCGATGGTGACGACCGGGCTGGCCGTTTCCAGATCGACGCGACGAATATGCGAACCGGTAACCACGACCGTCTGCAAGGTGGCCGCTTTTTTCGAGGCGGCTGGGCTGGCAGTGTCCTGCGGCGGCTGGGCCTGGGTGGACTGGTCCTGTGCGAATGCGGTGCTCGAGGCACCTACGGCGAAGACAGCACCCAGCGAAAGCGCCAGCTGGACCGCCGATGAAAGTTTTTTGACCCCAAATTTCAAGAAAACACCCTCCAATTAATGATCATCAATGGGTCAGAAAAACGTTCTGCCCAAAATTCCACACCATGGCCCGACCGTACCCAGACCGGCCAACTTCAAACCCCGGATCCGCTGATCCGGGTCCCTACACCGAGGGCACTCTCTTCGTGGATCGCCGATGGGCCTTGCCAGGCCCACGATCGGCTCAGATCGAGCAGGCCGGCATCGACGGGTAAGCGGCGCAGCCGGACAGTCATCCACAACCTCACATTTAGATCGATCCAAGTCGACACGCTATCACCCACGGCGCCGCAACGCATGTTGCGCCGCGAGGTAGGCATCTTCGTCGATAAACTACATTTAGAACGTGCTAATGCGGTATAACGCGAGGCCACGCCATCCCGGCCCGCCGCAAAGTGACCCTGAGCGACTCGCCGCCGCTTGTGCTGCGCTGATCGTGACGCGGCAGGGTTGGTTTGCCGCCATCCCGCACAAGTGCGAAGTTCTGGCCTTCATGGATGACCACGCATGAGCACGTTGTCGGCGGGTGGTTTCTTCCACCACTTCAGGGATACCGGCTCGATCGACGATTGCCACCGTCGGCATCTGGTCAGCAGCACGCGCTTCATCTTCAACTACGCGATGGCGGCCATCGAGTTCAATGAATCCGCCGCGCTTGGCCACGCGTGTCTCGATGTCGCCCGGCGCCTTGCACTTGTGCAAGGCGATGCCGGCCGTCGATCAGGCAAGCGACGAGCCGCACCAACTGGAGCGTGCACTCGCGCTGGCCGATCACACGACACGCCCCCAAGCCGCCAAAGCCGGTGGCCCGGTGTCGGAGCAGTTCCGGGGACGAATTTCCCCGCTCGGGTTGTTGGTACTGGTTCTCGCGATCGACCGGGCCGGTGAGTGTTGGTCCGCGATGCGATCCACGCATTCATTGGAACATCGCCGTGACGATGCTTCGCACGAGGCCAGTCAGGTGGGTGGGGCTGAGCGGTCGGACTTGCTGGCACCAGTCTCGTCGGCGCTCCGTTGCGCATGGTCCATCCAGCCGTGCTCTTTCTGAAAAGCCTCTTCGATCTGTCGCGCGATTCGATCTCCGATGCGCGTACTGGGCTTTTCAGCGGCGAAGCGGCTCACCTGGGCAACCGACTTGCCGAGCATTTCGGCCAGCATGACCAGGCCTCCTGCGTATTTGCCACCGCGGTTGGCGTCGAGCTCGAGCTTCTTCACGAGAGTGCGCACATTGCGATGTCGAATCTCTTTGACATCCATCCGCTCAGTTACACGCCGCCATCTGGCCTCGCTCGCAGCCAATGCCTCCTCGGATCTCTTGCGGTCGGTAATGTCCATAACGATGCCAACGTAACGTGGATTGGCACCATCCAGGGAGATCACCTCTCCGCGGCGGGCGATCCAGCGGATTTCACCGGTCACCGGGTCGATACGTCGGTACTCCGCGTAATTGATGGGATTGGCTAGACCATAGCGTTGAGGCCCGACGACCTCATGTCGGTCATCAGGGTGGGCAAGACTGGCCAGCAGGCTGTCGGTGACCTCGACGTCGGCGCTGAATCCCCAGATTCGTCGATATTGATCGGAAACCTCAAGGCGGCCGGTATGGGGATACCACTCAAACGTGCCCACCCCGCCAGCTTCCTGGGCGATGCGAAGGCGCTGTTCGGTCTTGAACCGGTCAGTGGTGTTCTTGATGATCGCCAGCACCCCGACGGGCGTCCCCGCTTCATCGACGACCGGGCTGTAGTTGATGTCGAGCCAGAGATCCTCGGGTTCGCCATTGCGCAGCAGCACCACGTGCTCGTCATGGCAATTCACCGTGTTTCCATCGAGCACACGTCTCACTACCTGCGCTCTGAAGTCCGCCAACTCCGACCAACTTTCGCGAATGGTCCGGCCAAGCAAACCAGGATGACGACTGCCGGCGATTTCGCAGTAGGCATCGTTGTAGAGCATCCAACCCTGCTCCCCCCATTGGAGGGTCATCGGCACGTCGGAACGCAGGATCAGTGACGTAGCAGCCCGCAGACACGCGGGCCACTGACTCAGCTCGCCCAACGAGGTGTTCTTCCAGTCGAAGGCTCGAATCAGTTCAGCGGTCCTGGAGCCACCGCCAAGAAATGCAAAAGGATCGAAAGCAGTTGTGTCAGTCATGTAGGGTCTAAACGACGAGAAGGGCCGCAGCACGAGGTCTATTGTTCGTGTGCCGCCATGTGGAAAGTATTGCGTCCATCGGCCTTGGCTTTGTATAGCTCGGCATCGGCAAGCTGCATGACGTGATCGGGCGACGCGATGCTCTGGCAAAACGCCATGCCGATGCTCAAAGTCATCTGCAGGCGAATGGCTCCGACGATGATTTCCGGCTGCATTGCCGTCCAGACCTTACGAGCCAGTCCTTCGCCAACGGACGGCGATTCAACGTCCTGAACCAGGACGACGAATTCATCGCCACCGATACGCGCCACCAGGTCACTCTTGCGAAGGCAGGACTGAATGCGTTGACCGATCTCCTTGAGCACTTCGTCGCCAACGCCGTGGCCCCATGAATCGTTGACGCGCTTGAAATGGTCTACATCGATCATCATCAGAAGAATCGGTGATCGCTGACGATATTTGCGCAACATCACGGCCGCTATGCGTTCATCGAAGTAGCGCCGGTTGGCGAGGCCAGTCAACGTATCGAAGCGCGCCAGCTTGATCAGTTCCTGCTCCACTTCCTTGATGTGCGTGATATCCGTGGTCAACGCATAGAGACCACGTATATGTCCTTCCTGGTCGTGATCCGGCACGAAGTTCGTCTGGAAATAAGTGTGCTTCCCGCGGTAGTCGGCCTCGTACTCGAACGTGACCGGCTTGCCCGCCAGGGCCGTTGCGATGTGTCCCTGCAAGCCATTGTAGACAAGCTCGCCGCGGACCTCGCGCATGGTCTTTCCGATCATCTGAGCTGAGTCTTGACCTGAAACGTGGTGAACGTAGGCGTTGACGAACGTGTAGTGTTCGGTGGCATCCACATGGGCGATGACCGCCGGGACATTGTCCGTGATCGTGCGGAGCCGCCGCTCGCTGTCAGCCAGGGCTTGTTCCGTAAGCACTCGCTGAGTGACGTCCCGCGCGGAATAGATGATCTCCGTGACATCGTCTACTTCGGGACTCGGAACCAGCCGGGCCAGCGCTTCAAACCAGACGTAATGTCCATCCTTGTGACGTATACGATAGGTGGTGATCGTTGAGCCACCTTTTTCATGAAGGTCAGCGACGGCTTTGGCCACGCGTTCGCGGTCATCGGGGTGAATGAGATCGGGACGTGGCTGCATGAACTCTTCGACTTCCCAGCCGAGCCGGTCTTTGATGGAAGGTGATACGTAGGATCGTTGACCGTCGGGCCGGATGCGCATCACCAGATCGCCCGCATAGTCGGCCAGGATCCGGTATCGCAGTTCACTCTCACGAACGCGTATGGCCAATTGCCGGCGCTCGGCAAGAATCAACGCCAGCGGTACGGAGACCAGACAGGCCGCAGCGATGAAAAGCTGAGCCAGCAGCGCATGTTCGGTTCGCGAGCCGGCAACAACGAGTTCAAAAGGCCCCGTCCCAAAGGCCGTCGCGATGGTGGTGACCGTGGCAATCACCGCAATGCCCAACACCAAACCTGCAAAGCGGTGCCGGAGCACCACCAGCAGCAGCGGCGGGTAGACCAGGAACAGCAAGGGATATCGCGACTGCGCGAACACAGCGACGGTTGTCCCCGTCATCAAAGCCATATCGCGTACAAACGGCCAGCGCTTGCCAGGTGTTCCGAGAAGTTTCCACTTATTGGTGAGAGCAACAACTGTGATCGTTGCCACGATCACCATGCCAATCACGTGAGCACGGTACCAACCGTTGATATACGTGAACAGCGGAGCCCCTTGAGCGATGTGCGCTATGAGTCCGGCGAACAAAGCCGACACCGCGCACGCGATAAGCGTGCTTGTTATGGCTACTCGGCCCAGTCCCACATACGGTGTATCGCTGACAATTTCGGGAAACCGCTGACGGATCGCGCCGCTGATGATCAGGACCTCGAGGCTATTGGCCATCGCCAGGCCCAGCGCTACGAGTAGTGGATCATGAAGTAGCAGCCGGGCTCCCATATTTCCCGCCAAACCAAAAAGCAAATACATCCACCAGTAGCGCGTCTGCAAACGGAGTAGTCCACCCACAAGGAAGCCGTTGGCGATCCATAGTGAGGTTGCGCTACCGGTTGAGCGCGCCAAGGCCATCGAATAGACGCAAGAAGCGAATATCAGGATGGCGATCCCGATAGCCTTCAAGAGAACACCGAGCGGCATGGATGGAAGCAAGCGGCGCATGGACCGTCCCGCGATAGCATGAGGTGAATGGATACAGCCAGCGAATGTCCTTAAACGTCAGACCGGCTCGTCGAGAAAACCGAACCAGGGACACACCATCCGCTGGGCGATTCGCTTCAAACGTAAGACACGCAATGACTGTTCCAAACAGGCCGAACAGCCACCGCGATCATCATTACTGTGACCGGCATCACAGAGATTGGTCATGTCCGGGCTCCGGACATCGCCAACGCATCGTCCGATGCGCATTGGCGCGTGAACACGGCGTCGGCATCCGCATCCGTTTACGGATGAATAAGTGGACTCTGACGTAGGCCGTCGGTAAGTGCCTGCCAAGCGCGGTCAAGCAGACTGTCTGACGTCGCTGGTATCTCGCGCACACGGCCGCAGGTGATCTCTCCGGTTAGCTGGTGCAGGCTCATTTCGTCGGCACGCTGACCGCGGCGAGTAACAAACAGGCTGCGCCCGGAGAGTGGCGAATACCACGCAAGCTTGCGCTGGCTGACCCGGCCACTGACAGCGTCCACAAATTCGAACCAGCTGTCGCTGGGCAGTTCTTGAAGGCGCTGAAGGGTTCGTTGTTCTTGAGGTCCGAGTTCCGTTCCGGCGTCACTGGCCCCGTGTGACCTGGTGACCCGATCGCCAGAGCGCTGCGGCTGTTCCAGGTAGTCGGTGCCGACGGGGTTGACCCCGGTGCGGATCAGTTCTTGTGCGATATGCGCCGCCTCGTCATCAGGCATGCCGATCTGCTGCAAGCTGCTTTGCAGTTTCTGTCCCAGCCGTTGGGGGTCGCCAATGGGCAGACGACTCAGCAACTGATCCGTGATCACCAGCCGCGTGGCAAACGCCTCGCTATCCTCGCCCTGGCGCAACAGGGTCAGCGCCAGCACATCGGACCAGGTGTGATCGAGCAACTCGCGCAGCCGGTGACTCTGCGGCGTCTGGGTGAGCCGGTCTTCCAGCAGTTTGGCTACGCGATGACGTGCCTGCTCCAGCCGGTCACGGTCCTGCATGGCTTCCACATGGCGGCGTTCTGTCATTTTGGCGTTGCTCTGCCACTGAGCAATGCATTGTTCGACGTCAGCAAGCAGCGCCGTATAAAGACTGGTCCGCTGGGCACCGTGGTTGGCGCGCTCAACCACCTTTTCAAACCCGGGACGAAGATCATGCGCGACTTCACTGCCGACGTTGTCGTCGAGCCAGTCGTGCATGGCCTGGGTCATCCTGTCGAGCAGCTGGCGAGCAGGATGGTCAGGGCGCTCGAAGAATTGCTGGTCGGATACCGCCTCGTGCAGCAACGGCAGTTGAAGGCCACTCAGCAGCGCTTTCGCATCACCCTCTTCCGGCAGCCGGCGACCAATCTGCTCGAACAGACGGGCGATCAGTTCCACCGTATCGTCCTGCTCGGGACTGAGGTGTATGCGGGCGGCACCGGACGGGTGGTGGGCGTTGAGCTGGATGATCAGTTCTTCACGCAGGCGTCGTGAACTAAACAGTTCGCGGCTCGCGTGATAGCTGATGGGACTGTGTGGCTTCTGCAGCGCGCGCAGCGCGTGCTGCAACTCTTCGGTAGTCGCGGGAAGATTGACGCGGTCGGCGCGCTGGCTGGCCAACAGTTCGCGCAGACCGACAGCGGGTGGCTGCTTGGGGGTTGTCTGCGCAAGCGGCGGCTTGGGGTCGTCCGAAGTACTTTTTGGAGTGGCCGCTCGGGCGCGACGCGGGGCTTCACGAGGTAACGAAAACGCGCGCAACCGGGGCAAGATGCCATCGGCCAACAGGTGTGCATTGACCAGCTCATACAGCGGGCCGAGCCTTTGCATCAATGACCCTTCGAGGCTCTGCACCAGCAGCAGCTCGTGATTGCCAGGCAGGCCCAGCGCCGCGCTGGCGTCGCGAAATGCCGTGGTCATGGCCTGCGGGCCCAGCGGCATCGCGGCACCTTCGAGCGGTGGCGCGCCGACGAGTACGCCCAGTCGGTAGCCCAGCTCGATCAGTACCTGCCCGCCGCGAGCTTCGCTGCGCGCCACCAGCTGGTCCAGCGCGACGACCAGTTCATGATCAGTGGAATCGAGCAGGCTCAATGACAGCGGAAAGGTTGTGGCTGCCGGTTTCTGGCTGATACCGAGTTCATCGAAACCCAGGTGGAGACTGCTGATAAAGTGCTGATCGAACATCGTGCGCCCCTGCAGCAGGGACTGTCGCGTTGTGAGGTAGCGCTGCTGACTGAGGTGGCTGCGCGTATGTTCGGCCTTGTCATGCAGGCGTACATCAAAATCGCCGAGGCACAAGCGCAGGGGCTCACGCAGCCAGCTGTCGCACAAGCTGAGGATTTCGCTGATCAGTCGTTGTGCACGTGATGACCAGCGCTCGCGGGGATGTCCGGTGCTGACGACCGCGGGAGGCCGCGGACCCAATGGTTCAATGTCCATAGTTCTTCACCGTTGGAGCAGATCCATGCCTGTGACAGCGAGCCGCAACAATGGTCATCCCTGTCGCTGTCGTTGAGTAAGCATCGCTGGCGTCCACCGTCTGCGCAGCCTCCGGCTTGTCGCATGCGAGCATTCGTACGGCGCGTGACCGATCGCACACGGGCCGGATCACCCATCGCACCTGGCACCCGGAGAATGGGGTGCGAGCCAATGTTCGATCGGTGCCGGGCGGCCCAGCAGATAGCCCTGCGCCATCTCGCAGCCCATCGCCAGCAGGGCATCGCGCTGGGCCACGGTTTCGATGCCTTCGGCAATCACCTGGATGTTCAGGGCGCGCGCCAGCGCGAGAATCGCCGCCACCACCGTGGTGCTGTTGGTATTGACCAGCTTGTCCAGCTCTTGCACAAAGGATTGATCGATCTTCAGCATGCGCAATGGCAGCGAATGCAGGTAGTTGAGTGAGGAGTACCCGGTACCGAAGTCATCGAGCGCGGCCCCCACGCCGACCATACGCAATCGCTCAAGAGTAGCCCGCACCAGCTCGGGATTGTCCAGCAGAGCACCTTCGGTAACTTCGACAATCAGCCGCGATGGCGGAAGCCCAGTGGATTCAAGCATGCGGATCAGGCGCGTATCAAAATCCGCATGGCGCAAATGCAGCGCCGAGACGTTGAAGGTCATGAACGTGTCGCCCAGACCATGCTGCACAAGCAAGCCGCAGCAAATTTCAAACATGCGCCAGTCGATCGCTTCGATCAGCCCGCTATCCTCGGCGATCTTGAGAAAATAGGATGGCTCGAGCAAGCCGCGCCGTGGATGGTTCCAGCGAATCAGCGCCTCGTAGCCCACCACGGCGCCACCATCGAGTCGACAGATCGGCTGGAAAAAGGGCTGAAACTGATCGAGTTGCAATGCGAGTCGCAACTCGCCCTCCATGGTCAGTACGTCGACGATGCCCTTGGCCAAAGTCTCGTCGAACACGACATAGCGTTTGCGGCCCAATTGCTTGGCCTGGTACAGCGCGAGATCGGCGTCGCGCAGCAGTTCGTCGGCATCGAGATAATGGACATCCCCGCAAGCTATGCCCACGCTGACGGATGGCGCCAGCTCCTTGCCGGAAATATGCAGCGGCAGACCCAGGGTCTGCAGCACCCGTTGGGCTACATTCGTTGCAGCGGTGGGGGCATCAACATCCTCAAGCAAAATCGCGAACTCGTCGCCGGCCAGGCGTGCGACCACGTCTGGCTCGCGCACGCACTGCTGCAGCCGGGTGGCAATCGCCTTGAGGAAGGCGTCACCGGCAAGGTGCCCAAGGCTGTCGTTGATCAGCTTGAAGCGGTCGATATCCAGATACAGCAAAGCACAACGCCGGTCAGGCTCGCGGTGTATCTGGGCCAGCACACGATCAATGCGGTCGCGCAGAAAGCCGCGGTTCGGCAGCCCGGTCAACGGGTCATGCATCACCTGATGCTTGAGCTGCAACTGGATACGTTCGCGATGCACAATTTGCTGGCGCAGTTCGAGGGTGCGTTCTTCTACACGCTGCTCCAATCGCAGGTTGGCATGCTGCAGTGAGGAGGAGGTGGAACGTCGATAAATACTGTTGGCGATCTGTAGCGCAGCGAAGCTCAGCAGCTCCTGATCTGCCAGGCTGTAAACGATGGCCTCGGTATAACTCTGCACTGCCACCAGGCCGATCACTTTGTCGCCAACCATCAGCGGCACGCCAAGCCAGCACAACGCGGGCAGACCGGCGACTTCGAGTGCGATTTCTCCCTGCCGATCCAGTTCCAGGATGTCTTCGCGGGCAACCCTCAATGATTGGCCGCGTCGCAACACATACTCGGTGAGGCCACGCCCCAGCACTCGCCGCTCCATATACCGCTCGTTGCAATCCACGAAATAAGGAAACTCGAGGGTTTGTCGATCGACTGAAAGCAGGGCAATGAAGAAATTCTCCGCGTTGAGCAACGCACCGACCAACGCATGTACCTGTGTGTAGAACTCACTTTCGTCGTTATCGGCAGTTGCCAATTGGGCCAGCTGGAATAGCGCAGCCTGCACCCGCTCGGTACGCTGGAGTTCGAGAACATTCTGTTGCAGGCCACGATTGGCCGTGGCCAGTTCTCGCGTGCGCCGACGCACGCGGTCCTCCAGTCGCTCTTTGCTTTCCTTGCGCTCCAGCGCGGTGAGGATATGGCTGCCGACGAATTCAAGCAGCGCACGGTCTTCACCCGAGTACACGATCCCTCCGTGATAGCTCTGCACCACCAGGGCCCCAAGTACCTGGCCGTTGCGCAGCATCGGCACCCCGAGCCAGTCATCGCTGTCGGGGCCATACGGGACCAGCGGTCCAGCCACCTGTTCGAGCAACTGCTCGGTGCTACCCATCAGCGGTTTGCCGCGGGTCAGCAGATACCAGGTCAACGTGTGGCGCCAGTTTTCCAGCGGCTCCTCTTTCGTGACGTCTGGAGCTTGTTTGTCCACGATGTCGGCGAAGTACAGGAAGCGCAACGTGGCGCGTTCGGGATCGAACCGCACGATAAAAAAGTTTTCGCCGTACATCAGCGTGCAGACAATCCGGTGGATGCCGCGCAGCATTTCCGACATCTCCAGTTCGGATCCTGCCAGATCGGAGATTGCAAAGAGCGCGCTCTGCAAGTTCTCCGAATGCTCCAGCTGATTGTGCGAATCGTGCAGATTGACCAGTTTCGTCGCATGACGCAGATGACGTGTGGCCAATTGCAGGCACGGCCGGATATTGACGAAGAGTGCTTGTGCGGAGGCGCCAGCCGACAGTGTCAGCAGCAATACCACCCGCTCTTTCTGCAAGAGGCAAAGTGCCCGCTGCTGACCCACGGGCGACGGCTGCACACCAGTGACCGCCTGCAGGGTAGCCTGTGCCTGCGCCAGCTGGAACGGACTGGGTGCCATGGACGGAATAGCGTTGGTATAGCCGCCGTCGGCGGTTATCCAAACTACCATCGCCTTTGTACAGCCAGGCTGTGCCTGGACCAATTCCACGATAACGGCGCCCACCTCCACCGGTGTGGTCGCGTCTATCAAACGACCCAGCCACTCCATTTGCGCTCTATCGCTGAATGAGTCCGTGCGCATGGAAAATAGTTTATTCATGGCGCCACGATCATCTGGACAATGATCGAGAAGATTTAGCATGGCTGGCGTGAAGCCTGCGGATACCTGCCCGCGCGAAAAACCCACGCTTTTCACCTGTCGAAGCCTGAGTCATCGCCGTCACACCAGAGCGCGTCAGTCATAGGTCTGTGTCAGCAAGGTCGGGTCGGCGGCATCGGGCCGACTCGCCTTGACGTAGGTGTCGAAGTACTTCAGTACCCGATCGGATTCTGCGTTCGACAGACGCTTTACGGTCGTCACATAGGTCTGCGGTGCGGCGGCAGTGGCAATACCTGGCTTGCCGCAGGTCGAGCGCAACGTGTCGATGCGTGATGCGGTGATCGCGGCGGTGGTGCTTTGCGCGCTGGCAAAGCTGCAGGTGGGCTCGACAATGGAGCCGGAGAATACGATTTCCCCACTTCCCGCCAAAGCGGATGCCGAGTAGAGCGCCATGGTGCTCAGGCAGCTGGCGTTGATGACAAAGGAGGAAATCCTCATGTCGGTATGCCTCCCTGTGGAGTTTGCGGCCCGCGAATTCGCGCCGTATCAGGGTTCAGGCTGTGCTTAAAATCACACCCACATTGCCTACCCCGTCACACTCCGGGTGTGAGGGGATTGCGAAATGATGCTATAAATCAATAACTTGTGAAGGAATGGCGACGATCTGCCGGGAAGTCCTCACGAAGCGGCCGTTATCACCGCCGTTTCGGCGACATGGTTTTCCACGCTGAGGCGATCCACTCATGCCGTAGAACACCCGTGCGCGCGGCAGGTCGGCAGATCGGGAATGCGATCCGGCAGGCGCCTCGATGGCTTCGTGATGTCACCTTGACGCAGGTTCGCGCAGTGTTTGGTAATTCGTTTCGCCAGCAGGAGCGTGTGATGATGAAAACCCGCGGGAAGCTTCGACACATGCTCGACGCGCTCGACGAGGCAATGCCCGGCGTGATCAATGCGAATTTGGATGACCGGGATTTCTGGCCAGCCTTTCATCTGCTGGCCGATCCGATCCAGGATGGAGCGGGCTTCAACGATTACATCTGGGTGTTGAATCAGATCAATGACATTCAGTTCAAGCACAACAAGCTGGCACCGTTGCCCGTGGTCGTGCGTGCTTATCTGTCAATGCCGCGATAGCAGCACGACCGACTGATCGTGCGGTCTCGGATAAGCGACTTGAAAACGAGCTTCAGGATCGTCGCTGAAATCTGATCCCACGTCGTGTATCGGGCCATTCACCGTGCCGAAGCGGATCAACTGCCTTGTCGCGCGAGCAATGCTTCCACCTCACTCAACTGTGGCATGCCGCCCTGTGCGCCGAGCTTGGCTACCGACAACGCTGCAGCGGCGCAGGCCTTGCGCACGGCGGTGGGCAGGCCTTCGTGCAAAAACACCGCGAGCGCCGCGTTGAAGGTGTCGCCGGCGCCGGTGCTGTCGACCACATCGACGTGGAAGCCAGATTGATGGATTGGATCGCCTTGTTCGCGATACCACGCACCCTCAGCGCCGCGGGTGAGTACGACGGGGCATGGCGCGCGTTCCATCAGCATACGGAAATCCGCGTTTGCTTCGGCTCCGGCCGAATCACCTAGCAAGATCGCCAGCTCGTGCTGGTTTGGCGTGACGTAGCGGGCAAGCTTGAGCCACTCCAGTGGAAGCTTTTGCGCCGGTGCCGGGTTGAGGATGACTGGCACGCCGAGGCGATGGCCGAGTCGCAGTGTCGCCTCGACCGTCTCCAGTGGAATCTCCATCTGCACCAGCACGCTGTCGGCGCGGGCGATCAGCTCGCGCGCACGTTCCACATGCGCCGGGGTGATCTGTGCGTTCGCCGCAGGCACCACGATGATCTGGTTCTCGCCATCAGCGATGGTGATCGAGGCGGTGCCGCTGGCGCAGTCATCGAGCAGGGCAACGTGGGTGAGGTCGATGCGTTCGGCGGCCAGTCCCTGCCGCAGTTGTTTGCCGAACGCGTCATCGCCAGTCGCGCCGACGAGTACCACTTCGGCACCCAGCCGCGCTGCGGCTACCGCCTGGTTGGCGCCCTTGCCGCCCGGCACCGTGAGGAAGCGTTCACCCAGGATGGTCTCGCCGGGGCCGACAAAGCGCGGCGCCTGCGTGACCAGGTCCATGTTGATGCTGCCGACGACGACGATACGAGTCATGACATCCCAAGCCGACGAATCGAAGAACGGCGACGAGCATAAGCGATGGCGTCATGCCGTAGTGCGAAGGGCCGGCGGCTGCCGGCCCTTCGGCGATCGCATCCGCGAAAATCGTTTTACTGACCGCCGGATGAGTCGTTGGACGAACCCTGCTTGTCCTGACGATGCTGCATGGCCTGCTGCATCATCTGCTGGTATTGCTGCTTCTGGCTGTCGGAGAGAATGGACTGCAGCTGGGTGTTGCTGTCCTGCATGATCGAGCGCATCTTCGCGCGGCGATCGCTCGGAGCCATGCTGGTATCCGCACGCAGCTGCTGCATCTGCTGCTGTCGACTTGCCAGAATTGGCTCGATCTTGGCGGCCTGCGCCGGCGTCAACTGGAGCTTGCGGCTGAGCCGCTCCGTCTGATGCTGAGGATCGGGTGGCTGGTGCGACGGTTTCATCGAGGTTGAGTCAGCGGATGCTGCAGCGTCCTGGAACGGCTGCGCAACCGCGACGCCAGTGCCGGCGACAGCCAGGGTGAAGCCGAGCAAGGCAAGGCGAAAAGCAAGTTTCATCGCGATACTCCAAGGTTGAGTGGACAACAGGATCCAGAACGCGGGATCCGGCTTGAGCGTTGACGCCGGCCTCCGGCCCCTTCGCAAAATCGCCCTCTCCTCGTCATTCCTGCGTCGGCTCGTCATTCCTGCGAAGGCAGGAAACCAGCGGCTTCAAGTTCTTGAGGAGCAAGGGCACTGGGTTCCTGCCTTCGCAGGAATGACGAGCTGGGGAACAGGGCCCATTCGAGGTGCCATGAGGCAGCTTCAGGCGCAAACACATTAGTCGACACTTGAAACAGGTGTCGCGGCACCCGATCCCCTTCTACGTCGCCGCCCATTTTCAGCGTCGTCGCCCACTCAGGAGATAGTGATGATCGATCTGCACTACTGGCCCACCCCCAACGGTCACAAGATCACCATGTTTCTCGAGGAAGCCGGTCTGCCCTACGAGATCAAACCGGTGAACATCGGCAGGGGCGACCAGTTCAAGCCGGAGTATCTGAAGATTTCGCCGAACAACAAGATGCCGGCCATCGTCGACAACGATCCGCTGGGTGGCGGCGAGCCGCTGAGCATTTTCGAGTCGGGCGCGATCCTGCAGTACCTGGCAGAGAAGACCGGCAAGTTCATGCCTGCTTCGACGCGCGAGCGCTACGTGGTCTTGGAGTGGCTGTTCTGGCAGGTCGGCGGGCTTGGTCCGATGCTGGGCCAGAACCATCATTTCAATCGCTATGCGCCGGAAAAGATCCCGTACGCGATCGACCGCTACGTCAACGAGACGCGCCGTCTGTACGGCGTGCTCGAGCAGCGCCTGGAAGGACGTGCGTTCATCGAGGGCAAGCGCTACACCATCGCCGACATGGCGGCGTATCCGTGGATCGTGCCGTACGAGGCGCAGAGCATGCAGCTCGAGGATTTTCCGAATCTACAGCGGTGGTTCGAACACATCGCTCAGCGCGACGCGACGCGGCGCGCCTACGCCATGGGCGAAACGATCAAGGACCAGGTCGACATCACGCAGGATGAAGAGGCGCGCAAGCTTCTGTTCGGACAGGGCGCGTTGAAAAAATGACGCGGCCATAAGCAGGTCGCGTATGGCGTCCATCCCGAAATGCCAGTAGCAAACCCTCGGACTCGATCCGGGGGTGCACTCCTACCCAAGCAACGCATCGACCTCTTCACGCAAGCCGCTCCAGGCGCGCTATGGAAGATATCGAACGGATATCTAAGCGCGACTTACCCCGGAGCCGCCCTGCTCAAGCGGCGGTGCGGCGCCGGCCACTGCCAGCAGTGATTGCGCGTAGCTGTCTTCGATGCTGACCGTGGATACCTCGTCCCAGCTGAAGAACGACGCCTCGCGCATCCATTCCGCATCGGGACTGAGTTCCTGCATGTAGAAACCGTCTTCCTCGACGCTGGCGAGGCGGCCGATATAACAGACCTCGGCTTCGTCCTCGCTGTCCACGTGCACGCCGATCACTGGCGCCTGGGCGCCAGCGGCCTGGATGACTTCGCGAATGTTGTCCAGCGGAAATCCACGTGGCGGGCGCGGCAGGATGTGCTTCAGCGCCAGCGCTTTCTCGAAGAAAGCACGGTGCTTGTCCGGCGCTTCGAGCTCGGAGATGTCGCGATGACGCATCACATACATGCCGTCGTAGGTGATGCCGTCGCCGACTACCCACAGCAGGAAGAATTCGCGCCCGACGCCACCCACGTAGCCACAGAAGCTGCCGTGCTCGAGCTCCTCGCGCCACAGGCGCACCAGTGTCTGGGTCTCCTGCGCTTCGCGCAGCTGGGCGCGCAGGCCGGTCGTTTTCAGTTCAATGATATTGCTCACGGGACCTATTTTAACAGATTGACCTGACCGACTTGTTTAGAGCCTGTATAGAGGCTCCCCGCTGCATGAAAGGGCTTCATGGAGGCTAGAGGATGTAGCGGCTGAGATCCTCGTTCTGCACGAGGCTGCCTAGGGTTTTATCCACATGTTCGGCGTCGATCTTGTAGCTTTCGCCGGACTTGTCCGCCGCTTCGTAAGAAATTCTCTCCAGCAACCGCTCCATCACGGTGTGCAGCCGGCGCGCGCCGATGTTCTCGGTGCGCTCGTTGA
>Ga0302313_10000749_pt1 | contig 26799 bp, 20 predicted proteins | sample III_Palsa_N2_2_FD_200454 | JGI IMG/M metagenome (GOLD analysis project Ga0302313, IMG submission 200454) | Peat permafrost microbial communities from Stordalen Mire near Abisko, Sweden - III_Palsa_N2_2 | ecosystem: Environmental > Terrestrial > Soil > Palsa > Peat permafrost | place: Sweden...
CTTTCTTGTAGCAACGTTGTTTTCCACTGGTATCCCAAACACCAAAGCCGCCACCTGTGTAGACGAAAACCAAAGAACCATCTTGGTTGAATGCAGCAAAATTCGTGTACCCCGATCCCACCTTTGCAACGTCTTCTCCCGAACTGATATGGACAAGGCGCGCACTGTTCGGGCCTCCTACAATCGCTAGGTCTTTCTCGGGGAAAGCAGCTATTTGCGTGACGTAGTCGGGGCCATTCGGCACATCGCTAGCCTTAGTCCAATCGTTCGTACTCCAAGCAATCAAGTGTTTTCCGTTGCCGCCAACAAAGACCGCCCCGTTCCGTGAAAACTCCCCCTGCTGTGTGCTTGTGAGAGTGGCTATCAACTGGCCGGAAGAAACACCGAAAACTAAATCATTTTCACCGTTTGAGGAAACCTCCAGTTGGCTTCCCGCAGCATTGAACTCCAGTTTCTTGATCGTTCGCTGAACGCCTGGAGTTGAGGTTGTGATGGACCACGGAATTCTCCTGATCAGTTTGCCCGTCGCCGCGTCGCAAATCTCGATTCCGTTTCCATCCTTCGCAAGCAGGCGGCCATCGGGACTCAATGCAACCGTGGTGCCTCCGTCTAACGAGTAAAGCTTTGCTCGTCTTTCAATGTCCCACACGTCCACGTGCCCAGGCGTACTTCCAACAGCCAGTGTCTTTCCGTCGCCGCTAAACGAGAGGCTTAACGCCTGAACCATGGATGCGCCTCCATATACCGCAAAGGAGCCTTTAGTTCCTCCCTTGCCGTCGCTTTCCATTGGTCCCAGCACGACCCTACTTTTCTGTGGTTCCACGCCGTGGTCGCGGAGCGTAAAGTCCGAATCGGGGAACGAATTGACGCCGGGTAACCCCGAAGGCTTCTCCTGCGCTGACAGAAGAAAGGACGAAAAGAAAGCCACGATGCAGATCGCTCGACTCATGAATAGAAATTACCCTTTCAGACGACCTTTATGAAGCGCCCGTAAAGCCAGCTTTCCGCAACTTCGCAATAGTCCCGATAGACGCCGTTCTCGTCAGTTGTGATTTTGATGTGTGCCAAATTGCCAAGTCACTCATTGACATTGGTAAAGCGGTCAAGCGAACCGTCCTCGAAAGTCGGGTTTGAACAACTTCGAATTCCGCTAGTCGCAGGCTGTCGAAACAACTGTGCATTGCGTGGTCGCTGCCTAAAAGCGAATAACCGACAACTACTTAATCCCAAACCCCGCCTGGATCTGCTCCAGCGACCGCTGCTTCGTCTCCGGATACACAAACAGAACTACGAAAAACTGCAGGGCCATCATCGCCGCGAAAAACACAAAGGGCAACGCATGACTCTTCGCCGCAATATACGGAAAGATCCCCGCAATGATCGCATTCATAATCCAATGCGACGATGACCCCACACTCTGTCCCTTCGACCGTACCCGCGACGGAAACACTTCCGAGATATAGACCCAGATCACCGCTCCCTGCGAAACCGAGAAGAACAGAATGAACATCATGAAGAACCACATCAGCAGTCCGTTATGCGATCCCGTATAAAACACCCACGCCACGCCCGCCAGCGCGATCGTCGTCCCTACAGACCCGATCAACAGCAGCGACTTCCGCCCCAGCTTGTCAATCAAGCTCATCCCCAAAAACGTAGCAATTAAATTCACCACCCCCACACCTACCGTCTGCAACGCAGCCGAGTTCGAACTGAATCCCGCCGACGCAAAGATCGAGTTCGAGTAATACAGCAGCGCATTGATTCCCGACAGCTGGTTGAACATCCCAATCGTCACCGCCAGGAACAGCGGCAGCGCATACCGCCTTGCAAACAGCGGCTCCGGTTTCACCCCGCGCTCCAGGTGTACCGAGTCCATAATCTCCTTCAACTCTTCTTTGGAATTCGGCGACCCCATCAGCCGCAACACCTCCAGCGCCTCGTCCGTTTGATTCGTAGTGACCAGCCAACGCGAGCTCCGCGGAATCCCATACAGCATCACCAGGAACAGCACCGACGGCACAATCGCCACCGCAAACTCCCACCGCCACTGCCGTGCCCCCAGGTGCTGCGTCACGATGATGTAGTTCGATAAGTACGCCAGCAGGATGCCAATCACAATATTGATCTGGAACAGCCCCACCATTCGTCCGCGCCACTTCGCTGGCGCCAGCTCCGCGATGTACACCGGCCCCAGCACACTCGATCCGCCAATCCCCAACCCTCCCACAAACCGCGCCACCATCAGCGCATCCCAGTTCCACGCAAACGCGCACCCAATCGCCGAGATCAAATAAAGAAACGCCATCACCCTTAGCGCCTCGCGCCCACCAATCTTCTGCCCCAGCACCCCGGAAGTCATCGCCCCCACAATCGTTCCCGCCAACCCAATCGACACCGTCAACCCCAGCGTCACAGGCGTCAGATGAAACACGCTCGACAACTGCTCCGTAGTGCCGGCGATCACGGCCGTATCAAACCCAAACAACAACCCACCTAGAGCCCCCACCACGGTAGCCTTCGCCAGATATCGATTCAAAGTCATCCCCCCGTCCACGACTACAACCATATCCGGCGCCAATCAAATCCGTACAGGAAAGGTCCCCCGCTCCTGTTCGCCAGAGTCACGTCGTGCCCTCGCCGTCCGCACGACCTGGGTCATTTCACCCACCCTCCGACAACTTCAGGCAAACGTGCGTCCCGAAACTAGGCTAAAGACGTCGCTGAGTAACCCGAAACCGGGCTAAGTATGTCAAAAAACACCCCAAATTCACACCCGTGGCGGCACCACGTAGTACAAAATGGCGAAATAATGTGCCACACTTCCAGCCAAAACAAACAAATGCCACACCGCATGAAAGTACCGCACGCGGTCTAAAGCAAAGAAAACAATACCCAAACTATAGAACGCTCCCCCAGCCACCAGCCACGCCAACCCATGTCCCCCAATGGCGTGATAAAGCGGCAGAATGGCAAGCACAATCCCCCACCCCTGGAGTAAATACACCACCGCCGAAGCCACCTCAAACCGTTCAATCAAAAGACTTTTGAATACCACCCCGGCAATGGCCAACGTCCACACAAACCCAAACAATGTCCATCCCACACCACCCCTCAGCGACACCAGCGTGAACGGCGTATACGTCCCCGCAATCAGCAAATAAATCGCCGAATGATCCAGAATTTGAAAAACGTGCCGCGCCCGCGTGACCACAAGTGAGTGGTAAAGTGTTGAAAAAAAATAGACAATCACCAACGTAGCAGAGAAAACCGAGCAGCTAGCCACCACCCACGCATCGCCTCGAGTCGACGCATGAATGAGATAAGCCGCCCCCGCAATAGCTAAAAACAGCCCAATACCGTGCGAAATCGCATTCGCAAGAATGTCGCCAAGAGCTATTTCTGTTTTCACCCGGTCATCATAGTCCGGACAAACTGCCAGGTCAGTGACGCGTGTTTTCACGCAGAATTGCCCGAAATATCGCCTAAATCCGCAATCCGCGCTTGATAAGCCCGGGCGATCGATTCGCTAAGCGCCGACGAAGTGCCCTCCAACTCAACTCTTTCTTGCTCCAAAGCCTCCCGCATTCCTTCGTCTGATAGGAGAGAGACATTCGCATCCACGTTGAGAAGAACAGCATCAACGGCGGCTTTCATCAGTAATGCGCCACCGACGATGTCCGTAAGCAGATGCCGGTCTGAAAGGTTGACCGCCCGCTCGGCTTGTTCCAAAGCCCCACAAATCTCTCTCGCGGAAGCTATGGGAATACGAGTAGCTTGCAGGATGGCTGCTTCCATAGCCTTGTTGCGCAAGATTTTCTCTCCGTCGGTGGTGCGGGGTAGGGAACGGGCATGCAGATAATCTTGGAAGGCTTGCGCGTCGTCGTCCGCGAACGCGCTCATCGATACAAGAGCGGAACTGATGGTTTTGCAAAGTTCGACGAGGGCTTCGCGTCGAGTGGCATCTTCTCCGGAACGCTTGAGGGAGATGCTCGCGCCCTTATGTACCAGAGCCAGGCCCAGCGTTGCGGTGAAAACAGAGATCGAACCGCCTCCTGGCGTAGGGCTTAGGGAAGCGGTGAGATCGCGCACTTGGGTGGCGTTCAACGCCCAGATGGACGTGGGAGTTTCGCCCAATGAACGAATGTGCAAGCTGGACATGGCTTCGATTATGCCGCATTTGTTGAAAGCCTGTCCGGGGTTAAAGCCAGTCTGGACGCCGAAGGCACGCGCCGGCAGATGGAGCAAACACATTTTTACAAGGGATGTATCGCCAACGCCTGAGGCCAGTGCGTTTGAGGTGGACTTAGCTGGGTTTCGGGTTACAAATCGACTGCTTGAGCCCGGTTTCGGGTAGCGGAAAAACGTAGCCACGGAGTCAAGGCTCCTTGGCAGTCGTTTATGTCGGCCCCGCAGTGGCTGTCACGTACGCCGCATCATTGGAGTCAATAGAGCTATCTTGCCTGAAGGAGAAGGAACGTCAGGTAACATCGATGAAGTTTGGATCTTAAGCTGTAATCCAGATAGGACTCTGTATCACGTGTTGGCGGGTGCAGTCGGACATCCCGGACTCTGAGAAAGTGGAATTTGCAATGGAAGACTTTAGACGGCTGGCTCGCCTGCCGGCATATGTGTTCAACGTAACCGGGGAGCTTAAGGCCGCCGCACGCAAACGCGGTGAAGACATCATCGACTTCGGTATGGGCAATCCAGATGGTGCGACGCCGAAGTTCATCGTCGACAAACTCATCGAAGCTTCGCAAAGGACGACGACACACAGGTACTCGCTGTCTCGCGGCATACCTCGTCTACGCGCTGCGATCTGTAACTGGTATAAGAGGCGCTACGATGTCTCGCTGAATCCTGAGACAGAAGCGATCGTCACTATTGGATCGAAAGAGGGCATTGCACACCTGTGCCTGGCCGTGCTCGATGATGACGATACAGTTGCCGTACCGAATCCAAGTTATCCGATCCATATCTTTGGACCCGTGATCGCCGGCTCGAAGGTTCAGAGCATCGCCATGGACGAGATGGATCAATCCACTCTGATCGAGAAGTTGGAATACGAACTGCCGAGGATGCAGCCTCGGCCAAAGATTCTGATTCTGAACTTCCCTGCGAATCCGACCACCGCCTGCGTTGATCTCTCCTTTTTTGAGCGCTTGGTGCCGCTCTGTAAAGAGTTAGGCATTTATCTCGTGCATGATCTTGCCTATGCTGACATCACATTCGATGGGTACGTAGCGCCAAGTGTGATGCAAGTACCGGGAGCCAAAGAGATCGCCGTCGAATTCTTTACCCTGTCCAAGAGCTACAACATGCCGGGATGGCGAGTCGGCTTTATGGTCGGATGCCCGAAGCTTGTAGCCGCCCTTGGGCGGATCAAAAGCTACTTCGATTACGGGATGTTTACTCCGATACAGATCGCATCGATTGCGGCATTGGAGGGCCCACAAGCCTGTGTGGGGGAGATTCGCGACATCTACAAGGCGCGTCGCGATGTGCTGGTGCCTGGCCTCAACAAGATCGGGTGGCCGGTGGAGCTGCCAAAGGCGACCATGTTCGTGTGGGCGCGGATTCCAGAGCAATACCGTTCGTTGGGCTCGATGGAATTTTCGAAAAAGCTTCTAGTTGACGCCAAGGTCGCCGTGAGCCCAGGTATTGGGTTCGGCGATCACGGGGACCAACACGTACGCTTCTCGCTCATCGAAAACGAAGAGCGCTCGAGGCAGGCGTTGCGAGGGATTAAGCAGATGTTCAAGGTGGGGTAAGTCTGGCTTAATGTGCGAAAGCGGAACCTCCCGTACCGCCATGTACAAACTCCTTTCATCCAAGCCTTAAGTAATCCACAGGTAACATTCCGCTGAAGCGGTAGCCCCTTCGCGCTTTGTCGCTGAGTTGCGAGAGAGACGCTTGACCCTGTCTCGTTTGGCCGTTGATGAACCCCCTTCAAGTCAAGATATTCGATTGAACTGACTGGAGGAAGGGGAGTTTCGCTCACACTTGCGACGGTAAGATCCTGAAAATCAATGAATTAGATAGCAGCAGACATCGATTTTCATGGCAAAAGCCTCCTTGGGCGGGCTTGCGAATCGCCCCAGGCCTATTTTTCTATCTATTGAATTCAAAGAGATTAATGCATAGATTCCTCGAAAAGCCGCTTCGCTCACTACTCGCGATTCCCAGAGTTTATGAACTGGTTAATTGTCAAAAAGGGGTCTTGAGGGTCGTAGCGTACCAACACTTTTGAGCAGTTGTGATACGGTCGAGAGTAACTGCTTAGACAGTTACTATAGTGTCTTTTCGTAACGATGATCCTGAGGGACAGTGACCCCGGGAATGTTGCGGCGAAGGAGTCTGGCACGGTTTAGAGGTGCGTCTTGAGAATATTGAAATCGATTGGCCCGAACTCCGGGATTGCGACCCCCTCTTCCGACCAAATCTGCGACAGTCCCGTGGCGCGGATGCCAGTTCCAAATATCATTACAGTCCTTCCAAAGAGCATTGCTGCCGGAGCGAACGTCGCCGCGAACTCAGCCATTCGATTGAAGGCTCTCCTCGTTGTTATTGTTATGTTCCTTTTTGCGGTGCCAGCATTCGCATCTGCTCCGGTTTGCATGTACCAAGACGTGCAATCGGGGCCTGCGACAGGCGGAGAGGGAGGCGGTGGTGTCTACGTTGACGTATATGGCGCCAACTTCGGATCGTCTTTATCTGCCGTTACGATCACCGTCAATGGAACGACCGTCACCAACAAAATCTACCTGGGGGCCGACAACACCGGCAACCGTCAGCAGTTAGGTTTTCAGGTACCCAGCGGAACTACAGGCAGCGGGAATATCGTCATCACCACGCCTGGAGGCTCTTGCTCAAACATGATCTTCACGGTGAGGGCGGCCTCGATCTATTACATCGGCTCGGGCACGGACAACGTGGCGACCGGGGCGTCCTTTAGTTGCAGCACGCTGAAGAATGGCACGGCGGGAGACGGCTTAGGCGGAAGCGGCACTTATGCGAGTCCGTGGACGTTAACCGACGTAGTGAGCATAGGGGTGAATGGCGGAAGCAGCAACACAGGCCCAGCCACAAACGCCCGAACGCCACAAACGTACTACAACTGCATCTCGCAGGGCGACGTCCTCGTGTTTCTGAATGGCGTGAACTTTCCATATTTTGGCGGAAGGTTGTACTCGACTCTTGCCTTTGACAATGGATTCACGTCGCCCATCTATACGACGGTCATGGCAAGGCCAGGGGGGTCGGTCGTTTTAGGCGGAGACGGATATGTCTCATCCGGCATAAGAGACTACGCCGATGAGTACATGGTCGTGGCTGGACTTACCTTGACGGGAACATCAAACATGAGCAGTGCGGGAAGCGCCTTGGCTTTTGGCGAGACAGCCGCAGGCCCGGACATGCGAGCCGTGGGGAACACCATATATTGCCCTGATTGCTTTGGCTCCGCTGGAGCATTAGCTGGAGGGTTTGAAGGAGACAGCAGCACCAATGACGAGGTGCTGGGCAACTATGTGAAGGGAGCAAGTTGCACTGCTCCGGGCGGATTGTCGAACAAGCAATACCACGCGATCTACGTCTACGGAAACGCGCAGGAAATCGCATGGAATAAGATCGCTGATGTCTGCACCTACAATGGCATCCAGATCAACTTTGGACCTGATGATGGGATTGGATATGGCAATTTCAGCATCCACGATAACGACATCGAGGGAGCGAATGGCGCTGGAATCAATCTAGCCACCCTGGACCCGGCTCAGGGTCCGATCAACATCTACAACAACATCATTCACCATGTTGGGATACAACCCGCAAGCGATTCTGATGGAAACCATGCGTGCATTTCGTCGCCCGGCGAGGCGCCCTCAGCAGGAAGTGGAACGGTAAATATCTACAACAACACGATGTGGGATTGCAGTTCCGATCTAAATACATCGTCGGTCAGCAACGCCAGCGCGTTCCTCGCCTTCTATGAAACCGCGCAGACGGGGCTGACTTTCAATCTCACCAATAACATCATCGCGCAACCGGCATACACCTACACTTCCGAGCAGAACGTCTTTATCTCCTATACGGGGGCCCCCTACCCCACTGTCACAGGTAGCAATAACCTGTTCTACAGCGCTTCGACGCCTGGCAGCACTGCGCCCGCACTCTTACTCACATCACTAACCATTCAGACGAACCCGCTCTCTTCCAGCTCCACGACGCCAGGGCCGTGGACGAATATGGATCTTCAGGATGGCAGCCCAGCTATCGGAGCTGGGAGCACATCGCTGTATCCAAGATCGGATTTTGCTGGCGTCACGCGGAGCAGCCCTCCGAGCATAGGGGCGTTGGAGTATGGCAGCACATCGTCGGTAGAGCAGATTACCGTCAGTGCCACGCCGAATCCTGTGACCCTGGGACAATCGGTTACCCTGACGGCTACTGTCGGGCAAACTTCCAGCTCGGTTCCGACGGGGAGCATCAATTTTATGAATGGGAGTGTTTCTCTGGGGCAGGCTTCACTGGACAGTCAAGGCACGGCGACCCTCGTGCTTTCGTCGCTGGCTGCTGGCTCCTACTCGGTGGTTGGCTCCTATTCTGGCGACTCGAACTACCCGGCGGGCGAGTCGGGAGTTGTTTCTCTGCAAGTACTCTCCACGACGGAAACGACTTTGGTTGCGTCTCCGAATCCAGTCGCCGCAGGACAGACCCTGAACATGGTGGCGACAGTGAGCGCTAGTGGAACGGCGTCGCTGTCTGGAACGGTCAACTTCATGAACGGGTCCACCGTGCTGGGATCGGGTAGCGTGAACGCCTCTGGAGTGGCAACGCTGTCCATAGCATCTCTTCCCGCTGGAACCTACAGCCTGACTGCCCAGTACTCGGGAACTGCAAGCTTTGTGGCCAGCACATCGGCTGCCGCTTCTGTGACGGTGACTGCTTCTACTGCGACAACAACAACAAGCCTGGTTGCGTCACCGAATCCGGTCACCGTAGGACAGACGCTGAACCTGGTGGCGACGGTGAGCGCCAGTGGAACAGCGTCGCTGTCTGGAACGGTCAACTTCATGAACGGGTCCACCGTGCTGGGATCAGCTAGCGTGAGCTCCTCTGGCATCGCAACGCTGTCCATCGCGTCTCTTCCTGCCGGAACGTACAGCCTGACTGCCCGGTATATGGGGAATTCTAACTTCCTCGCGAGCACATCCGCTGCCGCTTCGCTGACGGTGACTGCTTCTACCGCGGCAACAATAACAAGCCTGGCTGCATCCCCGAATCCAGTCACGACGGGTCAGACGCTGAACCTGGTGGCGACGGTGAGGACGAGTGGAACAACCTCGCTGTCGGGAACAGTCAACTTCATGAATGGTTCCACGGTGCTGGGATCGGGTAGCGTGAACGCCTCTGGGGTCGCGACGCTGTCCATTGCATCTCTTCCCACCGGAACGTATAGCCTGACTGCCCGGTATATGGGGAATTCAAACTACCTCGCGAGCACATCGGCTGCAGCTTCGCTGACGGTGACTGCTGCTACCGCGGCAACAATAACAAGCCTGGTTGCGTCACCGAATCCAGTCACCGTAGGACAGACCCTTAACATGGTGGCGACAGTGAGCGCCAGTGGAACAGCGTCGCTGTCGGGAACGGTCAACTTCATGAACGGGTCCACGGTGCTGGGATCTGCTAGCGTGAACTCCTCTGGCGTGGCAACGCTGTCCATCGCATCTCTTCCCGCTGGAACGTATAGCCTGACTGCCCGGTATATGGGGAATTCTAACTACCTCACGAGTACATCGCCTGCAAGTTCAGTGGCAGTGACCACTTCTGCCCCGACGACGACCATAAGCCTGGTTGCGTTACCGAATCCAGTCACCGAAGGTCAGGCGCTCGTCTTGACTGCAACGGTAACGGAGAGCGGAACACCTTCGCCGACCGGTACGGTCAGCTTCATGAATGGGTCTGCCGTCATGGGAACAGCTGTTCTGAATTCCTCCGGCGTGGCCACGCTGTCGATCACGTCTCTGGCCGTCGGAACATATAGCATCACTGCCCAGTACCCCAGTGTCGCAGGCAACAATCCGCAGGGGTCGGGCAGCGCGAGTCCCGCATCAGCCACGGTGTTAGTGACGGTCGATGCTGCTACCGTGCCGATCGTCCCATCCTTCAGCATGACCGTAAGCGGGAGTACCCCGAGCGTGTTAGCGGGGCAGACGGCAGTTTACTCGCTCGTAGTGACTCCAACCACGGGAACCGCACTGCCCGCGATAACGTTCGCAGCCTCTGGTCTTCCGGCCGGCGCCACAGCAACCTTTTCTCCGGCGATGATCGCTGCAGGCCGAGGGACGACAAACGTTACGCTGAGCATTCAGACTCCGGCGGCACAGTCGGCACGGCTGGAACGGAACAGGGAGTTGAACGGAGGACTACCCGTGGTGGCGCTCTGTCTATTGTTGCTGCCCTTCGGGCGCAGCAGCAGACGCTTCGGCAAACGCCTGGCGCGGCTCTCGAGCATGGTGCTCTTGCTGGCCGGAGCAACGTCGCTAATGGGGCTGACTGGCTGCGGCGCTGACGTCGCCCACTCGATTGCACAAAGTTACACGGTCACGGTAACTTCAGCTTCGGCGTCAGTGACGCAAACAGCGCAGGTCACGCTCGCCGTTGAGTAAGAACTGGGAACACCCTTATGCCGCAGTTACCGTATAAGGGTGTAAGTTTGTTCCGAGTTCCAAGACGCCCTCGCTCCTAACCTGTGGATCGACCAAGTCGATCGTAATGCCGGAGAGGGAGCATCGGTTATGAAGCCGCCGCGAATTGGGCCAACCCCAATGAGATGTATTCCCGGGCGAGTACGTTTGTGGATCTGAACGGTGTGGCCTGTGCTTCGGCGTTGCCGCCCTCGCGGTGATGTCGTACACTAAGCGCTTCAACGAGCGCGTCTTTCACCCCCCTCGCAAACTTTAGGAACTCACACCGTGAGAACTTCATCCATGGGCTGTTTCAAGTGCCTCTTCTTTGTCGCGATCTGCATTTCGCTGCTTGGCATCGAGCGTAAAGCTCACGCGAGCGTTACTTCCGCCAGTGACGGTATGTCCGGTGTTCCGGCAAGCGTTATTGGCAGCCCAGTAAATAGTCTCGCAAGCAACGCTTTCGCGGCCCATCCCCCGGACCACTCCCTCATGGTCCGATACACCGTCCTACCCGATGCTCGGTCAGTAGTTGCGACCGGGGCCGGCGGTCCGATTGCGGCTTCCAATGTTGACCCCAGGAAGAGCGGCACCTTCGTCGTGCGTGCCAAGAATGCTACGGCGAACTCGGCGTCGGGCTCCGCGTCGGAGGGGGCAACATCGGCCTCCTCCGACCCTCTCATTCTTTACACCGACATTACCTCGGGGCCGAACTCGGGAGGGGAGCGCAACAATGGCAGCTATCTTACGATCTTTGGAACTCATTTCGGCGCAACTCAGGGAATATCGACCGTAACCATCAACGGTCGAGCCGTGGCGCAATACATCCTGTGGTCAGATACCAAGATCGGCGTCCAGGTCGGCCACATCTCGTCTGGATCGATTGTGGTCACCGTGGGTGGCCTGGTTAGTAACGCAGATAAGACGTTTACAGTCAGGCCCGGCCACATCTATTACATCGGTCCCTCGGTCGATAATTCCGCCCCCGGAAATTGCCCTGCCATGATCTCTCGGAATTCGTATTCAACTCCGTGGGGATTGACGAACTATGCGAGCACCGTGGAAGCCAACTACAACTCGTCGACAATGCGGACCCCGTGGGTCTACTACAACTGCATGTCGCCAGGGGACACGCTCGTTTTTCTAAATGGCGTTGACTACCCGTATTTCGATGGCCGGGGATGGCACTCTTCTTTGACTCCAGACAACGCCAGCGTAACCTCAACAATGTTTATGACGATCATGGCGCGACCGGGAGCTAAAGCAACACTGGGGGGCGAAGGGTGGGCGATGGCTGGTATCCGCAACACGGGAACGTCCACTTATACGGTCTACTCAGGTCTTACACTCGTAGGTAGTGGGGATGGAGGGCAAGGACTTAGCCCAGATGCATACGATCGCTTTGTAGGCAACACGATCATGTGTCCTAGTTGCGTTGGGCAGGCCGGGGCCTTGGGAGGCGCGACAGGTGACATAGCGTTGGGAAATGTAGTGACTAGCGTGTCTAACGACACTGTAGTTCTTCCAAACGGCGCGAATAAGCAATATCACGCCGTGTACTTTCAAGGAAACAACTTCGAGTTCGCGTGGAATCGAATCTACAAGACGGCCGCGTACAACGGATTTCAACTCAATGAGGACGGTTCAAAAGGTTTCTACAATTTCTCCATTCACGATAACGACATTGCGGACGTGAACGGGAGCGGCATCAACCTGTCCGACATCGATCCTTCATCGGGTTACGTTCGGGTCTATAACAACATCATTCATCACACAGGGGTAAACATAGCCAGTGAAGGCGACGGTGGCGATCCTCATTCCTGCATCGCGGTCAAGGGATATGGAAGCTCAACTGGGGTTGGGACGGCTGAGGTCTACAACAATACGATGTATGACTGTAATTCCTACCTCAACATCAATCCGAGTACCAGTTCGGCCTGCGCAGTTCTAATTTACACGGGTCAGCCTAACGTAACGACGAATCTCGTGAACAACATCGTCTATCAGCCAGCCTATGCTGGCACGGGAAGACAGAACGTTTATATTTGCGGCGGCGGCGGCTCGATTTCCGGATCGAACAACCTCTGGTACAGTGAACGTCCTCCGCGGAGCGCGGCACGAGCGACCAGCTACGGGGCCATTAGGAATCCGCGGTTCGTTTCTGCTACGGACTACCACCTGCAGAGCGGCAGCCCTGCGCTTGGCGCAGGTATTGCGTTCGGCGGTCTGACCAGGGACTTTGACGGGATGCCCCGCCCGAAACCTCCGTCGATCGGCGCTTATGAATATTCCAAGAGCGACAGCGTTGCATCCCCTTCTCTTGCAGGGGTCGCCGCTGCCCCAAACGCAGTCGATCCTTTCTCCGCACACAAGCGAATTGTCGTCCTATCAATTGCCGTCGTTTCGCTCGTTCTTATCTGTATTGCCTGGAACTACAAGCATCCCTGAATCGATGGATTGAGGCAGCTTTTTAGCGGATCTTAGGGTGTGGTCTTTGAGGCAGGGACAGTTTAGGCGAACTGTTGGCGGGTTGCGGACGGCTGCGGCGGCTTTGGTACAGACTCGACTCCGCGACGTATATGCAGGCTGACATCGGGCTTTCGACCTTTCGTTGTTTGCGAATGCAGCGTGAATCGTTTTGTCTCGCCAGCGGTATCTGAATCAAGAGCATTGCGACTCGAATTGAAAATCTTCCATCAACAGGGAGGGGCTTCAGTAGTATCCTTTCGGGATGACAAAGCAGTTGAGAATGCTGGCCATCATGAACACTGGGATCAAGAAGCAGGGCAGCTTCGAAGACTACATCGTCTCCTTCGCCCGTAAAGCACGAGAGCAAGGCTGGGGCCTCGGATTTGTCTTCCCGAGCGTGGGTGCAGCCGATGTTCTCTCTCGAATCGAGAAAGAACAGGCCAGTATCTTTTTGACAAATGCAACTTGGAGTTCGAGGCAGGGTATCTTCGAACTCATTCGCGTTATTCGCGAGTTCAAGCCTAATATCGTCAACTTTCATTTCTGCGGCACGCTCAGTTTTCTGCCTATATTCCTGTTTTGTCGGGTCTCTGGCATCTCAGTCGTCTACCACTATCACGGCGAGATTCGACCTCTCCACACCCTGCGCTGGCGAAATACGCATCTCTCGGAACTACGGTTGCTCTCCTTATTCTGGAACAGGGTAATTGCGGTCTCTAGAGCCAATAAGGTATTTCTTCAAGCGTTGCATATTACGACTCCTATCGACGTCGTCTACAACGGCATCGATGTAGCTGGCTTTCTTCAGCGTTCTGCCGACATGGATCAAGTTGCGTCCGCTCAGAAGGACAGTGAGACGGTAAACTGCCTCTACCTTGGGTCCATCATTGATCGCAAGCGAGTGGATATCCTGCTGCGGGCATTTGCAATCGTAAGAGATAAATTTCCGGCGGCTCGCCTGGTTATAGTGGGAGGTGGCTCGTTGGAGAGTTCCTCGAAAAAGCTGGCAACTGAGCTACAACTCGACAATGTCGTCCACTTTACCGGCCTCATGGTCCAGTACCCCTTCGAGCTCCTGAAGCGGAGCAACATCCTGGTCAGCGCATCGGAGTCAGAGTCCTTCGGTCTGGTCTTTGCCGAGGCCATGTCGTTTGGTTTGCCCGTCGTTGCCTGCAAGGTCGGCGGCATCCCCGAGGTCGTTGCCGATGGAGAGACGGGCCTTCTCGTCGAAGCAAATGATCCAGATGCATTAGCATCTGCTCTCCTCATTCTTCTAGAAGACAGGGATTTGCGGACTAAAATGGGCAATGCCGGTTTGGAGCGCGTCAAAAACGCCTTCGAGCTTGAAGACACCATCGACGCCACCTTTCAGTCCTTTGCCCATGTAAGCTGATCTCTCTCCAATGCAGCCCTATACCTAACCCTACAACGTGCATTTACTGGGATGGAAGTTGCTGCTCACCTTCCAGATAGCAGTTTTCCATAAGCGTCGGCGATTCGACTCATCATGGTCTCGGTCGTGAATCTTTCTGTTGCCAAGTCCTTTCCCGCTGCGCCCATTGCTCGCGCCAGGGACGGATCGGAGAGCAGTCGGAGGATGGCGACCGAAAGCGCAGCAGGGTCCTCCGATGGGACAACGAATCCACTGATCCCATCTTTCACAGCTTCTGCGTTTCCACCGACGTCGGTTGCAACCACCGGGAGGGATGCGGCCATGGCCTCGACAAGGGCATTGGAGAAACCCTCGCTGCGCGAGGGAAGAACAAAGATGTCAGCCGCAGCAAGATGTTGGCGCAGATTGGCTACGCCGTCATCGAAATGGAAGTGGTCAGAGAGTCCCAAATCCCGAATGAGAGTTTGCAATTCTGAGAAATAGACTGGGTCCAGCACATCGCCAGCGATGCTAAACGAGACTTGTGGGAACTGCGGCACGATCGCCGCCGCTGCCTTGATGAATAGGTCGTGCCCTTTCACCCGGCGGATATTCCCTACGGTCGTGACCAGGAACTGGCCCGGAGCTTTGGCAGACCTGTAGGTCGTATCCCAATCGGAAAGGTCGAGGCCGTTGTAAATGGTCTGGACGCGAGCCGGGTCGATTCGGTCCACCTCGATGCGATGCGAGCGAACTTTCTCCGAGACGGCAAAGACCGCATCGGGGGCGCCGGCCATGAGTCGATAGGCAATGTTGTGCTTGGGTGCCCGGAGAATTCCCATATCTCTGCGGGCCCATACCAGCTTTGCCTTGGACATGGTCTTGGTGACCAGGCCTGCCCAGAGATCGGAGCTCTCAAAGAAAGTGTTCACGATCTGGACATTCTGCCGTTTGAGGAATTGTCGCAGATCCAGCGCTGCTCGCAGCGCCGTCAGATCGTAGGTGCGCTGGATGGGTAGCAGGTAAATGGAGCAGGGCGGCGACTTGAACTCAGTGATCGTAGGATCGATCGAAAAGGTCAGGATAGACGCGCGATATCCATAATGCGGCAGAAGAGCCGCGAGCCTGAGAACGATGCGTTCTGCGCCCCCCAGCGTTTTCGAAAACTGGTCCACTACGAGCAGGACGTGAGGCAAATCGCCATGCGCTGCATTCACACTGTAGCGTGGCTCCGACGGTAACGCTGCGATCTCAATCATTTGCCAACCTTTGAGCTACAACGCCGAGGGAACAGATTCAAGAATATATTGCAGACAGGGAATGAGGTCTCGTGTTGCGTGAACATCTTGGTTCTTGCTTGACAACATTCGATGGAGATGGGCGGATTGAGAACAGGGTTGTTGGGGCAATGGCTAAACGGCGCAGTCAATTGTGTGGGGGCAAGCAGAAAAGTGCATTCGATACGCAGAACATTTCACTCTGGGTGTTGATGTAGTCGTTATAGGCAGCGACAAAGCGGAATCCGAAAGGGCTTAGCAGATTTTCGAATGGCAGCAAAGCACCTCCGAAAACGTCCTCTCTTGGCTGAAGGTCGTTGAACTCCACCAGGATAAATCTTATGGCCTGCTTTTGTAGCATGGAACAACAGCCTTGAAGGACGACCAGGTCGAAACCTTCAGTGTCGATCTTTAAAAAATCGATACGGCTGATCATGTTTTCCGAGCAAAATGTATCTAAGGTGGTTTCTTTTACGCGAATGCTGCGTCCCTGTGTCTTGAATCGCTTCGCAAACCGCGCGTCCGGCGTAAGGCTATTGGTTTTGGACTCATCGTACTCGATCATTTCCACTTCGCCGATGTCAGTGCCCAAGGCAAGATTAAATCCACGAAATCGGGGGGAACCGCCCACCCTGGCAACTAATTTGGCAAATGTCGAAGGATGGGGTTCAAAGCTCAATACACGCGCTTCCGGAAACTCCTCGAGCGCAGTTAGCGCGGTCTCGCCATCATTTGCTCCAACGTCAAAGATCGTTTCGATAGGATTTTTCCACGCGCCAGCCAAACGCCTAACATCGGTGAACGGATTGAGGCCGAACTGACTCGATGGCACCAGAACTCGACCATGGCGCTCCAACATCCACTTGACTGACTTGACGATACGTGACCGGAAGAAGTTCATCTCATCCCCGTAATAACACCCAAAGCTTCGACAGCCCCGGCCAATTCCGGAACTCCCGACATTGCCAGTTTAGAACACGCAGTGCACGCTCCCCCTTAGCACTAGAGAGCATCAAATTGTGGATCGATAAATACTGGAGATGATGCTGGTCGACTTTTCTTGAGGATGGAAGCGGTGCTGGGTCAGCCTCGAAACAGGAATGCGTGTCTTCGGATGCAGGCGCTTAGAGAACAGCGTGGCGATTCCAATCTCTACGTTGTTGCTAGAGATCGACGAGTGAAGAGCGTGGAGCCGGTGGGGGGATTTTTGAGTTGCGCGTTGGGGTTAATTCACTCACTCAGGCGTACTGAAGGGAGCAGCATAGATATAAGATATGAGTTGATACCCTTATAAAGGCCATTGATTGTATAGAATCAACGGCTAGTGTCCCGAGGGACGAATGTTACTATAGGCGCATGTTAATTCATGTCGCCGTTGCGCGCGACAGCCCAAGAAGTGCTGCGCGGCGCGATGACATCCTTGCGATGCATGCATTCTCATGCACAAAACAGCATCGGCTAACGGAAGATCCGGAGGCAGCGGACCTCATTGTGCTTTCGGGCGATATAGAAACGTTGGCCCACGCAAGGGCGAACAAGCTGCTTCAGCGATATCCGGAGAAAACGATGGCGTACGCGGAGATCGATACGGTTATTCCGTTCGTTCCTGGAGTGTATGCAAGTGCCGCGAAGGAGCGGGGGTTGAAGCTCAGAAGAACGCAGAGCAATATCTATTTTTCGCGATATGGATGTTCAATGAATCCGGAGGTGCGGCATAGGCCGTTAGAGCCAAAGGAGCTTCTATTCTGTTTCCGAGGCAGACGAGACTGCACGGTGCGGACGAACATTTTGAATTACCCATACAACCGCCCGGATGTGGAAGTGCTCGAGACGAGCGGCTGGATGCACTGGAAAGAGGGTATAGTGGGCACGAGACAGGCGCAGAAAGACTATGCAGATGCGCTGGCGCGGTCGCACTTTGCGCTTTGTCCTCGAGGCATGGGCTTCGGAAGCATCCGGCTCTTCGAGGTGATGGAGATGGGAGTGGCTCCGGTGCTCTTGGCCGACCGCTACGCCCTTCCACCGGGTCCTGATTGGAACAGCTTCTTGTTACAGTTTCCCGAACGGGAGTTTCGGCGGTTACCTGAATTGCTGGAACCGCACGTGGCCGAAAGCGAGGAGAGAGGCCGAAGAGCGCGAGAAGTGTGGGAGCAGTTCTTTGCGCCAGAATTAGCCTTTGACAGGATGGTCGATCAGTTGATAGAAATCCGCAGCGAGAGGTTGATCTCGGAGAGACTCTACCGACGCACGTGGCCGCTGATTCAGTTGCGCGCAAGCGCCAGACGCGGGATATCCAACGTTCTGCGCACCGGCCTGAAGATGACAAGGCGAATCCGTGGGCGGAAGAGCAAGGAGGAGAATTCAGAGAGCAGGAACCCTGTCTGAACGCATGCCGTAGAAAGCAATGTGCGGGGGGAGATTATGACGACGCCGGAACTCGGCGATTCCAAACCAAAGAATCGGACTTCAATGCTTGAGATTGCGATCGGACCGAAGGCAGGATGTCGCATTCGGAGAACATTTCACCGTTGGTGGAGGTAGAGTTTTTTTAGACGGCGCCGAATCTCCCGGCTTTTCTTCTGCAAACGCTGGCTCTTTCGGGGGGCCAACTTTCTGTTGGCCTCGTCATCTGCCTCAGCAGCGATACAACTCCATCGAACCGGTGTCGAAAAGGGAGATTCCGGTCAAAATGCAATTTGACACGATTGTCTTGAAGTTTCGATTCTAAAGGCAAGAACTCTGTGAGGGTGGACGAGGATGGTTAAGCAAGAACCGGCGATGGACGCGGCCCAGGCAGGGAAGGGGAATTGGGCTCGCTTTGATTTTCCAATGGAGAAGGTATACGAAGCCGCTACGGAGTGGCGTCAAACTCTGGCCGGTATTACCCGCCCCTGGTTGTGTTGGAACGTAAGCGATCGCTGGTGCAGACTCCAACAAAGGCTCATTCAGGAGGTTGGCTGGACACCCGTAATTGGTTTCGATCCGCGTTGCGGACCACCTACGGTACTGCCGGGTTCGATCCTGATCGACTTCAACTCCCATTTTGGATTTGAAGTCATGTGGCCGCACTTTCCACTTGAATTTGCATTCCTGTTCGCTGACCGGCTCGCATTTTGGCATGCCGATCTGTTGTGCACGCTCGACACGATGCATTCGTTGCGGGACATGTTCGAAGCCTTGCCCGATGGCGCAACTGCGGCGGTCCCCAACTGGGGAGGCCGCCGCAATTTTCTCAGATTTCGGCGCCATCGTTATTGGGAACTGGTGGGCTGCACAACCAGGGCAGCAAGCGAGGATCAGTTCGAGCACGGTTGTGGCTGGTGGCGCTATATCAAGGATCATCCACGATGCGTAGACGAAGGAGAGCGGCACCGTCGCTCAAGGTACTACTACGATTCCGGAATCGGCATCATGTACTGGAAACGGCATTATGGCGGCCATGTTGTTGACATTCCGGAGAAGTTAGTTGCCGCAGGACACTGCACCTCGATCAATAGGAAGTCTTATCGTCAAGTCAACCCTGGCGGCGCACGCAATCTGGGAGCGGAAATCGACCTAAACTTCGACATAGAAGAGGTCGCTGCACGGCTTGGTATTGCACACTTACTTTAATCTGTCCTTACAATCGGAAGAATTCCCGTCCTCTATGGTGAGGCCGGTGACACGACCTTCTTTGGGATGATCAGCAGGCAAAGCAATTTCACACCTGCGCTATCGCCTCAGTGGAATTGCCAAGTACCTTTAATCATTCTGACAACAAGGTCTTTTCCGCTGATATCTTCAACGAATACTGGAGAAACAGCAGCAGGGGATGTCGCTGGCAAATCGACCTCAGCGAGGGCGTGCGTATCGATAGAGCCAGAAGGAATTCCAGACGTATTGCGTCCACCAAAACGCCGCACGCACCAGGGAGAGTTTGGAGTACTCACGATAGATCTTCCACGTGTCTGTCACCGCTCTCACCTTATTGGACGAACGGCTATTCGCAGACAGCCGGTAACGGCCCAGATCGAATGGAAGCCGATGACCATTTTCGCCCCCCTGGATGATACTTAGCCAACCGCAGAAGTCCTCGTGCGTATAGCGATAGCGATAGGGGAAGTGGAAGTCGGGCACCCGCTCGCGATCGATGACCATGCTGAGGCAACCGCCCGTGCCACGGCGAGTATGCAGCGCGCGCAGGTCCAGTACCTCCGGTCCGGTGATGAGAGCACCGACAAGTCCCCCGTCGTGGGAGATGTGACGGTAGTCGTGATAGATAAAGCCGTAGCCATGCGTCGTCATCCACTCCACGGCACGTGCGAGCTTTTCGGGGTGCCAAAGATCGTCAGCGTCAAGAAAGGCGACGAACCGTCCGCGAGCGGCGCCCAGCGCGACATTGCGGGCAGCAGAGGGGCCTTCGTTTTGGGGCGTGCGCAAGGAGCGAAAGCGTGGATCCTCCTTCGCCGCAGCCTCTACGAGAGCAAGCGAGTTGTCGGTGGAACCGTCATCTACGAGAATCTGCTCCCAATCCGTGAAGGTTTGCGCGCGAACCGTTGCGAAGGTTTCCGGCAACCAGCGTGCTGCGTTATAGACGGGAGTGATGATCGAAACCAGTGGCATGTTGCAACCTTTCCGCGGGCACACTAAACAGAGCGGTGCGACTGCGTGCATTTAGGGCGATTGGCCCTGCCGACGATGCAATAGACAGAGGCATATCGCGCATGACGGTGGTGACGAAAGCTACCCCGGATAGAAGTGGGAGCAAGTGCTTTTCAGAATATCAGCAGCGCCAGGCAATTCTTCATTTCCGCTCCTCCGAGTTGAAATATACCCAGCTGGCTTTCGGACGCAATCGCCCCAGAACAGCGCCAAATCAGAACTTGCGAAGCCGTTGAGGAACGGCTTGATCCTTGTGGTTCAGAAAGGCTGAAGGCGATGCACTCAAGATCGACTGCGTGAATGCAGAGAAGAGGGATTGCTTTACTCCACCGAGCACAGTTCTCTCAGAATGGGCGGACGAGGACCAAACCGCTGGGCAATCCGATGGACTGTTCTTAGTGAGCAGATATGCAAGGGCGCCTTCGGCCAGTTTGTCGAAGTTGGACTGGTAGACTACGCTTGCGGTAAACAGTGTATCGCTCTGGGGGAAACTGAATCTTGCAAGATGAATCAACTCCCGAGGCACGGACGCGCCAACCGCTCCGCAGGCTTCATCTTCTTTACCATGAGGTGACGCTACGCCGAAGCGAGTACTCCTATTCAATCGAACGCGAGCAGTTCGAGCGGCACGTTGATCTTTTTGTTCAGATGCGGAAGGCTGAGAGATTTGATCTGTGGCCGGAAGTGACGTTCGATGATGGGGACATTTCAAATTTCGAGTTCGCGCTTCCTGTTTTACAGTCGCGAAGCTTAATAGCCCGCTTTTTTATCACCGCGGGTTGGACAGGAAAGAGGCCGGGCTATATGGGGTGGCCGGAGTTGCGCTCCCTGCACGAGTCTGGTCAGTTGATCGGTGCGCATGGATGGTCCCACACTCTTCTTACTCACTGTACGAAAAAAGAATTGGATAGAGAGCTCAGCGGGGCGCGGCTGCTGCTGGAGGATAAGCTTGGAGCCTCAATTACGACGATGTCGTTACCGGGTGGCCGCTACAACCAGCAAGTTCTTGCGGCTTGTCGGGAGGCTGGATATTCAAGGATTTATACGTCTGAACCCAGCCCCGAACAGGCTCTCGATCGATATATGGTTGGTCGGCTGAATATCCGCGGGGATATGACCTTGGAATGGATTCAGAGTGTATTTGAACCTGGGAGCCGTGTGTTGTCGGGCCTGGAGCGCCAATATCGACTGAAAGCGGCCGCGAAGAACCTGCTGGGAGACCGGTTATATGAAAAATTCTGGGCGGTATTAAATAGAAAAGAGGCGGGTACTCGCGACGGTGGGGAAACCACCGCATGAGAGTTCTGCACATCATCAGTAGCGGCGGAATGTACGGCGCGGAGGCCGTAATTCTCAACATGTCCCGCACCCTTAATGAGGGACCGCATCGCAGCACGCTGGGAGTATTCCTGAACTCTTCGAACCCTAATCTGCAACTCCATGAAAATGCCTCCAGGGAAGGCATCGAGTCGCACCTGATCCCGTGCACAGGGAGACTTGATCGGACGGCCATTCGGCGTATTCGGGAGTTGGCAGCCCAAGCGGGCGCGGACGTGGTCCATGCCCATGGATACAAAGCAGACCTGTACGTCTATTTCGCGCTGCGAGGATCTAACCTTCCGCTGGTGTCGACGTGCCACACCTGGTACAACCATGACCCGAAAGACCGCTTCTTCGGAGTTGTCGACCGATTCGTTCTGCGCAGCTATGGAAATATAGTGGCGGTGTCGGAAGGTGTGCGAGAAGATCTGCTCAAGGCGGGTGTCCGTGCGGATAAAATCAGCATGATCCGGAATGGAATCGATCTTCGGACTTTCGATCGCGCATCGGATGTCGTGAAAGGCGAGTTGGGCTGGAGCGAGTATCCACTGATCGGGTTGGTGGGCCGTCTCTCTATGGAGAAGGGCGTCGATATCTTTCTGACGGCTGCGGCTCGTGTCCTGAATCAACTGCCGGACACAAAGTTTGTGGTGGTTGGTGACGGCCCTGATCGTGCCAAGTTGGACGCCCTGATCGACGAGCTCGGCATTCGAGGCAGTATGCGTATGCTCGGCCGTCGTGACGATATGCCTGCAGTGTATGCTTCGCTGGATTTGATGGTGTCCGCATCGCGGCGGGAGGGTCTCCCGATAGCCATTCTTGAAGGCATGGCCAGCCGCTTGCCTTTGATTGCGACACCTGTGGGCGCAGTACCGACAGTCATTTCTGACGGTCACACTGGAGTGCTGGTGCCTGCAGAAGCTCCGGAATTACTTGCGACTGCAATCATCGGCTTGCTGCGAGATGACTCGGAGCGGGCACGACTTGGCTCAGCGGCAAGGCAATTGGTGGAGGATCAATTTTCTGCGCAACGGATGACGGCGGATTATTTAGATGTCTATGAAGCGGCAGTTGCGAGAGCGGGACAACGCCGACCACGTGGGCTGAAGTCAGCGGTTGATTCTCGAGGAAACTCCAAGTGAGCGAACGGCGACTCCGTGTTTTCATGATGGACCTCTGGGCCACCGTTCCGTACTACACGGCGTATCTGTCGAGGGCTCTCCTTGCAGACGGCGTGGATGTGATGGTGGGGTCGATCACCTACTACCTCGATCCGGATTGCTTCTCGAGCCGAGGAATCAAGGTCGATCCTGGACTACTGAATATAGTGGGGCAGTATCCCCTGCCCGCGTTGCCGCGCAGAGCGCTGAAGCTGATGGAGGCGCTCGTGAATCTATCCGCGCTGACGGTGCGCTTCCTGATCTCTCCGCCCGATGTGATTCATGTCCAATTTCTTCCCATGCTGAAATGGCATCTGCCACTGGATCTCTGGTTCCTTACGTTTTGTCGCAGCCGGGGCTCGAGAATTGTGCTGACGGTTCACGATCTACTCCCTCACAATACGGGCGAGACCTACAAGCCAACTTTTCTTGAGCTATATCAAAAGGTCGATCGAATCATCTGCCACTCGGAACACATCCGGACGCTGCTAGAAACAGAGTTTTCTGTCGCTGGGAACAAGGTTTCAGTGATTCCGCATGGGCCGTTCTTTTATGATCTGCCTCCAGCCTGTGCGGAGCAAACTTCGCCGAGTCTTGAGGGGCAGGAATCGCGCAGTGTGCAGGTGTTGTGGCAGGGGATCATCTCCCCCTACAAAGGGGTCGACCTTCTGCTGCGTGCGTGGAGGGAAGTGGAGGCTCATGGCGGTGATTGTGAGCTAGCGATTGTTGGCACCGGGGCGCCCGAGTTGTTGGAGCAGATTCGTGAACAGGTCAAGAGCCTGGAGCTGACGCGCGTGGAGCTGCAGCTTCGCTTTATTTCTGCCCAAGAGCTTGTGGCGCTGTATCGAGCTGCAGATATTGTCGTGTATCCCTATCGTGCGATTACAACCAGCGGAGCGCTGGCGACGGGGCTGGCCTTGGGAAAGGCAATCATTGCCAGCGATCTGCCCGTGTTTCGCGAGTTGCTGACGGACCGGGAAAACGCGCTACTTGTCGATCCGCAGAATCAGGCTGAACTTGCGAGCGCATTGATGGAACTAGCGCAAGATGCAGCGCTGCGCGAACATCTCTCTAGCCGCGTGCGCGCGATGGACTTTGGCGACCGATCCTGGCTCTCGATTGCGAAGAAGACTTCACAGGTATATAGAAGCGCGCTTATTTCCCCGTCGCGACCCTCTTCCTCTCCCTTGCCAGGTGGCGTCTAGAGCTGTCTCATGGAACGCCTTGTCAAAATGGAGGGACCTACCCAATGCGCTGACCGTGAGTTAGGCCGTGACTCACGGTCAGAAACCAGCTCAGAGCCACAGGCGGAGAGGAGCAGATCATGAAGGAAATGGTACGATTTCTTGGATTGGAGAACCATCATCGGTTGTGCGCAAACTTCGCCCTCGTGAATCTGTAACTACACCGCAAACTGACCGCATTACCATTAAGTGAACATTCAACCGCTGATAGCAAGCCAAAAACTCACTACACAATCACGCAATCATAGTACTGGGCCGCTGCCTTATCGATGGATTAGGGAACACTTACGCCTTGAAATTAGCCGCATAGTTACCGTCGATGACCTCAAAATCATCTGTTCTGGAGTAGGTATGGGTTCCCAAGTTATTGCTAGCCCACTCTGGACTAATCCTTCCTACAGGAATTTCGATATATTCCATCTCGTTCAAGACAATTATTTCTGAGAAGCATAGGGCATAGCCATAGGCTTTCGCGCAGTCCTGGGAAGGCCGGATAAGCTTGCCATCGTGATAGAACAAGGCTCCGGCAGGTCGGGCCCTTCGCACATCCGATATAACTGGATTGTTGCGATGTGGCCTCCAGGGTCCACACAAGGATTCGGCATAGAACAATCCTAGTTCGTCGCAATTCGAATACTTGCCGTTCGACAACCCGACAAACAACCAGAACTTTCCGTCTGCATGGTGGAGAGTAGCATCAACTGCGAAAATATCCTTCAACAACACCGCTGCAAGCGACCAGCGAGTTGGAAAATCGTCTTCGCGATATAACTCCACCGTATGATTTTGTCTAGTTTCGGGGATCATGTACATATGGCCGTCATGCTCAAATAAAAATGGATAGGAAAGATGGTAAGGACGACGTAGAACTTCCACCGGTTCGCTAAGTGTTCCCTCCGAACCCACTTCCGCACAGGAGATAAGAGCTCGCCCTTCACTGTATCGATAATCTTCAAAAAATAGATAATTCGTGCCGTTTCTTTTGACGAGAAAAGGATCAGCGTAGAACCTGTCCATGGGCGGACGAACGATATGGTATTCCAAGGTGTTATCGAAACTACGTTCTGGCGACCGCTTTCTGATCGCTAGAAACCATTGTCGAAAGCGGCCTTTCAGACGCAAAGACATTTGCGTGCGAATTGTCCGTCGCAGGAAGCGCCAAAGAAACACCGCCATCTGGAAAGCATTTGGAATCGTATAAATCCTGCGAACATAGTTATTCTTTTCGGAGTAGGTCTCCAAGGACTCGATATATTTCCAACCCCGGGAGTACAAGTCACGTAACCTACGCAGGGCGAACTCCGCTGTCTTCCAATAGACAGGATTGCGGTTGCGATAAAGTGAAGTGAAATCTGTCGCGGAATAGCTCCGATAAATTACATGGCCACCGTCGAGGGAGTCTGTCAAAATCTGGAGGATGGAGCCGGATACAGGGTTCTCCTCATATATCTCCCAAAAGAGCGGCGGTCGCCCCCTATACTCAAGATTGTCATCGTGATGAAAAGACCAGATACCGTATTTTGCTACACGCAGAATCTCGCCTCGAATAATGCCAAATCCGAAGCGGAAGATCACATCAAGATTCGCACCACGGATTCGAGCAAGGTCATCTTCGCGAAAGAGATCCGTAGGGCCTTTGCGAACAGGATCGACCTTGATACATTCCGAGTCGCTCAAGAGCGTTGACAAATCACAGGGTGCTCTTGCGTCGGAATCAGCCTTGCCCCTCTGGTAATCCCAATGCTCATAGCGATGATAGAGCGTTAGGTTCCAGTGGTCCTTCAACCACTTTCGGAGCGAAGGCTTCTGCCTGGCCGCAGGCGTATTCAGAATGACCAGTGACACATGGGCAAACTCTGAGGCCTGAATATCCTCGATGATCTTGGCGACCCACGCACTGGTGGTCAACGAATCCAGCATTACCCCGATGCGCAACATATCCCTCCATGTCGCTTCTGGTTCGATTTGCCGTTGACCCTCATATTCTCGCCTCCGCAAAGAAGAACGACCGGATCCTGGGTAAGATTTGGCTGCGAACGTATGCCCGGAACGCCAGTCCAATCGTGATGAGGAAGACCGGTAGTGTGCCGATTACTTGCAGAATAAAAACACCAAGATTATGTGCGGGGAAAAGGACACCTACCGCATACGTGGCGATGGCGAAGGGAATCGATGACAGGAATATCGGCGCCCACACTTTCCACACAACGTCAGAGTAACTGAGGCCAACTAAATGAGAGATGTAACGCGGCCAGAACACCAGATGCACGACGAGGCTGGGCACCAGGGTTCCGATTGCGACTCCGTAGATACCATACCAATGGACCAGGATTAAACTTAGGGTCAGATTCGCGACACCTTCCCCAATTGCCCAGATTGCGCTCATCTTATGTTTTTCGATCCCGAAGGCAATCGCTCCTGCGGTCCTATTCGCGAAGGAAAAAAGAAGAGGAATGCATAGGATGATCAGGACGATACCAGACTGGTGCGCATATTGGGCCCCCATCCAAAGGCCAATGAAACTTGGTCCGCGCAGAATCAAGGTGATCAGGATCGGCAGCACAACCATGAGCATGGCGCGGGTGCCGTTCTTGTAAAGCATCAGGAGGCTTGCGCTATTGCCAG
>Ga0302313_10000753_pt1 | contig 26700 bp, 18 predicted proteins | sample III_Palsa_N2_2_FD_200454 | JGI IMG/M metagenome (GOLD analysis project Ga0302313, IMG submission 200454) | Peat permafrost microbial communities from Stordalen Mire near Abisko, Sweden - III_Palsa_N2_2 | ecosystem: Environmental > Terrestrial > Soil > Palsa > Peat permafrost | place: Sweden...
CGGTATCGCGGTGATCCCGGTGCGCGCCGATTACCTGGCGCCGCAGATGACGCTGCTGCCACAGTCATACAACTTCGCCGTGATGGATATCGCCATGCACGAATATTTGGGCATGGCGATGTACCACGTGTACAACGCCATGGGCTGGAATCCCCAGGCGACGCAGCCTGGTGCGCCGTAATGCTGTGGATGCGCGCTGCAACGTGAATCCGTAGGCGCGTCGATAAATCACTCGCCATGGACCAGCCCTCATGTCGTCATCCCTGCGAAGGCAGGGAAGACGAGCTGGTGGTGGCTTGCCCAGTGGGTAGTACCTGGACGAGTGGGTAGTAGCTCGACGAACTGTCAGTAGCTCGGCGAGCGGGTGATTGATCGACAAAATGCAAACTACAACCACTCGAGTATTTACATCCGCTGCAACACGCATCCACTCACTCCCGTTCGCCCTGAGCGTAGCGCAGCGAAGTCGAAGGGCCCTCGACGCTCACCCTTCGACGTCGGCCCGACGGGCCTACGCTCAGGGCGAACGGTTCCGGGCTTTCGATGAGCCCAAGCTCAGGACGAACGTCTCCAGACTTTCGACAGCCCCCACGATCATGGCAAATGGCCTTTCACGATTCGCGCATCACCATTAAGCGCAGTTCTGTCATGTCCTCGATCGCGTAGCGCACGCCTTCGCGGCCCAGGCCGGACAGCTTGACGCCGCCATACGGCATGTTGTCCACGCGGAAACTGGGAACATCGTTGACGATCACGCCGCCTTGTTCGAGTTCATTCCAGGCACGCATCGCGTGCTGCAGGCTGTCGGTGAAGATGCCTGCCTGCAGGCCAAAATCGGAATCGTTGACCATGCGGACGGCGTCGTCGAATGTCTTGTAACGGGCGAGCAGGGCGAACGGGCCGAACGCTTCCATGCGGTTGACCTTCGCGGCGAGCGGCACGTTTTCCATCAACGTCGCTTCCAGCATGGCGCCGTCGCGCTTGCCACCGCAAAGCAACTTGCCACCGGCCTTGCGCGCTTCCTCGATCCAGCCAAGCAGGCGTTCGGCAGCAGCCTCATCGATCATCGCGCCGAGAAAGGTGTCTTTCTTTTTCGGATCGCCCGCCTTGAGCTTTTTCACCGCCGCGACCAGGCGCTTCTTCAGCGCGTCGTAAATGTCATCGTGCGCGTAGATGCGCTGCACGCTGATACAGCTCTGGCCGGACTGATAGAACGCGCCAAAGATCAGCCGATCCACCACGTGATCCAGTTTCGGTCCCTGGTCCGCATCCACGATACAAGAAGCATTGCCGCCTAGCTCCAGGGTCACCTTTTTGTGACCGGCGCGTGCTTTCAGGTCCCAGCCGATCTGGCCGCCGGTAAAGGAGAGCAGCTTGAATCGCTCATCCTCGACCAGCGGATCGGCGTGTTTGCCATCCAGGGTGAGGATCGAGAATGCCCCTTTCGGCAGGTCGGTTTCTGCCAGTACTTCGCCGATGATCAGCGCGCCGATCGGAGTTTTCTCTGCGGGTTTCAGCACAAACGGGCAACCCGCAGCAATCGCCGGCGCAACTTTGTGCGCGACCAGGTTCAGCGGAAAATTGAACGGCGTGATAAACGATACCGGCCCCAGCGGCACGCGCCGGGTGTAGCCGTGATAGCCGTCCAGACGGCTGGCCAGTTCCAGATTCAGCGTTTCGCCATTGACACGTACGGCTTCCTGGGCGGCGATCTGGAAGGTTTCGATCAGCCGGGTCACTTCCCCGGCCGAGCCCTTGATCGGCTTGCCAGCTTCCACACATAGCGCGTGAGCCAGCTCGTCACGGCGCTCGGCGAAGCGCTTCGCGCAATGCTGCAGAACGGCTTGTCTTGCCCACGGCTTGAAATCGCGCATCGGCACCGTGGCCTTCACGGCGGCAGCAATGGCTTTTTCAGTGGCCTTTGCATCTGGCACCGCCACGCGGGTGGCGACCTTGCCGCTGTATTTGTCCAGCACCACCAGATCGGCATTCGGCCACTGCGGCTCGTTTGCAAGATAATAGGGGTAGGTTTTCTTGAGCATGGCAACCATCATCGGCAAGAGATTGCCGGACAGCATAGACGGGCAGCATGTTCAGCCTCCGTGAGAGCGGCCATGTCGTGTTCGATAACAAAGCACGCCGTACACTGGCCACCTCGCCCGATCCTTCGACGGAGATTTTCATGCCCGGCTTATTTATCACGGTGCTAGTACTGCTGTTTCTTATTTCAGGTTTACGGGTGTTGCAGCAGTACCAGCGCGGGCTGGTATTTCGGCTCGGACGCTACCACTCCACACGCGCGCCGGGCCTGACCTGGATCATTCCTGGCATCGAGCGCATGCAGATCATCGACATACGCGTGGTTACCCAGGACATCGAGCCGCAGGAAACCATGACCAACGACAACGTGCCGATCAAGGTGCGCGCGGTGGTCTGGTACAAGGTGATCAATCCGGAGCGCGCCATCATCGAGGTGGCCAACTTCGAGGATGCGGTGCGCCAGACCGCGCTTACCAGCCTGCGCAGCGTGATGGGTCAGCATTCGCTGGACGAATTGCTGAAGGAGCAGGAGAAACTGTCTGCCATGCTGGGCGAGATCATCGACAAGGTGACCGAGCCGTGGGGCGTGGAAGTCGATCGCGTGCAGATCAAGGACGTGGAAATTCCCCAATCCATGCAACGCGCCATGGCGCAGGAAGCCGAAGCCCATCGCGAGAAACGTGCCCGCATCATCAAGGCCGAAGCGGAGCACGACGCGGCGCTGAAACTCACCGAAGCTGCGGCCAAGATGGCGCACATGCCGATGGCGATGGAATTGCGGCGCATGCAGATGCTTACGGAAGTAGGCGCGGAGCAGAACACGATGACCATCGTGATGATGCCATCGGAATTCGTCAGTGCAGCCAGCGCGTTGGTTCGCCTGGCCGATAAGGCCTCAGGGGATGCCGGCTGACTACTTGCCCAGTACCTTCAGGTTGAGCTCACCCTTGGCCAGGCGGGCCTTCAAGGTGTCATCGATCGCAACGTCTTCAGCGGAGCGCACGACGTGCCCCGCGTCGTCAAACAGGATCGCGTAGCCGCGCTCCAGCGTCGCCAGCGGGCTTACCGAATGCAGCGCATGACCGGCATGCCGCAGGGCAGTCTGCTGGCGTTGCAACGTGTGGGCGATGGCGCGGCGCAGGCGCAGATCCTGTTCTGCCAGCCGACGCGACAACAGCGGCAACCGGGTGCGTGGATGCAGCGCCAGCAGGCGTGCGTGTAGCCGATCCAGCCGGGTATGCCGGCGTTGGTTTTGTTCGCGCAGTACCGACGTGAGCCGGCGCTGCAGATGCAGTAGTCGTTCGTGATCGCGAGCCAGTCGAGCCTGCGGCCGCTGCGCCTGCAGCCGCGCGAGCAGGTGGTCCACACGTTGCGAGTGTCCCTGCAGCCGGCGTTGCTGCAGCGTGAGCAGGCGCTGCTGCAGCTGATGCAGGTGGCGGCTAATCGCAACGGCATCGGGGACCAGCAATTCAGCAGCGGCCGACGGCGTAGGTGCGCGCAGGTCGGCGACGAAGTCGGCGATGCTGAAGTCAATCTCGTGTCCCACGGCGCTGACCACCGGCACCGCGCTGGCATGAATCGCCCGCGCGACCTGTTCGTCGTTGAACGCCCAAAGGTCTTCCAGCGAACCGCCGCCACGGGTCAGCAGCAGCACGTCGTAGCGTCTGCTGGTCGACGCCTTGCGCAGCATCGAGACAATCGCCGCCGGTGCTTCGCGGCCCTGCACCGGCACCGGCAGCACCTCGATATCGACCAGCGGCCAGCGTCGCGCCAGCACGCTCAGCACATCGCGCACCGCTGCGCCGGTGGCCGAGGTGATCACTCCGATGCGTCGCGCGTAGCGGGGCAGGGGACGCTTGCGTGCCTGCGCGAACAGGCCTTCGGCATCGAGCCTTGCCTTGAGCTGCTCGAACTCGCGCTGCAACGCGCCTTCGCCAGCGGGCTCCATGGTTTCGGCGACCAGCTGAAATTCGCCGCGAGGTTCGTACAACCCGACCTTGGCGCGAACCAGGACCTGCATGCCGTCGACCGGGCGAAAGCGCAGACTTGTGGCCTTCATCTTGAACATCGCGCAACGCACCTGCGCGCCGCTGTCTTTCAAGGTGAAATAAACGTGCCCGGAGGCAGGCCTCGCCACGTTCGATAGTTCGCCTTCGATCCACACCAGCGGAAACACGTCACCCAGCAAATCGCGCACCAGCCGGTTGAGCGAACTGGGGGTGAGGATGTGGCGCTGGCTGGTATCGTCGGACTCGAGCATGGGGGAACGAGCCTAGCATGGTCGTACCGTCAAGGTCGTGCAGAAACATCTGCTTGCCACAGTTTGTGCAGGGACTGCATCAACCTTTGGGGACGGTTATCGATTGACACTGGAGTGGTCATGCTTCTGGCATGATCTAGCGCATGCCGATCGAGCATCGCCACATCGACACCGAGGCCTGCGCGCAGCACATTGCGGGCTGGCTGGGGCCCGATCTGCGCATCGCCGCGCCACTGGGCCTGGGCAAGCCGCACGAGCTTCTGAACGCGCTTTACAAGCTGACGGTGAAGGACACAACCCGATCATTGCGCTTGTATACGGCGCTGTCGTTGATCAGGCCACAACCGAAGCCGGGGCTGGAGGCACGTTTTCTCGGGCCGTTCGTGCAGCGGCACTTCGGCGCCGACTACGTGGACCCGCAGTACGCGCTGGATCAAGCACGCGATGCACTGCCGTCGAATGTCGAAGTGCACGAGTTTTATCTGGAGTCGGGCTCGATGCTGCATTCGGGTAGTGCCCAGCGCAATTACATCAGCCAGAACTACACGCACGTAGCGCGCGATCTGGTGATGCAGGACATCAACCTGCTAGTGCAGCTGGTGGCGCGGCGCGAGGGGCCCGATGGGGTGCATTACAGCCTGTCCTGCAACCCGGATCTGACCCTGGATTTCCTCAGGCAGGTACAGACCGCCGGCAAGCAACGTCCGGTGTGTGTGGCGGTGGTGCATCCGGATCTGCCGTACCTGGGCGGCGCGGATGAGGTGCCGGAGGATTACTTCGATATCGAGTTGCGTCCGGCCGCATCTTCTCCATTGTTCGCGCTACCGCGCCTGCCGGTGGACCAGGTCGAATATGCGCTGGGGATGCACGCCAGCGCGCTCGTGAAGGACGGGGGATGTCTGGAGATCGGTATCGGTGCGCTGTCCGACGCACTGGTCAGGGCGCTGCTGTTGCGTCAACAGGAAAACACCCAATGGCGACGCGCCCTAGTGGCGCTGGATCCCAAGGGCAGCACGCATGCACTGGCCGCGTGGCTGGGTGGTCTGGCGCCCTTCAAGCAGGGTCTGTACGGCGCCAGCGAAATGGTGATGGACGGCTTCATGCATCTGCAGCGCGCCGGCATCCTGAAGCGCCGAAGCTGGGACAACCTCGGGTTGGAACGTGCTTCTGCGGCAGGACGCCTGGCCGAAGACGTACCTGGCGGCCATTATCTGCGTGGCGCGTTTTTTCTGGGGTCGCGCGACCTGTACGAGTGGTTGCAGGCGACTGAAGCGGCTGATCCAGGCGCCATTAACATGGGCCCGGTGTCCAACGTCAATCAGCTGTATGGCGATCACCAGGCGCTGGCGATGCTGCAGCGTCGTGGCGCACGCTTTTTCAATACCTGCATGATGGCGACGTTGCTCGGCGCAGCGGTTTCCGATGCGCTGCAGGATGGCGAAGTGGTCAGTGGCGTCGGCGGCCAGTACAACTTCGTGGCGATGGCGCACGAACTGCCCGGCGGTCGCTCGGTACTGCTGATGCGCTCGACCCGCAAAGTGCATGGCGGCATCGAAAGCAACATTCGCTGGAACTACGGTCACACCACCATCCCACGTCATCTGCGCGATGTGTACGTCACCGAATACGGCGTCGCTGACCTGCGCGGCAAGAGCGACAACGAATGCATCGAGGCGATGCTGTCGATCTGCGACGCGCGCTTCCTCGACGCGCTGTGCGCGGAAGCAAAATCGCATCGCAAGCTGGCCGCGGATTTCGTCATACCCGAAGCATGGCGACGCCATCGCCCGGAATACCTCAGCGAAGCGCTGGCGCTGATGAGGCACAAAGGGTTGTTGCCGCCGTTTCCGTTCGGCAGCGATTTCACCGAGGTCGAACAGCGCTTGTTACCGGCGCTGAACTGGCTGCAGACATCGAGCAGCCACTGGCGTGGCAAATTCGAGCTGCTTCGAAGGTTATGTCGTCCCGGTCCGGAGGCGGCCGGTGAGGCCGAGGCGCTGACCCGGATGGGCCTGGCGGCGCCGACCACGCTTGCCGATCGGCTGCAGCGCCGCCTGCTGCAGGCAGCCTTGCGACGGTGAAGTTGTAACCATGCTTCGGGTATTCTTGCGGCTTCGCCGCCCGGTTATTCGCGGCAGTACGATCTGGTCCTGATTTTCATGAACGCAATGACTTCTTCGTCGCCACGTCCTGGCAAGGGTATTCCCGCCGAAGCGGGTTTACGCCGCCCCAGCGTGGCTGTGCAGATTGGCAAGATCATCGTCGGTGGCGGCGCACCGATCGTGGTGCAGTCGATGACCAACACCGACACCGAAGATCCGGCCAGCACCGCCAAACAGATCGCCGAACTGGCCCGCGCCGGCTCCGAACTGGTACGCATCACGGTGAATACGCCAGCCGCGGCCGCGGCGGTGCCACGCATCGCCGAACGACTGGCGATGATGGGTGTGGACGTGCCGATCATCGGCGACTTCCACTACAACGGCCATCAATTGCTGGAGCACGAACCGGCCTGTGCCGAGGCGTTGGCAAAGTACCGGATCAATCCAGGTAACGTCGGTTTTGGCAAGAAGAAAGACAGCCAGTTCGGCGCGATCATCGAGATGGCGCTGCGTTACGGCAAACCGGTACGCATTGGCGCGAACTGGGGCTCGCTCGATCAGAGCATGGTCGCTACCCTAATGGACGAAAACCATACGCGGGCCGAGCCTTGGGATGCTTCGCATGTAGCGCGCGAGGCGTTGATTCGTTCGGCGCTCGATTCCGCCGCGCGTGCCGAGGAAATTGGTCTCGCGCGCGACCGCATCATCCTGTCGTGCAAGGTTTCCGGCGTGCAGGAATTGATCGCCGTGTATCGCGATCTCGCCGTCCGTTGTGACTACGCCTTGCACCTGGGCCTGACCGAAGCCGGTATGGGTTCCAAGGGAATTACCGCATCCAGTGCCGCGCTCGCGGTGCTGCTGCAGGAAGGCATCGGCGACACCATCCGTATCTCGCTGACGCCGGAGCCGGGCGCGTCGCGCACTGGCGAGGTGATCGTGGCGCAGGAACTGCTGCAGACCATGGGCCTGCGTTCGTTCACGCCACTGGTTACGGCATGTCCGGGATGTGGCCGCACCACCAGCGAGTTTTTCCAGGAGCTGGCGAAGACCGTGCAAGAGCACGTGCGCGAGCAGATGCCGCTATGGCGCATCAAGTACGACGGCGTGGAAAACCTCACGCTGGCCGTAATGGGCTGCATCGTCAACGGCCCCGGCGAATCCAAGCATGCGAATATCGGCATCTCGCTGCCCGGCAATGGCGAGGCACCGGCGGCACCGGTGTTCATCGACGGCGAGAAGGCGATGACCCTACGCGGGGACAACATCGCGAACGAGTTCGTCGGCATCCTGGACGACTACGTCGCCCGCAAATACACGGCGCGTAGCGTGTAGTTATCCTGGCTTGAAGTGCTCTGCTCCTCCCCCTGCTAGCAGGGGGAGGTTGGGAGGGGGTGGCTTTTTGATCTTCATTGACGAAGAGCGATCCAATCCCGACCCTCCCCTGCGACCGAAGGAAGTCTCTTCTTCTGGGCAAGCAGAGGAGGGAGCAAAGCAGCGAAGCGAAGTGACGCGCGAACCTCCAAGCCCACGCTCGTCATTCCTGCGAAGGCAGGAACCCAGAAGCTGCGGTTTCTCGAAGAGCTAGGGGCGCTGGATTCCTGCCTTCGCAGGAATGACGAGCACGAGCACGCCGGTCGGCGATTAGTCACTTTGGGAGCGGATCAAAACAAGCAAGGCTGTAGCAACTGTGGGGTATATCCACTCCAGTTATCCACGTTCCAGGCAGCTGGCTGAGCAGCTGGACATCCTGCAGATATTCCACGCGGGGTACTTCGATCGCACCCATCAACATCGCATGCGCATTGCTTGCCTGTGTGTCGACCAACGGCAATCAATGCCGCGTAGCAGGTTGGCCGGCGCGATCAACGCGTGACCAAGTGTCACACTAGTCGCGCTGCGCAAACTATTTCGCATTTCTCGAAAGTCGCAATAACTAATGCGCGGGGCGCAAAAACATACTCATTGACTCTTCATGCCTTGGCAATCAACCATCCGTAATAGAACCTAAACGTAACGTATTATCGGAATGGCACAAGGAAGAGCCTGTCCTTCGACGCTGCCGCGTTCAAACCTCTCCATATGAGCAATTTGCATGGCGAATTGAGCAGCGAAACGGTTGCTACGCTCGACAGCGCCTTGACGTGCTTGGTACTCATAGCGCGATTTCATGGCATCGCGGTTGACCCTGCGCAATTGGCCCATGAGTTCCAGGAGCCCGGCCGCCCGTTCGGTCGCGATCTTGTCCTTTTGGCGGCCAAGAAGCTTGGGATGAAGGCTAGGTCTGTCCGGTCGACATCGGAACGTATTGCTTACCTCGCGCTCCCTGCGCTCGCGATCGATCGCGACGGCCATGCTTACGTGATCGCCCGGGCGAACGATCAGAAGGTATTGATCCAGGACCCTCGGTACTCCGCCCCCCAAATACTTTCGCCAGCAGAAATCGAAACCCGATGGTCGGGGGAGGTTCTGCTTTTCACCTCGCGCGCATCGCTCGCGGGCGAGTTCTCACGTTTCGATTTCAGCTGGTTCATTCCCGCCGTGGTCAAGTACCGCAAGCTGCTCGGCGAGATTTTGCTGGTCTCGTTCTTTTTGCAGTTGCTGGGACTGGTCACGCCGCTGTTCTTCCAGGTGGTGATGGACAAGGTGCTGGTGCACCGAGGGTTGACTACCCTGGATGTGATCGCCGTCGGCTTGCTCATTTGCATGACGTTCGAATCGATACTCAGCGGCCTGCGCACCTACGTGTTTGCCCATACCACCAGCCGCATCGACGTCGAACTCGGTGCGCGTCTGTTCCGCCACCTGTTGGCGCTGCCGTTGGCTTATTTTCAGGCGCGGCGGGTCGGCGACTCCGTGGCGCGGGTCCGTGAGCTCGAAAATATCCGAAGTTTCCTGACCGGTAATGCCATCACCCTGGTGATGGATGTGCTTTTTTCCTTTGTCTTTATTGCCGTGATGTGGTGCTACAGCGGCTGGCTGACTTTGGTTGTGGTGGCATCGCTGCCCCTGTATGCGTTTCTGTCGTTCGTGCTGACACCGGCACTGCGCGCCAAGCTGCGCGATAAATTCAATCGAGGTGCCGAGAACCAGGCGTTCCTGGTCGAGACCATCAGCGGCATCGACACCGTCAAGGCGATGGCGGTAGAACCGCAGACCACCAGGCGTTGGGACAGTCAGCTGGCGGCTTATGTGGAGGCCGGTTTTCGCACGACAGCTTTGGGTACGGTCGCGCGCGAAGGTGTCAATTACGTGGGCAAACTGGTCACGGTGGTAACGATCTGGGTCGGCGCGCGCCTGGTCATCGATGGCAGCATGACGGTGGGTGGGCTGATCGCCTTCAACATGCTCGCCAGCCGGGTGGCGCAGCCGATCATGCGGATCGCCCAGTTGTGGACCGACTTCCAGCAGACCGGTATTTCCATGCAGCGGCTGGGCGATATCCTCAATGCGCCGACCGAGGCGGCAAACAGCAACCGCAGTCCATTGCCGCGCCTGGAAGGCCGGATCGAGCTGGATAACGTGACGTTCCGCTATCGGCCGGATATGCCCGAGGTGTTGCATCGCGTCAGTCTGGTCATTCAGCCTGGTGAGGTCATCGGCATCGTAGGTCGCTCCGGCTCCGGCAAGAGCACGCTGACCAAATTGATCCAACGCCTGTACGTTCCGGAGCACGGTCGTGTGCTGGTGGACGGCATGGATCTGGCGATGGTCGATGTTTCATCGCTGCGGCGGCAGATCGGCGTGGTGCTGCAAGAGAACATTCTGTTCAACCGGACTCTGCGTGAAAACATCGCGCTGGTCGATCCGGGTGCCCCGCTGGAAACGGTGATCGCGGCGGCCAAGCTCGCCGGCGCGCATGATTTTATCCTGGATCTCCCCGAGGCCTACGACACGATGGTCGGTGAGCATGGCTCGTCGCTTTCGGGTGGGCAACGTCAACGCGTCGCCATAGCACGGGCATTAATGAACAATCCACGCGTTCTTATCTTCGACGAGGCGACCAGCGCGCTGGACTACGAGTCGGAGCGCATCATCCAGACGAATATGCGCTCGATCTGCCAGGGGCGTACGGTGATCATCATCGCCCATCGCCTTTCCGCGGTGCGCGAGGCCAACCGCATCATCGTGATGGATCGTGGACGCATCGTCGAGCAAGGCAGCCACGCCGAATTGCTCGATAACGAACCGGGCCACTACGCCCGTCTGCATCAGTTGCAACACGGGTGATGACCATGCGCTGGCTGGCCCTGCACGATTTGCGCGATCGATACAGACAGGTATTCAAGGCTGCCTGGAACGCCCGCGCGGAATTCGACGCGGTGCCGCGCCTGCGGCACGAAAACGAATTTCAGCCCGCGGCACTAGCCCTGCGCGATACACCATTGCATCCCGCGCCGCGTGTGGCGGTGGTCGTCATCATCAGTCTGCTGACAGTCGCCGTAGGCTGGGCCAGTTTTGGCAAGATTGATATCGTCGCGACCGCACAAGGCAAGATTGTGCCCAGTGGCGAAGTGAAGACTATTCAATCGCAGGACACTGCGGTGGTAACCGCGATCCATGTGGTCGACGGGCAGAAAGTAAAGCGCGGTGATCCGCTGGTCGATCTGGATGCTACCGACGCCATGACCAGTGCGGCGCATGCGCAATCGGATCTTAGTGCGACGCAGATTGAGGCGATGCGAGGTCGCGCGATGCTTGATGCGATCGATCGGGGGCATGTGCCGGTACTGGTAGGGGGACCCGAGCTTGGAGCGGTCGCCATTGCCGCTGAGCGTCGAGTACTGGAAGGCGAATACGCGGACTACACCAGTACCGTTCGCGAGATGGAGGCGGAGATTGCACAGAACGCAGCGAGCTTGCACGAGATCGATGCGCAGATAAGAAAGCTCGAGGGTACGTTACCCATCGAGCAGAAAAAGGAAATGGATTTCGCAGGGCTGATTCCCTCGGGGGACGTCGGGCTGCACGACTATTACAACGAGCAGCAGGCCGTGATCGGGTTGCAGCAGGACCTCGCAACGCAGCACGCCAAGCATGGCGAGACCGAAGCCATGCTCGATGCTGCGCAGCGTAAGCGCGAGGCCTACGTGGCGCAGGCGCGGCGCGGCTGGCTGGAGAAAATCCACGATGACGACGCCAAGGCGGCAGGGTTTGTACAGGATCTGGCTAAGGCACAGCAGCACGGCCGCCTGATGCACCTGCTGGCGCCGGTCGACGGCACCGTACAGCAGCTCGCCATACATACCCTTGGGGGAGTCGTCACGCCGGCTCAGGCGCTCTTGACTGTGGTGCCGGATAAAGGGGCGCTGATGGTCGAGGCTATGGTCGACAACCAGGACATCGGTTTTATCAATGACGGTCAGCATGCTGAGATCAAGGTGGAGAGCTTTCCGTTCACTCGCTACGGCACGCTGCACGGCAACGTCGTGCAGGTATCCAACGACGCCAAGCAGGACGACAAGAAGAACTGGGTTTTCCCCGTCCAAGTCGTATTGCCGCAAAACACCATGCGGGTGGAGGATCGCGAGATCAATCTGACGCCCGGCATGACGGTGACGGCCGAGATCAAGACGGGGCGCCGGCGAATCATTGGTTATCTGCTCAGTCCGCTAATGCAGCATGCGAAGGAGAGCTTGCATGAGCGGTGAAATTACTTTCGAATTCGAATGTCAAAGATGTCTCAAACAAGTGGGCGTCATGGAATAACTGATCAATTAAAACAGTCGGCATGAAGCACGCAAAGATAATGAGGATGAAAGAATGAAATTAGGTCGCGATTGCCTATGTTTTCTAATCAGCTTGGTGGCATGCGCGATGGTCGCGTGCAATGCGCAAACTGCGGGCACGAATGCTTCACGCACGGATGATAGCGTGCAAAAGCATGTCGATGACATGACCTCGCGGAGCTTGGCTCTCGGCTCGGTGAATGCGTCGGACGCGGTCTCGGTCTACTTGGGCAGCGTCCACATGATAATTCCGCGTGGCTATCTCGGAATGGGGTCGTTCGCCATCCAAACGACTGATCATCTGGTATTGGATGTGCAGTTACCTGATATCCGGCCGATGACGAAGGGTGAGTTGAATCGGTATGGCGCCACTGGGCTGAAGTCGCCGGATACTGCGACTATTATATTGGAGGAAGGGGATAATTATCTATATGGAGACAGGCTTTTCCAAATTCTTATAAAAGATAAGTCACTTGGTGCGCTTCCGAACAGTTATATCTCGCCAAAAGAAAGCGGTATGCCAAATCTGATTTTTTATCATCATAATCGTAACGATGTATCTGCTTACGAAGATGTGTATCTTCTCAAAGATTCATCGCCTAAATTTTTCTTTGAATGCAAAGAAGAGACTAAATTCATAGTCGCGCCAGATTGTGCATATTTTGGGCAGCTTACAGGGAATGTCCGTTTTCATATTGAATATGATAAAAACCACTACTTTCATGAGATTGTGAGGCTAACACCCAAGATAAAAGCACTTTTGTTGAGCTTCGTGAAGCCGTAACCAGCGCACAAATAAGGAGTCTACGATGGGATCAACCTACACCTATACACAGTCGCAGCTTACCGCCATGACTACGGCACTCGCTAACGCGAATAGCGATTACAACGCTGGGGATTATGCGGACGCCAACGCGGCGCTGCTGCAGTATTACCAGGCGCAGGTAACCGGTGATCCCAGCAGTAATCGAGGTTATGCGCAGGCGGCGATTGATGTCATCAACAATGTGGGCAGCGGCGCGGTCGCCAATCTCAATGTACAGAATGCCGTGGGAGCCTCCGCTTATACGGATCAGTTCAAATCCAATATATCTCTCAGTCTAGCTACGCAAGATCTGAGCCAAATTACTGGGAATAACGACCTAATGCCGACCTTGGCCCAGGTCGCTGACGAACATGCTACCGTTTTCGGTGAATTAGGCATTCCCATCGAAAATTGGGGCGGCACGGCTTTCGAGGCGGTCGGCGATAATTATATAAACGCCGCAGGTTATTCAGCCAATCCTGCGGAATTGTCGCAGATTCAGTCTACCAATTTCACCAATCTTCCGGTTTCAACCATTACCGATGCTTACAATAATCTTTACGGTGCAGGTTTTTCCGCACTTGGCCAACTCAATTTGCCTGCTGACGTAATGGGCGCTTTAAACATGAGCGGCCTCGGCGTAAAGATAGACGCTCAGTACGGCACCGATTTGGTCCCTTTGACTCCGCCACCTGGGGGTCTTACGCCACTCGGCTTTTTAGATACCGGTAACGGAACCTACCAGCTGGCTGAAACGAATGCCTCGACAGGTACGACGTCAACTGTCAGTTACAGCGCTACTGGCGTGCCTCTCAGTACAACGACCACGAGCGGCACGCCGCTGCCGGCATCCTTCGACGGCTTGAGCATCCTATCGGTGTCGGCAAACCCCGCCGATGCCGAACTTTTGTTACAGACACCTAATGGCGGGGCAAGTAGTTTCCTGTTGCCGGCATCGGATCTGTTGAACATTCAAACCGGTATGCCAAATGGCGTGCTCACAACCAACGGCAATCAAGACAGTCTTCTGATTGACCTAGATAATGCAACCATTGATGCGAGCGGGTCTGGAAACTATATCTTGGCGCTCGGTACTGGCGCTATGGTTAATGCGGGGACTGGCAGCAACACCATCCTGCTGGCTGCGAATTCTGATTCCGCTAGTGCATCGAATGCCGCCATTATCGTCGCCGCGGGAATCAGCAACGTAACTTTGACAGGTAATAATGATATTGATACGACCGGGACGAGCAGTTTCGTGTTGTCGGGCAACGACGACACCGACAATGCTACCGGCGGTACGATCACCACGATTGCCGGCGACACCGGCGAAGTGATAACAGGTTCCGGCTTCTCGCTCAATGCGAGTGCAGGCGAGTTCAACGGTACGGTGACCGGCTCCAACAACAGCTTCAGCCTTGATGCCAACAGTGGCTCGACGTTGAGCCTGTCAGGTACAGGCAACACAGCCGTCACTGTCGGCAACACCATCCAACTGGTTGGGGCGAGCAGTAGTGCGACGATTTCGGGTGCCGATACGGTAGACCTAGAAGCCGCGAATCAGAAGCTGATCCTGGATACGACTGGCGATACGATCGACACGATCGCTAACGACACCGGCGAGACGATCACCGGATCGAGTCTCACGCTCGACGGCAGCGGCCTGCTTTCGGGTGTGGTGACGGGTGCGAACGACACGTTCAACCTCTCGGCCAACAGCGGTTCCACGCTGGGTCTGTCGGGCACCGGCGATGTAGCTAACTCGATCGGCAACACGATCCAGCTGGATGGGGCGAGCAGTAGCGCGACGATCTCGGGTGCCGATACTGTGGATCTGGAGGCCATCAATCAAAAACTGACCCTGGATACGACCGGCGACACGGTGAACACGATCACCAGTGCAACGGGCGAAACCATCGTCATGTCTTCAGGGGCAATTTACGGCGAGAACAACGATCAACTATCGATCAGTGGTTCGGGCGATACGATCTCCGATGGTTTGAGCAGTACCACTGACATCACCGGTAGCAACGACACGCTTTGGTATGCCGGCGCGGGAAGTTCTGTTTCGGTGGTGGGGCAGAGCGATACCCTCGACATGTCGTCAGGGACAATCTACGGTCAGAACAACGATCAACTATCGATCAGCGGTTCGGGCGATACGATCTCCGATGGTTTGAGCAGTACCACTGACATCACCGGTAGCAACGACACGCTTTGGTATGCCGGCGCGGGAAGTTCGGTCGCGGTGTTGGGACAAAGCGACGTCATCGACATGTCGTCAGGGACAATCTACGGTCAGAACAACGATCAACTATCGGTCGATGGCTCGGGCGATACGATCACGGATGGCTTGGACAGCACCACTGATATCACCGGTAGCAACGACACGGTTTCGTATGCGGGCATAGGAAGTTCGGTCGCGGTGTTGGGTCAAAGCGATGCCATCGACATGTCTTCAGGCACAATCTACGGTCAGAACAACGATCAGCTATCGGTCAATGGCTCGGGCGATACGATCACCGATGGCCTGGACAGCACCACTGACATCACCGGCAGCAACGACACGCTCTCGTATGCGGGTACGGGGAGTTCGATCACGGTTGTAGGACAGAGCAATGCCCTCGACATGTCTTCGGGAACGCTCTTTCTGGAAGGTAATAACTCGGTGGATGGGTCGGGTGACACGATCGACCAGCAGCTGAACAGCATGAGCACGACGGTGGTGGGGAGTGGCAACATCATCGGGACCACTGATGCAGCGTCGTCGGACACGCTCTTTTTGGAGGGCAACAACACGATCGATGGTTCGGGCGACACGATCAACCAACAGCTGAACAGCATGAGCACGACGGTGGTGGGGAGTAATGACACCATCAAGACTACTGACAGTGCCTCATTGGACACGCTCTTTTTGGAGGGCAACAACACGGTCGATGGTTCGGGCGACACGATCAACCAACAGCTGAACAGCATGAGCACGACGGTGGTGGGGAGTAATGACACCATCAAGACTACGGATGGTGCCTCGTTGGACACGCTCTTTCTGGAGGGCAACAACACGGTCGATGGTTCGAGCGACACTATCGACCAGCAGCTGGGCAGTATGACCACGACGGTGGTGGGCAACAACGACGTACTCGGAACTACCGATAATGCTAGCAACGACACTATCGACTTTGGCAACAACGCTATTGACGACACGCTGGATGTTTCTGGCGATACGATAAATGCCAGTGCGGGAAGCTTTACGTTAGATGGAAGCCATGACATCTTTGATGGATCGGCTAGCGATCTGTCCGTCTCGGGCCAGAGCGATACGATCGACCTAAGCAATGCGACGGTTGACGTATCGGGCGATGACAATGTGACGATCGATGGGTCGGGCGACAAGATCGTGGGCGGATCCGGCGATACGTTCACGATCGACGGTATCGGCGACGACATCTCCGCGACGAGCAGTTCGGTCACCTTCGATGGGTCGAATACCGGTGATGACATCAGCGGTTCGGGGGATACGTGGAGTGATCCGGGTGATGGTGGCGATGGCGGCGACGGCGGCTACTACGGCTATGGCTTGACGTCGTGGCAGGGCCGGGGCGCCACGGCGGCGCAAATGGCGGCGGCACAGAAAAAGTCCGGTGCGTCCGGCAGCGTGTATGAAAATGCATCATGGGCCGATAAGACCGTCACGTGGAGCTTTGCTAGTGCCTCGGGTAGCAACGCCATCACCAACACCGCGGAACAGGTGGCGGTGGAGCAGGCGTTCAAGGCATGGGCCGCAGCCTCGGGCTTGACCTTCGAGGAAGCGTCAGCGGGAACGGCGTCAGATATCGAAGTAGGCTTTGGAGATCTGAACACGGCCACGAGCAATACGATTGGCTTGACCCACTATACCTACGCGGGTGGCGAGTTGCAGGCAGGGGTACAGGTGCAGTTGGAAAGTCCGGGGCAAGCGCCGCTGACGACGGATGCCAGCGGTCAGTTGATGTATGCGTCGACAGGCGCGAGTTTTGAGCAGGTGGCGTTGCACGAGATCGGCCATGCCCTGGGCTTGGCCGATAACGACGTGACGGGCTCGATCATGAACATGGTTTTGGGAACCTCCAACTCGACGCTGGACGCGACGGACATCGCCAACATCCAGGAGTTGTACAGCGGATCAATGGCAGGCACATCGTCATCGGGCAGCGGTATCGCCGCACAAAGTACGGCCCAGTTGCATCAATTACTGCAGGCGATGGCGTCGTTCGATGCGGGCAGTGGCGTAGCGGACACGGTCGCCCCCTCGCTGCAAGACCTCGCTCAAACTGGTTACCTCAGTATCGGACCGTCCCAGGCGCACCTGGCGCACGCGGTGTAAACCCTCATGCCCATCGAAGACGTCCATCTGATTTCGGGTCTGCCGCGCTCCGGTTCGACGTTGTTGTCGGCCCTCCTGCGGCAGAATCCGCGGTTCCATGCGGGCATGAGCAGTCCTGTGTACTCCTTGTTCTCTGCGTTGCTGCCGAAAATGAGCGGCAGCGCCGAGTTCGCTCCGTTCTTTTCGGACGAACGACGGTATCGCATACTGCATAGCCTTTTCTGCTCTTATCACCATGACGAGCCAGCCCAGGGCCAGGTGGTATTCGACACAAATCGTTCATGGACAGCGAAGCTGTCATTGATAGACAAACTGTTTCCCCGCGCGCGAGTGATCTGCTGTGTGCGGGACATGTCCTGGGTGATTGATAGTGTCGAAAAAATGGTGCGACGCAACCCTTCACATGTTTCGAGTATGTTCAACAGCAAGGCTTCCCGGAATGTCTACGGTCGAGTCGACACTTTAATGGACCCGGAGAACGGCTTGATCGGGCTAGCTTGGAGTTCTTTGCGTGAGGCATGGTTCGGGGAGCATGCAAGCAAGCTGATTCTGTTGCGCTACGAGTCACTGACGCGGGAGCCGGCGCAGACGATGGAGCGTCTGTATCGGGCATTGGGCGAGCAACCGTTCCAACACGATTTTGACAATGTGGCCTATGAGGAAGAGGAGTTCGATGAACGCTTCGGCATGCCTGGGCTGCATACGATCAACCGCCGAGTTGAGTTTGTCGAACGCCCGACGGTTCTGCCGCCTGAGATTTTCTGCAAATATGTCGATTCGAACTTCTGGCTGAACGAAAAATTGAATACCAAGAGTGCTTTAGTGCTGTAGAGCGGAGTTCGAGTATTTGTGAAGTTTTGTCGTTGTGTAGCTATGAATACCTAGTTCTTCATTTCCAGCTCTCAGCACAGCTGCAACAACTGTGGCGTGTACCCGGCCCAGCTACCCACGTACCCAGGCAGCTGGCTGAGCAGTTCGACATCCTGCAGATATTCCACGCGGGGTACTTCGATCGCACCCAGCAGCAACGTGTGCGCATTGCTGACCTGGGTATCGATCAACGGAAAGTCCAGACCACGCAGCAGATCGGCCAGCGCGATCAACGCAACTTTCGAACCGCCACTCTCCGCGCTGAACATCGATTCGCCGCAGAACAGGCGGCCGACCGCGACGCCGTAGATGCCGCCGACCAGTCGTTCGCCTTCCCATACCTCGACGCTGTGCGCATGGCCCAGCGCGTGCAGTCGCGCGTAGCCGTCGATCATCGATGGCATGATCCAAGTGCCTGATTCACCGGCGCGCGGTCCAGCGCAAGCGCGTATGACTTCGTCGAACGCATGGTCGACGGTGAGTCGCCACTGTTTGCCAGCCAGCTGACGACGCAGGTTGCGGCGCATGTTCAACGAGTCGGTGCGAAAGACGCAGCGCGGATCGGGCGACCACCACAGGATCGGCTCGCCCTCGCCGAACCAGGGGAAAATGCCTTGCGAATAGGCACTCAGCAGGCGTTGCGGCGACAGATCGCCGCCCATTGCAAGCAGGCCATTGGGATTGAGCAGCGCGCCGCTCGGATCAGGAAAGCGATCCGGTAGATCGGGGGCGAGCTGTGGCAGATAGATCATCGTCAGGTGTTGCTGTGATCCGCATAAGGGCTATGGCTTTGCAGCTCTTCGGCGTAAGCGTCGACCGCTTCGGCTTCATGTGCAAGCGCTGTTGCCACGGCCCGGCGAAAATCAGGGTTCACCAGGTAATGCCGCGAATGCGTGCGCACCGGCAGGAAGCCTCGTGCCAGCTTGTGCTGGCCCTGTGCGCCAGGCTCGAAACGTGCCAGTTTGTTCGCGATCGCGTGTTCGATGCCGCGGTAGTAGCACAGCTCGAAATGCAACCCCGGCACATCCACCAATGCACCCCAGTAGCGTCCGTACAGGGTGCTATCGCTCTGCACGAATAATGCCATCGCGACAATGTTTTCCGAATGTCGCGCCAGCGCAACCTGCACCGTTTGACCCAGTTCGCCGAGGTGGCTGAAGAAGGCCCGCGTCAGCGCGGCATGATTGCCTTTGGCATCGAACGTCGCCTCATACAAGGCATGCACCCGGCGCCATTCGGCAACGCTCAGCGTATCGCCGCTGCGCATCTCGATGGCCAGCCCACTGGCGGCAACTTGCGCGCGTTCATGGCGAATGTTTTTGCGCTTCTTGCTGCTGAGCGCAGCGAGGAAATCCGGAAAGTGGCGATAGCCGTGGTTGTGCCAATGGAACTGCACGTCCGAACGCGCCAGCCAGCGCTGGTCATCGGAGGCGTGATCGAAAGCGCCGAGTTCGGATGCTTCCAGAAAATTCGCGTGCACTGAAGACAGGCCCATGCGCAATGCTTCCAGGCGCATTGCTTCGACCAGCGCGCGCTGCCGTATCGGGGTCTGTTCGTCGTTACCGGCTAGCAGGCGCGGTCCGGGTATCGGCGAGTAGGGCACGCCGTTGAGCAGCTTCGGGTAGTACTCGCCGCCCGCGCGTTCCCACGCACTGGCCCAGCTGAAGTCGAACACGAATTCGCCGTGCGAATTGCCTTTCAGGTACAGCGGTGCAGCAGCTACCAACTCGCCATCTTCATACAAACCCAGATGGTGAGCCTGCCAACCCCAATCGGGACGGATGCAGCCGCCTTGTTCCAGTGCGGCGAGAAACGCATGCGATACGAAGGGGTTCGCGTTCGCCCGCAGCTTGTCCCACGCGGCGGGTGGAAGCTGGTCGATTGCCGCGTGAAAGCGTGCCTCGATCAATGGAGCGCCGGCAACGCGGCAGTCAGCGCCTCGACAAAGGCCTGCGGCTGACCGTAATAGCGGGAGTGATCGAACACGCGCTGCTCTCCCTGCAGTTCCAGCAGCAGGGTAGGGAAGCCATTGCCACCGATGCTTTCCAGCAAACGACGGCTGGCCTGCACATGTTCCATCAACGCGTGGCCATTGGCTTGCGCAAACGCGATCGCGAAACGTGCGCCATCCAAACCAATTTCTTCAGCCAGTTCGCCCAGTACGGGTGGCTCGACCACCCTCAGTCCACGCTGGTAATGCGCGTTCTGGATTGCCACCAGCAGCGGATACGCCTGCGCCGGGTCGACCGCCAACGCTGCCAGCAGGGCGGCGATCGGTGGCATCGAATACAACACGGTGCCTTGTTCGGCCAGCAGCCCTTCCAGATAGGGTTTGCCGAACGGTTGCCCGCTGTATTGGGCAATCCGCTGATCGGACTGCTCGATGTGTCCGGCGAGTGCTTTATCCAGCACGCGCGGTTCGGCGAACAGGCCACCACCATGCAGTTGCAGAGCCAGTCGTCCATCCAACCGCTGCACCGCCGCGCTGATAAGTGGTTGAGTGGCATAGCACCAACCGCACAGCGGGTCGTGAATGTAGTGCAGGGTGGCCTGGGTCATGCTGTCTTCAATGATGGCTGAAACGTGGAGTTCTGGATCAACTCTGTTGATCCAGCCAGCGCTCGGCGTCCAGCGCGGCCATGCAGCCGAAGCCCGCCGAGGTGACTGCTTGACGGTAGACATGATCGGCGACATCGCCGGCAGCAAACACGCCGGGCACCGATGTCATGGTGGCCATGCCGCTGAGGCCGGTGCGGATCTTGATGTAGCCGTCGTGCATCTCGAGCTGGTCTTCGAAGATGCCGGTGTTCGGCGTATGGCCGATCGCCACGAAGAAACCGGTCGCCTCGATGTCGCGCGTGGCGCCCGAGTTGACATCCTTCACGCGCACACCGGTCACGCCGGAGTCATCGCCGAGCACTTCGTCGATGCTGTGATTCCACACCAGTTCGATCTTGCCGGCCGCGGCCTTCTCGAACAGCTTGTCCTGCATGATCTTCTCGGCGCGCAGCTTGTCGCGGCGATGCACCACATAGACCTTGCGGCCGATGTTGGACAGGTACAGCGCCTCTTCGACGGCCGTGTTGCCGCCACCGATCACCACCACATCCTGGTCGCGGAAGAAGAACCCATCACAGGTCGCACAAGCCGACACGCCACGACCCTTGAACTTCTCCTCCGACGCAATGCCCAGGTATTTCGCGGTGGCACCGGTGGCGATGATCAGCGCATCCGCAGTGTATTCGCCGGAGTCGCCCTTGAGCCGGAACGGGCGTTGCTGAAGGTCCACTTTATGAATGTGGTCGAAAATCATCTCGGTATGGAAGCGCTCGGCGTGTTCCGCCATCCGCTGCATCAGCGCCGGACCCTGCAGCCCCTCCACATCGCCCGGCCAGTTGTCCACGTCGGTGGTGGTCATCAGCTGGCCACCCTGTTGCAGGCCGGTGATCATGGTCGGCTTCAGGTTGGCGCGCGCGGCATACACGGCAGCCGTGTAGCCGGCGGGGCCGGAGCCGAGGATCAGCAGGCGGCTGTGCTTGGGGGTGGTCATGGTTATAATCCTTGGGTTAGCTGGCAGCTTTTATCGTTATTCGCTTCAAGCCCTGCCGCGGTTTCTTGTAACCGTTTCGCGGTACCGAAGCGGGCTTTGAACCCGCAAGGATGGGGAACAGAGCACCACGATTCAAGCTTTCCGGTCACTAAGCTTCCCCAACCTTGCTCGGTGCACGCAAGTCGCCCCTGCTACGAACCCCCACAGGACTTCCCCCATGCGTATCGGTATCCCCTCCGAAACCAAGACCCTTGAAGGTCGCGTTGCCCTCGTTCCCGCCGCTGCCGCCGATCTGGTGCGCCGTGGCCACGAAGTGTTTCTGCAGTCTGGCGCTGGCCTGAAGAGCGGCTTCGCAGACGACGTCTACGTCAAGCAGGGCATCAAGATCGTGCCGGACGCCGCCGCGCTGTATGACGTCGGCGAGCTGATCGTCAAGGTCAAGGAGCCGGTTGCCGGCGACCTGGCGCTGCTGAAGAAGCATCACCTGCTGTTCTGCTACCTGCATCTGGCCGCCGAGCCGGCGCTGACCAAGAGCCTGCTGGATATCGGCCTGACCGGCATCGCGTTCGAGTCGGTGGAAGAAGACGGCGTGCTGCCGCTGCTGCTGCCGATGTCGGTGATCGCCGGGCGCATCGCCACTCAGATTGGCACCACGCTGCTGCACCGTCCGCAGGGCGGCAAGGGCAAGCTGCTGGGCGGCATGGCCTCCACTCCGCGCGGCAAGGTCGTTGTGCTGGGCGCCGGCGCTGCCGGTGGCAATGCTGCTGCGCTGGCTGCGGCCGCTGGTGCCAACGTGGTGGTGTTCGACAAGCGCCAGGATCGCCTCGCCGAAATGATGGCCATGGGCCCGAACGTCACTGCCCTGTACGCCTATGAGTCCTCGGTGGCCGAGGAAGTGCGCGACGCCGACATCGTGGTCGGTGCCGTGCTGATCCCCAGCGCCAAGGCGCCGCGCGTGGTCACCGAAGCCATGGTCAAGACGATGGAGAAGGGCAGTGTGCTGGTCGATATCTCGATCGATCAGGGTGGTTGCTTCGAGACCTCCAAGCCGACCACCTGGAAAGAGCCGACCTACGACGTGCATGGCGTGACGCACTTCTGCGTGACCAACATGCCGGGCGCCGTGCCGCAGACCTCGTCGGTGGCCATTTCCGCCGCCATCCTGCCCTACGTGCAGCGTCTGGCCACCGGCAACGAGTGGCGCGACTTCGCCCCGCTGCGCGACGGTATCAATGTTGACGGCGGCAAGCTGGTGCATCCGGCATTGCAAGGTATGCTCTGACCCTGTCCGGATCTAAAAAAGGGAAGCCCTCCAAGGTGGCGCGAAGCGCGAACGTCAAACAACAACCGAAGGAAGGCCTCAGCGAGGAGCTGAAGCGCCGGCTGCGTGAAGTCGGCGCTCTGCTGCTGTTTCCGGTGGCGCTGTATCTGCTGGGATGCCTGTTCAGCTACAGCCCGCTGGATCCCAGCTGGTCGCACGTCGGCCAGGCCGAGCATGCACACAATTTCTTCGGCATGCTCGGTGCTTATGTAGCGGACCTGCTGCGCTATCTGTTCGGCATGGTTGCCTACGCGTTCCCGTTGCTGTTGCTGTTACTGGGTGTTCGTGTACTGCGCCACCGCGATGAAAAAACGACCAGCCACTGGGAGCCTTCCCTGCGGCTGATCGGCTCGTTTTTCTTTTTCATCACCGCGCCGGGCCTGTGCTGGCTCAACTTCCCCGATAGCGACATGGCCCCGCAAGGTGCCGGTGGCGTGATTGGCGAAGCGGTGGGCAAGGGGCTGCAATACGTCTTCGGTTTCAAGGGCGCGCCGCTGCTGTTGCTGGCGCTGTTCCTGGTGGCCGTGACCCTGGCTACCGGCCTGTCCTGGTTCAAGGTGATGGATCTGACCGGGCAGGGCGTGCTGAAACTGCTCGGCTGGGCCCGGGCCAAGCTGCGTGCGGCGCCCCAGGCGCTGGCCGCACGCCAGGCGCGCACCGAGCGCGAGGTGGTCAAGAAGGCCGATGCGGTGAAGCAGGCCAAGCGCGAACCCGTGCGTATCGAGGCCGCTCCCGCACCCGTGGTCAAAAGCGAGCGAGCCCGGCTCGAAACCCAGATTCCCCTGTTCACCGGCGCTGCCACGCCGGGCGAATTGCCGCCGCTGTCGCTGCTGGACGAAGCGCCACCGCAGGGCCCGGGCTACTCCGAGGAAACCCTCGAAGTGCTCTCGCGCCAGGTCGAGTTCAAGCTGAAGGACTTCAAGATCGATGCCAAGGTCGTCGGCGCCTATCCGGGCCCGGTGATCACCCGCTTCGAGATGGAGCCCGCTGCGGGCGTGCGCGGCAGCCAGGTATCCAGCCTGGACAAGGACATCGCCCGCGGCCTGTCCGTGGTCAGCGTCCGCGTGGTCGACGTGATCCCCGGCAAAAACGTGATCGGCCTGGAAATTCCCAACACCAAGAAGCAGATCGTCTACCTCTCCGAGATCCTGCGTTCGGACAAATACGATCAGCTGAAATCGCCGCTGGCATTGGCGCTCGGCAAGGACATCGGCGGAAAACCCGTCGTGGTGGATCTGGCGAAAATGCCGCATCTGCTGGTCGCCGGCACCACCGGCTCCGGCAAGTCCGTCGCCGTCAACGCGATGGTGCTGAGCCTGCTGTACAAGGCCAGCTCGAAAGACGTGCGGATGATCATGATCGACCCGAAGATGCTGGAGCTCTCGGTGTACGAGGGCATCCCGCATCTGCTGGCGCCGGTGGTCACCGACATGAAGGAAGCCGCCAACGCGTTGCGTTGGTGCGTTGCCGAAATGGAGCGTCGCTACAAGCTGATGGCCGCCGTCGGCGTGCGCAATCTCGGTGGTTTCAACAAGAAAGTGAAGGATGCGGAATCGGCTGGGCAGCCATTGCTCGATCCGTTGTTCCGGCCGAATCCCGACATGCCGAACCTCGCCGCCGAGCCACTGGAACCGCTGCCGTACATCGTGGTGATCATCGACGAATTTGCCGACATGATGATGATCGTCGGCAAGAAGGTGGAAGAACTGATTGCCCGCCTCGCGCAGAAAGCGCGTGCCGCTGGCGTGCATCTGATCCTCGCCACGCAGCGCCCGTCGGTGGATGTGATCACCGGCCTGATCAAGGCAAACATCCCGACCCGCATCGCGTTTCAGGTGTCGTCCAAGATCGACTCGCGCACGATTCTCGATCAGTCCGGCGCGGAAACGCTGCTCGGCCACGGTGACATGCTGTACCTGCCGCCGGGCACCGCGACGCCGGAGCGCGTGCATGGCGCGTTCGTCGACGATCATGAGGTGCATCACGTTGTCGCGTGGCTGAAGTCGCAAGGCGCGCCGCAATACATTTCCGGCGTGCTGGAAGAAGTGCAGGCCACCAGCGATGGCAAGTTCATCAACGACTCCGGCCTTCCGCAAGACGGCGAAGAAGGCGGCGGCGATGCCGATACCCAGCTGTACGACAAGGCCGTGGCTATCGTCACGCAAACGCGTCGCGCGTCGATCTCCGGTGTGCAACGCCATCTGCGCATCGGTTACAACCGTGCCGCGCGACTGGTCGAACAGATGGAGCAGGACGGCGTAGTCAGCGCCCCCCAGCACAACGGCAACCGCGAAGTGCTGGCGCCACCACCGCCGCGAAATTAATGCCATAACCTGTAGGAGCGCACCCTGTGCGCGATGCTCTTTCTCACGCTGCGCAAAAGCATCGCGCACAGGGTGCGCTCCTACAGTTCGGTTAAGCCAGTGCTGTCCACAATGACGACCCATCGCCACGTTCCGGGAAAACCGATGAAACGCCTCATGCTTGCCTTGTCCGCCGTCGTGCTGATGTTGTCGTTGAGCGCGGCGGCGCAGGCTGCCGTCGGCCCGGCGCGTACGAAGCTGGATGCGTTCGCAGAAAACCTGCATTCGCTGACCGGCCACTTCAGCCAGACCCTGACCGACACCAACGGACAGACCAGCAAGACCAGCGCCGGTACGCTTGCCCTCGAGGCGCCGCGCGAATTTCGCTGGGACACGCTGACGCCGTACAAGCAGACCATCGTTGCCGACGGTAGCCGCGTGTGGCTGTACGACCCGGAGCTGGAGCAGGTAACCGTGCGTGTGCAAAGCAGCGAAGAAGCGCATAGCCCACTCACCGTGCTCACCGACCTCAAGCAAATGGACCGCAACTTCAAGACCACCGAGCAGGGCGAACGTGACGGCCTGGTGTGGCTGCGCCTCACCTCCACCGGCAAGGATCCGCAGTTCGATTACGCCGACCTCGGCTTCGACGCGAACGGTCTGGCGCGCATGACCTTCCGTGATCAGCTCGGCTCGACCACCGACATCCGCTTTTCCGACTGGCAGCGCAACGCGGCCATTCCTCCGGCACAGTTCAACTTTGTGCCGCCGAAAGGCGCCGACGTCATCGGCGATGTGCCGGTGATCTCCACCCAGCCGCTGAAAGACTGATAACGCCATGCCCGTGCTGCGGCAGTTGCCGCGTTGGGCGTGGATCGGCGGTGGCGTGCTGGCGTTCATCGCCGGTATCGTCAACGCCGCCGGTTACATGGGTTTTCGGCACCAGTCGATCACCAACCTGACCGGTTCCACCAGCCTGCTTGGCGTGGCCATCGGTACCGAAAATGCTGAGGAAGCGTGGCACTGGGTGCTGTCGATTGCATCGTTCGTGGTCGGTGCCGTTCTCAGTGGCCTCATCGTGCAGCAACGCACGCTGAAACTCGGCCGCCGTTACGGCGTCGCACTGATACTCGAATCGCTGCTGTTGTTTGCCGCCGTGCCGCTGCTGGATGCGGGTAACTCGGCAGGCCTCTATCTGGCCGCGATGGGTGCGGGGCTGCAGAACGGCATGGCCAGCACCTATAGCGGCATGGTGTTTCGCACCACCCATGTCTCCGGCATGTTTACCGACCTTGGCATCTACATCGGTCAGCGCTTGCGCGGGCTCGAAGTGGATACCCAGCGCATTCGCGTCTGTGTA
>Ga0302313_10000757_pt1 | contig 26612 bp, 26 predicted proteins | sample III_Palsa_N2_2_FD_200454 | JGI IMG/M metagenome (GOLD analysis project Ga0302313, IMG submission 200454) | Peat permafrost microbial communities from Stordalen Mire near Abisko, Sweden - III_Palsa_N2_2 | ecosystem: Environmental > Terrestrial > Soil > Palsa > Peat permafrost | place: Sweden...
CCGTATTTGACGGCGTTGCCGTTGCCGTCGCCGCGGTGGGTGTCGGCTTTGACGTAGTTGCCCAGGCCGCCGATGTAGTCGATGTCGCGCAGGCCCGACAGGGCGTCGTTGCTGGTGCTGCTGTCCGCCGGGGCGCTGGCCGTATCCACCGGCGCGACGGGTTCCGCCGGCGCGGTGCCGGCATCCGCTGGAGCGGTCGCTGCCGGGACAGCGGCGGCATTGTCCGCCGGCGCATCCTGGGCCGCGGCCGCGGCAACCGTGAACAGGCTCCATATTGCGACAGACCACGCGACTCCGCGCATTGATGTGCCTCCGTGATGAGATTGATTGCTGGTTCCTGCCTTCATCTCGAATTCCCCTGAGTCCTTTTTTGAGTACATGCATCGTGGAAAAGAGCCCGGCCCCCTGGATCAAGGGCCGGGCAAGTGCACCGATTCAAAAAGCCGCGGCGATACGCCCCCCTTATTGCTGGCTGACGCAGGCGTGGTAGACGTCGACCTCGCCCAGCACGCCGGCGACCGGTCCGTCGGTGATGGCGATGCCGTCGAAAGACTTGGTGGTCTTGAAGCTGACGAAGGACGGCTGGGTGGTGCCGATCAGGCCGAGTTGCAGCAGGCTCAGCTTCAGCGGATCGCCGGCGACGCTGCTGGTTTCCTGCAGGGTGCCATTGAGATAGGTGCTGAGCGTGAAGCTCTGCAGCAGATCCAGGGTCAGGAGCTGGGTGGGATTGGCCACGACGAAGCCGACGGTGCGCCCGGCGGGGAACGCGGTGTCGTTGGTCACCGCCAGCGACTCGGAGGCGTCGAGCAGCGCCACCTGGGTCAGGATCGCCGCGTAGTTGAGCGGGTTGGCGTCGATCACGTTGCCCGGTTGGTTGACCGAGCAGACCAGGCAGAGGACGCCGCCGGTAGCGGTGGTCGCCGCCGCATGCGGCGTCAGCAGGGCCTGCGTCGGCAGGTTCGGCACGGCGCAGTCGAACGGTCCCACCAGCACATTGACGATCTGCGTGGTGGTGCCGCTGGGTCCGCTGCAGCTCAACAGGTAGGCATAGGTGCCCGGTGCGGTCGAGGCGATCAGCTTGACGCCGCCGCTGGGCGAGGAGGTGGGCTCGGCGCCGCTCCAGGCCGTGCTGCCGTTGCCGCCGGAAGCGGTGCAGGCGGTGGCCCCGGTGGTGGCCCAGCTCAGCACGAACGGGCTGCCGGCGGAGACCGTCGACGGCGTTGCGCCCAGCGCCGTGCTGAAGACCGGGCCGGTCACCGCCGCGCCGACCGTGACGGTCGCGGTCTGCGCCGCGCTGCCGCCGGTGCCGCTGCAGCTCAGGGCATAGGTATAGGAGCCGGCGGTGGAGGAGGTCTGGATCGACACGCCGCCGCTGGGCGAGCTGGTGGGTTCATTGCCGCTCCAGTTGTCGGAGCCGTCGCCGCCGGAGGCGGTGCAGGCCGTGGCGCCGCTCACCGCCCAGCTCAGGGTGATGCTGCCGCCGGCAGTCACCGTGCTGGGTGTGGCGGTGAAGGCGGTGCCGAACACCGGCGCCGAAGAGGTGGATGTCGGGGTCGATACGATCTCGGCCGCGGTGGCGGCGGCGGTGGAGCCTGAGGAGATGCCCACGCCGCTGCAGGTCAGGGTGTATTCATAAGTGGCCGGCGTGGCCGAGGCGGTTAGCGTGGCCGAGCCGGTGCCGGGCTCGCTGCCGCCCCAGCCGTCGGAGCCGCTGCCGCCGGAGGCGGTGCAGGAGCTGACCGCGGTGGCCGTCCAGCTCAGGGTGAAGCTTCCGCCTGGCGCCACGGTGGCGGGCGAGGGCGCGTTGAAGCTGACTGCCGGCGGCCCGTCGTTGACGGGACCGCTGCCGCCGCCGTCGCCATCGCCGCAGGCGGCGAGGAGGGCGCTGCATCCCAGCAGGAACAGCGAAATGACTTGCCGCAGCGAGTGTGAGTCGGAACTCTGATTCATGGTTGGCTCCCTGGCCGTTGTACCGGATGACGACTGTTGCGCCTGTTTTTCTTTCCCGCGGTCCGGCGTCTGCCGGATCGCACTAATGTGAAAACGAATGAGCCAGGAAAATGTTGCACTTGCATCTTGTCGATGAGTGCAGGCGGGGGTGGCGCAACAGGGTGGGAGGGGTATTTTTCGCAGGATGCGCCGCATCCGACACAAGAGTCACCGGGGAGGGGGCGGCCACCGCCGGCAGCAGCGGCTAGCGCCTTAGCGGAGCCGCCGCCGGCTTGCGCGACGCATGCAGGGCACGCCCCACGCCCAGCCACAGGTTCAGGGCATGATGCAGCGCCGCCGCATGCTGCGGGTTCTGTGCCTTCCATCTCCTGAACGCGGCACGATCGGCTGGGTTGGTTTCGCCGGAAGTGAGGCGCACCACCCACTGGATCGCCTCGCGCTCGACCGGTGCCAAATCCATGTCCGCACCGCCGGGCGGCGTTGGCTCTTCCGATTCCGTTCCTGCCGGCGGTGTTTGCGTCATAGCTTCAAAAACGAGTGGGGCCGCGCGATGTAGCAATGGTCCGGCATCCCTTGCGCCATGGCGCTGCCGGCGATTTGCTTGCTTTTCGGCCTTTTTCAGGCGCTTTCTGCAATGCATCGGCATCCGATCATTGGAGCGCGCTGAGAGCGGCGGAGCCGGAGCCCCGCCGCTTGATCCTCAGGCCTTGGCCCACTCGGCGGCGGCGCTCTTGGCGAAGTCGCGGTAGCTGCGCGGCGGCCGGCCCAGCAGAGTGGTGAGGCGCTCGATGTCGGCGGGAGCGGCGACGGCACCGTCGGACTGGTAGCGGCCGATCATCAGGCGCAGGTCATAGGCCAGCCAGCCCGGCGAGAACGCCTTCATGCGCTGCTCCAGCACATTCAGGTCGTCGCCGGCATAGCGGATCGGCCGGCCCAGCACTTCGCTCCAGATGGCGGCTACCGCATCGGCGTTCAGCGCGTCGGGACCGATCAGCGCATAAGTCTCGCGCGGCAGCGGACCATTGGCCTTCTCGCGGCGCAGCAGTTCGCGGGCAGCCGCTTCGCCGATATCGCCGATGTCGACCATGGACAGGCCCTTCGAGCCGATCGGCATGCCGTAGACGCCGTGGCTGAGCAGCGCATCCTTCTGGCGCAGATCGTTCTGGATGAAGTAGGCCGGGCGCAGCACCGTCGCCGGCAACTCGTACTGCTCGATCATCCGCTCCACCGCGTACTTGCCGGTGAAGTGCGGCACATTGGTGTATTCCTCCGCCTTGAACACCGACAGGTAGACGATGCCTTTCACCCCGGCCTCGCGGGCCAGGTTGAGTGTTTGCAGCGCCTGGGTCAGCTCGTCGGCGGCATTGGCCGCCAGCAGGAACATGGTGCTGACGCCGGCCAGCGCCTGGCGCATGGAATCGATGTCGGACAGGTCGCCCTTGACCGCGGTCACGCCGGCGGGAAGGCGGGCCTTTTCCGGCGACCGCGTCAGGGCGCGGACCTCGACACCCTGGCCTTGCAGCCTGGCCAGGACCTGGGAACCAATCACTCCGGTGCTTCCGGTAACGAGAATCGACATGGCTAATCTCCTTGGGTGGAAAAACGTTGTGGGATGAAGATAGGCGTTCCAATTGGAGTGCATAAGTAGGAGAATTAGGACAAATCGTCTCTAAAATGGAACAGTTGGAGGGCAGTCGATGGATCTGGCAGCGCTGGCCGATTTCAATCTGGTGGCCACCCACGGCGGCTTCGGCCGCGCCGCCCGGGCGGTCGGGCGGCCCAAGGCGACGCTGTCGCGCAAGGTGGCCGAGTTGGAGCAGGGCCTCGGCGTGCGGCTGATCGAACGCGGCGGACGCTCCCTGCGCCTGACCGAGGAAGGCCGCACCTTGCATGAGCGCAGCGCCGGGCTGATGGCCGAGCTGGCGGAAGCGGGGGAGGCCGTGGCATCGCGCGCCCCGACTCCCCGCGGCCGCCTGCGCATCAGTGCGCCGATTGTGTTTGCGCATGTCCTGCTGGCACGCATCGGCGCCGGCTTCGCGCTGGCCTATCCGCAGGTGGAGCTGGAAATCGTCGCGCAGGACCGCGTCATCGATCCGGTGGAGGAAGGCTATGACCTGGTGATCCGCATCAATCCATCTCCGGACGATCGCCTGGTGGGACGGCGCATCCTCAACGATGAGCGCTGGATCGTCGCCGCACCCGGAGTCGTGCGGCCTCCAGCTTCACCTGGCTCCGACGCGGCAGCGCCGGTCGCTGCCGTGATGTTCGCGGCGACACCTCCAGGAACACTATGGCGCATGCGCGACAAAGCGGGCGTGCAGAGCACCTTGCTGCCGCAGACGATTCTGAAGCTGTCATCGCTGATGATGGTGCGCGAGGCAGTACTGGCCGGTGTCGGCGCGGCCTTGCTGCCCAGGCTGCTCGTCGCCGGGGATATCGCGGCGGGACGCCTCGCCTGCTGGGGCTGCGAAGACGCTGCGCCGGTGGAAATCTGGGCGCTTTACAGCTCGCGCCGCCTGCTCAGCGCCAAGGTCAGGGCTTTTCTCGACACGCTGATTGAAGCTGTCGCCGAACATTGAGGAGTTGAGTGCGCAGAGCCGCGCCTTGCCCATGCGGGCATCGCGTGCGCAAAGTTTTTCTTTGCACTTCTCCTCTGTGTCCGCTTGCACGGATAGGAGGCCGCGCGAGCTTTATCCCCCATTCAGGGGGTGCCGCCATGATCCGCGATGCGGATCACAGTCGCAGCCGATACGCCTCGCAATACTCGACTCCAGGCAAGCAAGAACAATCTTTGCCCAGGAGAGTAGTCATGAAAATGTATCTTCCAGTAGCAGCGCTGATCGGCTGCCTCGCGCTCGCATCGTTCTCTTTCCCATGTGCCGCTCAAACAGTGCACTACCAAGGGCTTTACTACCAGCCAGGTACGGGCACCGCTACACGCATTCCGCGTTCAACGGGTGGTGGTGCATTTGTTCCAATCCCCAATGACAGCGGTTCGGACCCAGCCGGACCTCTGGTCCCGGCGGGTTTGACGCTGTTCCCTCCGATTAACCCGACTTACGCGCTCGCATACACCTCCATCACGGGCACCGCCGCGGGTAGCCTGGTGGTGTTCCCGTCCTATGCAAGCGGCTTCATACCGGTGACGGTGGGGACTCAGGACATCTACGTCAACTACTTCTACTTTCTAATTGGTGGCGGCCCCCCGTGCACGGGGACGCCGTGCACGACCGGTGCGGATATCGATGAATTCAACGAAGCTTCGGGAACCTTGGCGGATGACTTGTTCGTTTCGGTATTTCAGCCGCCGTCCGCAAGCTCGGCCGATCCGGCGCTCACGCACAGCGGCAACTACGAAGGCGTGGTGAATACCACCAGCAACAATGTGCGCATCAATGCCGATCAGGTTCCTCTCAATCCAGCCAGCCAGGCGCCTGTGGCGGACGGATTGCTGTTCGATCGATGGGTGGCCGGGCCCGGCGCCACCGGTTGGGCGATCGGGTCCAGCGCCAACGACCTGGACGTCAACAGCCAGACCGACGTTTATGCGCTGGCCCTATACCGGGCGCCCTGTCCTTCCGGTTACTCGTGGACTACATCGCCAACCATCAACCAATGCGTGCAGACCAAGCCCAAGTGTCCGGCAGGCGAAGTATGGGTGCCGGTCAAGGTGCCGGGCGATCCGGGTGCCACTGCGGGAAGATGCATCGTGCTGCCTCCTCGCGGCTGTGGAAGCTGCCCCCAGGGATATAAGTGTTCCGCGACACTCAACGATCCGCCGATTCCCATTTGCATACCCAACGGCACCAACCCTCCCAGTTGGCCGGGCGGCCGTCCGACCCCATCCGTGTCGATCGTTCCCAACATCCGCTAAGTCCGGCGATGAGAGAAATCCAGGTTCGATGATGTGTGGGGTCCAATCCCTCTCCCCGTTTTCCGGGGAGAGGGATTTTTGTCGATGGAGCGGCAGTCTTGCGCCGACGAATTCACTCAATTGCTTGATCGCCTACAGCCGCCAGCCTCAGTGCACGCGCGGCAGCGTCGGCGCCTTGCCGCAGCCGGCGGCGCGCTCCAGCAGCAGGGTGCGTTCGCGCGTATTACGGGTGAGGGCGGCGGCGCGTTCGAACTCGGCGCGGGCTTCCTGGTGGCGGCCGAGCTTGAGCAGGAAGTCGCCGCGCACGCTGGGCAGCAGGTGGTAGCTGGCCATGGCCGGCTCGTCGAGCAGGGTGTCGACCAGCTCCAGGCCCGCTGCCGGGCCGAAGGCCATGGACAGGGCTACGGCGCGGTTCAGCTCGACTACCGGGGAAGGCATCAGCTGCGACAGGGCGTCGTAGAGCGCGACGATGCGCTTCCAGTCGGTGTCCTGTGGCGTACGCGCCCGCGCGTGGCAGGCGGCGATGGCGGCTTGCAGGGCAAATGGGCCGAGGGTGCCGGAGAGTTCCTCGGCGCGCTGCAAGGCGGCGAGGCCGCGGCGGATCAGCAGCTGGTCCCACCGTGCGCGGTCCTGCTCGAACAGCAGCACCGGTTCGCCCGCGGGGCCGATGCGCGCGGCGGTGCGCGAGGACTGGATTTCCAGCAGCGCCACCAGGCCGTGCACTTCCGGCTCCTGTGGCGCCAATCCCGCCAGGATGCGGCCCTGGCGCAGCGCTTCCTCGCACAGCGTCGGGCGCATCCAGTCGTCGCCGGCGGTGGCGGAGTAGCCTTCGTTGAAGATCAGGTAGATCACTTCCAGCACCGAGGACAGGCGCGCGGCCAGTTCCGCCGCGCGCGGCACTTCGAACGGCACGCGCGCTTCGGCCAGGGTGCGCTTGGCGCGGACGATGCGCTGGGCCACGGTGGGCTCGGGCACCAGGAAGGCGCGGGCGATCTCGTCGGTGCTGAGGCCGCCGAGCAGGCGCAGCGTCAGGGCCACGCGCGCCTCGGTGGACAGCACCGGGTGGCAGGCGGTGAAGATCAGGCGCAGCAGGTCGTCGCCGATGTCGTCGTCCAGCTCGTCGTCGATGCGGGCGGCGAGCTCGGCATCGGACGTGTCCTGTTGCAGCTCCAGCTCGTAGCCGAGTTCCTGGTGCTTGCGCTCCAGCATCTTGTCGCGGCGGAAGTAGTCGATGGCGCGGTGCTTGGCCGCGGTCATCAGCCAGGCGCCGGGATTGTCCGGTATGCCCGACTGCGGCCACTGTTCCAGCGCGGCGAGCAGCGCGTCCTGCGCCAGTTCCTCGGCCACGCCGACATCGCGCACCAGCCGCGCCAGGGCGGCGATCAGCCTGGCCGATTCGATGCGCCACACTGCGTCGATGGCGCGGTGGGCGGGGCTGCTGTGCATGGCGATGGGCTCCTTGCTCTGCCCTGTATTCCCGGCGCCGATTATTGCTCGCCGAGACGCTTGAGGTTGGCCAGGCCGGTTTCGAAGTCCGCGCCGATCAGCTTGTCCATGTTGAAGAACAGGCCCATCAGCTTGCTGATGTAGGGCGAAGGTCCGGCCATGACCCAGCTCACGGTGGTGCCGTCGCCCTGACTTTGCAGCGTGAAGGTGGCGGTAGTGCGGTTCTTGAAAGGGCGCAGGAAGTCGAGCTGGATGACGATGCTGGAAGGCGCGGCGGCCTGCAGGATCTCCATGCGCCCGGCGCCGACCTTGCCCTGGCCGTCCCAGGCGTAGACCGCGCCCTGGCCGCTGGCCGCGCCGCTGAAGCTGCGCTGCATGCCGGGATCGAGCTTCTCCCAGGGCGACCACTCGCCCCATTGGTGGAAGTCGCTGATCAGCGGATAGATCTTCTCCGGCGGCGCTTTGATGGTAATGCTGCGCTGGATGCTGAAGCTGTCGGGCCGGGTGGCGGCGTAGCCGAGCACGCCGGCCAGCAGCACGACGATGACGATGATGATGGTGTTGAGCATGGCGGTCATCCTAGCTTTTAGTATGGCCGGCCTGCTGGCGCAGCCTTTGCTCCTGCTCCAGCACTTCGGCGGGAGCGTTGCAGAAGTCCGCGGCCTCGAATACCTGGCGCAGCTCGATCTGCGCATCCTCGCCCGGCATGGGCTCGGGGCAGCGCCTGGCCCATTCCACCGCCTCTTCCTTCGATTTCACCTGGATCATCCAGAAGCCGGCGATCAGCTCTTTGCTCTCGGCGAAGGGCCCGTCGGTGACGATGCGCTTGCCGCGGCGGAAGTCCACCCGCACTCCTTTGGAACTGGCCTGGAGACCGGCGCAATCGAGCAGTACGCCGGCATTGACCAGGGCCTCGTTGTAGTTGCCCATCGCCGTGTGCAGTTCCGCGCTGGGCATCACACCGGCTTCGGAGTTCCTGGTGGCTTTCAGAATCATCATGAATCGCATGGTCCTCTCCTCGTTCGTTTCCCTGCGGAGCCGGGCCGGCGGCCGGAAATTCGGCCGTTTTCAACCGGGCTCCATGGATACGTCGAACCTCAGGCCGGGAAATCGACAGGCCGGATCATTTTTATTTTCATATGTCGTTTATCGCACCGAGCGAGGCGCAATTACAGCGTATCTTGAGTTGAAATCATTGGAGAATCGTCCCATGGATGGCAGTATCAAGCAGACAGAATCCCGCGCCGACGAGCAGATCAAGCTGCTCGCCGCCCTCGAAGCCCAGGCTCGCAGGACCAATGAGTTGCTCTATGCGATGCTCAATCGCGAGCAGCGCAAGGGTTTCGATGCGGCATCGCCGGCGGAGCCAACAGGCGAGCCTGTGTAAGCACCGCGGCGCAGGCCGCAAGGCGGGATGCGCCGCGTTTTCGGCCCATATTACCTACGGCCTGGCCGCCAGCGGCTTGCCGGATTCGATGAGGTGCGCCCGCATGCGGTCTTCGGCTTCGCGCAGCTCGGGGGTGAAGGCCGCGCCGAAGTCGGCGGCCTCGAACACCTTGCGGATCTCCACCTCGGCTTCCTCGCCGAGCGGGTAGGGATAGCTCTTCACCCACTCGATCGCTTCCTGCAGCGAGCGCACCTGGAGCATCCAGAAGCCGGCAATCAGCTCCTTGGCCTCGGCGAAGGGGCCGTCGATCACCCTGGGCTTGCCGCCCGAGAACTTGACCCGGGCACCCTTGCTGCTGGGTTGCAGCCCTTCGCCCGCCAGCATCACGCCGGCGGCCACGCCTTCCAGGTTGCGCTGCGCCATCTTGTCCAGGTGGCGCGGGTCGGGCAGGTAGCCGGCTTCGGTCTGCTCGTTGGCCTTGAGCAGGATCATGTAGCGCTGCAGCGGGGTGCCGTCCGCGTCCTGCGCCGGGCCTGCCGCCGGCGCCGCGCTGTGCCCGGCCATTCCGGCGACGCAGCCCAGCTCGCGGATCTCGAGCTGCACCTCGCCGCCGCCGTCCAGCGGCGGCCAGTAACGGACCCATTCGATCGCCTCTTCCAGCGAGGCCGCCTCCAGCATGGTGAAGCCGGCGATCAGCTCCTTGGCCTCGGTGAAGGGCCCGTCGACGAGATGCGGCTTGCCGCCGCTGAACTTGACCCGTACGCCCTTGGCGCTGGGTTGCAGCCCTTCGCCGGCGAGCATGGCGCCGGCCTCCACCAGCTCGGCGTTGTACTGCCCCATCGCGGCGAGCAGTGGCTCGCCCGGCAGGATGCCCGCTTCGGTATCGCGGTCAGCTTTGCGCAGGATCATGAATCGCATCGTCAACACTCCTTCAATATTAAGCATGGCTGAGCCAGGTTCCCGGTCGATGACCGCCGGAACGGCCGGGCTCTCCTCTTACGTCGAAGCAGGCGCGCCGAAATCGACAGCCCCAGTGTATTTTTTTTTGCGCGCACTGCCCAAGTACCGGCGAGCGGAACTAGGCCGGCGCAGCAGGGTCACAATAAGGCGGGGTGATGAAGCCCGGCGCGGGAGCAGCGGCAATGACGCCTAACCCGGAGAAATATCATGCTCCATCGCATGGAAAAGCTGGTCGGCCTGACGATCGGTGCGTATGACGGAGAGATCGGCAAGGTCAAGGATGTGTACTTCGACGATCTGCGCTGGGCGGCACGCTACCTGGTGGTGGATGCCGGCAGCTGGCTGGAGAACCGCCAGGTACTGATTTCGCCGATCGCCGTCGGCAACATCGATTGGGACAAGGGCATCGTCCACGTCAAGCTGAGCCGGCAACAGGTCAGGGACAGCCCGCCGATCGACACCGACAAGCCGGTGTCGCGCCAGCATGAACTGGAGTTCCTCGGCTACTACGGCTATCCCGACTACTGGGGCGGCTCCATGCTGTGGGGCGCCACGCCGTTTCCGGTGATGCCGATTTCACCCATGCCGGTGGACGATGTGATCGCGGCGGACGGAGCGCCGGGCGATCCGCACCTGCGCAGCGCCGCCGAGGTGAGCGGCTATCGCCTGCAGGCCACCGACGAGGCCATGGGCCATCTGCAGGACCTCCTGTTCGACGAGGCAAGCTGGGCCATCCGCTACATCGTGGTCGACACGCGCAATTGGTGGCCCGGCAAGCAGGTGGTGATTCCGCCGCAGTGGGTCAAGCGGCTGGACTGGCCGGAGAAGACCGTCAGCGTGGACGTGGCGCGCGATACGGTGCGCGCCGCGCCGGAATACGACCCGGCGCTGGAATTTTCCCGCGAGCAGGAACAGCGCCTGTATCAGCACTACCAGAGGCCGGGGTACTGGGACTGATCTATCAGGATTAATCAACCCTGTTTGCGCAGGGCTGCATCGAGCTGGTCGAGCAGGATGCGCGTGCCCATTTCACGCCCGGCGGGGTCGTCGCTGCCGTCGAGAAAGGCGCCCTGCTCGGTGATGACCAGGCGTGTGCCCGTGCCTTCCGGCTTGAACTCCACCGTGGCCAGCGAGACGGAGAGGTGCACGCCCTTGTGCCGCATGTCGTAGGTGTAGACGATGCGCTGGTCCTGCACGATGTCGTGATAGGTACTGTCGAAGGCGGTGGTTTCGCCGTTGCCGAAGCGGCCGTGCGCGCACTCGTGCCCGCCGACGCGGAAGTCGAGTTCGCGGCGCACCTGGGTCCAGCCTTCGGGGCCGACGAACCAGCGGGATTTGGCTTCCGCCGAAGCCCAGGCGGCGAAGACGCGCGCGGGCGCCGCGGGATAGACACGCTCGATAGTGAAGCTGGCATGGATGACGGATGCTTGGCTCATGGTCGGCTCCGTGGTGGTGGTTCTGGTGTCAGTGGATTTCAATGACGCGGCTTATTGCGGGAACATCGCGAAGTAGGGCTGCGCCTCGCGCAGCACCCGGGCGAACGAGGGGCGCTGCATCAGCCGTCCGAGATACGCCGTGGTGTTCGGATAGCGCTCGCCCAGGGGCTGCACCCGGTCGGCGTAGTACAGCGCCGGCGCCGCGGCGCAGTCGGCCATGCTGAAGGCCTGGCCCATGGCCCAGCTGCGGCTGGCCATATCCTGCTCGATCATGCCGTAGGCGATGCGCAGCTGCGCCCGGGCCTGCTCGACGCCCAGGGGATCGTGCTGGCCCTCCGGCCGCAGGCGGTCGCCGACGATTTTCTGCATGCGCTCATGTACGTGGAGGTCGTAGAAGCGGTCGCGCAGGCGCGTCTCGCGCGCCTGTTCCGCGTCCGCCGGCAGCAGCGGCGCGGCGCCGGGGTAATGCTGTGCCAGGTATTCGATGATGATGCTGGACTCGGGAATGGTCCGGTCCCGCGTTTCGTCGCGCAGCACCGGAAACTTGGCGAACGGCCACAGCTTCGCCAGCGCGGCGCGCTCGGCCGCATCGCCGAGATTGACGATCTGCGGCTGGAACGGGATGTCGCTTTCGTAGAAGGCGACGAGCGTTTTCCAGCAATAGGACGAGAGCGGGTGCAGGTAGAGCTTGAGGGACATGGTGCTGGACTGGCTCATGCAGTTCTCCTTTCGTGGACGTCGATGGTTTTCATGACTTGCCCTTGTGCGCCGGCTTGCCGTCCGCCTGGGCTTCCTGCCCGGCGAGGTATTCGCCCAGGCGGTCGAGCCGGCGTTCCCAGACGGTGCGCTGGTCGTTGACCCACTGCTCGGCGCTGCGTAGCGCACGCGGCTCGATGCGGCAGGTGCGGACCCGGCCGATCTTTTCCGAGCGCACCAGGCCGCTCGCCTCCAGTACCTGCAGGTGCTGCACCACCGCCGGCAGCGACATCGCCAGCGGCCTGGCCAGTTCGCTCACCGAGGTGGGGCCGCGGCACAGGCGCTCGATCATGCTGCGGCGGGCCGGGTCCGACAGGGCCTGGAACATCAGATCGAGGGCGAGTTCTTGGTTAAGCATTTGCTTAAGTATCGTCGCGCAGAAAAATTTGTCAAGCCCGGCGGGAATTCAGGGGTGCGTAGGGGAGGGCAGCGCGGCGGTGACGGCTACCGCGATGCCCGTTGCTTTGCGGATGCGCGATCCGGCGTACGCGGCGGCGCGCGCCGCCGGCCGCCGCGATTTCAGGGAGAGGCTTTGGCCGAGACCGCCATGGTGCTCGGATGCGGCGCCAGCCTGCTGGCGTACTGCGCGAGGTGCTTGCGGATGCGGCCGGCGTCGGCGAAGCGGGTCAGCGTGCCGAAGGAATTGAGGAAGATGATCGAAAGCTTGTGATTCAGGGTGGTGGCCCGCATCACCAGGCAGCGTCCGGCTTCGTTGGTGAAGCCGGTTTTCTGCAGTTCGATATCCCAGTCGTCGCGATTGCTGCGCACCATGCGGTTGGTGCTGACGAACTTCAGCGGATGCCCGTGCACCAGCACGGTCGCCTCCGCCTGGGTGGTGTCGTGGCGGATAAGGGGCTGCGCATCGGCGGCGTTGACCAGGCGCAGCAGGTCGTGGGCGGTGGAGGTGGTGTCGCTGGACAGGCCGGCGGGGTCGGCAAAATGGCTGGAGTTCATGCCCAGCGCATGCGCCTTCTCGTTCATCTTGGCGATGAAGGCGGGGCGCCCGCCCGGATACGACCGGCTCAGCGCCATGGCGGCCCGGTTTTCGGAGGCCATCAGGGCCAGCAGCAGCATGTTGGAACGGCTCAGGCGGGTGCCGACCTTGAGCCGCGAACGGGTGTGCTTCTCGTAGTCGACATCGTCATCGCCGACCTCGAGGACCTCGTCCATGTCCGGGTGCGCGTCGAGCACCACCAGCGCGGTCATCAGCTTGGTCAGCGATGCGATGGGTACCACCACGTCCGCATTCTTGGAGACCAGAGACTCGCCGGTATCCTGGTCCACGACCAGGGCGGCATAGGAGTGCAGGGACAGGTCGCTTGCCGCTTGAACCTGGGCCGTGCCGAGCGCGAGCAGGATCGGGAGGGCGACGACGAGACTGCGCATGCCCGGCATGCGTGACAGCGGCGAACGCGATGAGAATGGCACGTGAGTCGGTTACGGTTATGGTGATCGGTTATAAGGCGAAACTGTAGCATTACATATGCCGGCTTGTCCCGGCCCCAGTATCTGGAGGCCTGGAAGGGCGGGCCTGGTGAAGCCGGCTTACCGGCTGACCAGGGCCACCGCGGTATAGATCACGGCCGCTCCCAGCAGGGTCATCGCCGTGGTCAGCAGCTTGGGATGGGCGTGGTGGCTTTCCGGGATCAGGTCGCTGGCGCCAATGTAAAGGAACAGTCCGCCGAACAATGCCAGCGCGATGCCCAGCGTCTCCTGCGGGATGGCGAACAGGTAGGTGGCGCCGATGCCGGCCGCCGGCGCCAAGGCGTCGGCCAGCAACCAGCGCAAGGCCTGCTGCCGGCTGCCGCCGTTCTTCAGCACGATATTGGTGGTGTTGATGCCATCGGAAAAGTCGTGGGCCAGCACCGCCATGGTGACCACCGCGCCGATCGGGGCGGAGGCCTGGAAGGCGATGCCGATGGCGATGCCGTCGAGCAGGCTGTGGGCCGACAGGCTGGCGGCGCCGAAGCTGCCGCGGTATGCCGGGTGCGTCGCCGCGCCGTCATGATCGTGGCCCTCATGGTCTTCGTGCCCGCCATGGCCGCCGTGCCCATGGCCGAGGAAGAAGTGCATGCGGTCCAGCACCAGGTACAGCATGAAGCCGATCGCGGTCCAGGCCAGCAGGGTGGCCGGGGCGTGGAATTTCTGGCCGAAGGCGATCGATTCCGGAATGAGGTCGAAGAAGGCGACGCCGACCACGGCGCCGGCGCTGAAGCCGAGCACCAGGTGCAGCCGGTCCTTGAGCCGCAGGGCGAACAGGCCGCCGGCATAAGTGGCGCAGAACGCCGCCCCCGCAATTGCCACGATCAGCATTCGAGTCCTTTACTGTTCCCTGGAGCCGGTCCAGCCGCGGCGGATCAGCGCTCGCCCTTGGCGGCGAAAAAGCGCGCCAGGCGCTGGCGCATCGGCTCGTTGAGGCGGCACAGCATGAACTTGCCCTGGCGCTCGACCTCGATCAGGCCGGCGCCGACCAGTTCCTTGGTGTGGTGCGACAGGGTGGGCGCGCCGATGTCGAGCAGGGCCATCAGGTCCTGCAGGGCGCAGGTTTTCACGCTGCGCTCGCGGTGGCGCAGCAGCTCCAGGTACATGGCCAGCCGGTTGGGGTTGGACAGGGCCTTGAACGCCAGGGCCAGGTCGGACAGGTCCGGATCGGTAGCGGAGGATTTCATGCGCGGCTCTTGCTCATGCTGAGAGTTTGCCACAATTCGTCAGTTTGACAACTATCGAACTAACAAACTATTGTGTAGCGCACTTTCCAGATACCCGGTGACCCCATGGCCGACGCCGCCACCCTGAGCGACAACCTTCTGGCGCAACCGCTGCGCCTGCCCAACGGCAGCACGCTGCGCAACCGCATCGCCAAGTCGGCGATGAGCGAGGCTCTGGCCTCCTACGACAACCACGTCACCGCGCGGCTGCCGCGCCTCTATGGCCGCTGGGCCGCTTCGGGCATCGGCCTGCTCATCACCGGCAACGTCATGATCGACCGCCGCGCCCTGGGCGAGCCCGGCAACGTCGCGCTGGAGGACGAGTCCGACCTGCCGCTGCTGCGCCAATGGGCCAGTGCCGCCACCGACCAGGGCACGCAGATCTGGATGCAGCTCAACCACCCGGGCAAGCAGTCGCCCAAGGGCCTGAACCGCTACAACCTGGCGCCGTCGGCGATCCCCTTCCGCAAGGACATGGCCGGCTTCTTCGACACGCCGCGCGAGGCCTCGGTGGCGCAGATCGAGGACATCATCGCCCGCTTCGGCTGCGCCGCCGCCATCGCCAGGAAGGCCGGCTTCAGCGGCGTGCAGATCCACGGCGCCCACGGCTACCTGGTCAGCCAGTTCCTGTCCGCGCATCACAACCAGCGCAGCGACGAATGGAGTGGCAGCGCCGAGAACCGCCGCCGCTTCGTGCTTGCCGTCTACGCCGAGATCCGCCGCCAGGCCGGCGCCGATTTCCCGGTGGGCATCAAGCTCAATTCCGCCGACTTCCAGCGCGGCGGCTTCACCGAAGAAGAGTCGATGGAAACCATCCGGGCGCTGGCGCAGGCCGGCATCGACCTGGTGGAGATTTCCGGCGGCACCTACGAGTCCCCGGCGATGACCGGCATCAGCCCGGACGGCAAGGCCGCTTCCACCGTCGCCCGCGAAGCCTACTTCCTCGATTTCGCCGAGAAGGTGCGCGCCGCCGTGGCGACGCCGCTGATGGTCACCGGCGGCTTCCGCAGCCAGGCCGGGATGAATGCCGCCCTGCGCTCCGGCGCTCTGGATCTGGTCGGCCTCGGCCGCCTGCTGGCGATGGACCCGGATGCACCCGCCGCCCTGCTGCGCGGCGCCGACAGCCCCTGGACCGTGCGCCCGATCACCACCGGCATCAAGATGGTCGACCGCATGGCCCTGATGGAAGTGGCTTGGTACGCACGCCAGCTCAAGCGCATCGCCACTGGCGGCGAGCCCAAGCCCGGCGAGAGCGGGCTCAAGGCCCTGCTCGGCACCGTGGCGCACAGCGGCTGGGGCACTTTCCGCACGCGGCGGCTGCGCGCTTCCTGATCAGGCGCCGCCTTGCCTGCTTTCGGTTTGGATGCAGGCGCTTAGCACAACAGCAAATTTCCGGTTGGTTCAGCCCGGCCGGAAATTTCGTTTCATTATGTGCCCCTCAAGTTGCCCCGGGCGCGACAGTGCCGGAATCTCTCCAACAGTGGCTCGTATGCAAGATCCTCCACGGGGCCGACACTCACCCACTCGATCGCCATGGTGTCCAGATGGGTCTCATCAACCCTGATGCCCTGGCCCATGCTCTGCGCGAGGCGTTGTAACTGATATTGGCGACGCAGCGCTTGATCCTCCGGCGGCGTCGGCACGTCTGTCAGTATTTCGGCCCGGATGCAGAGCAGCTTCAGTGCCACCTCATTCGCCGCGAGATCTGCGGAACGCTCAGGGGTGAGCCCCTTCTTCACGGCATCGAGCCCACCCTTGGGCCATCGCTGGACGGAGCCAATACGGGTGTCGGCGGTGTACTTCAAAATGTCGAGTTGCTCCGTGTCCAGGCCGCGCGCCACGGCGAGCCTGTAGGCGCGCACATGGTTGGCGGCTTCGAACAGATCGTCCCAGCCACGCTCGTCGTCACGCGCACGTTGGCGCGCAAATGACTTTTTGCAGCGATCCAGACCCTGATCAAACCTGTCGCGCAGCTCGCGTGTATCCGCACGGGGAAACTCGCCGAGCGCCTCGAAAGCACTGCGCAATTCGGCCATTGCTCCGGCCTGCGCGAGCAACTCGGCCCCTTCCAGCGCCGCGATCTGATCGAGCCGTTCGCACAAGACAAGTGCCTGCGACTTGTTGTTCTCGAGCCCGGCCGTGTAGTCGGCAAACTCCTGCTGGCGCTTCTGGAACACGGCATCGCAGTGTTGGCGGAATTCCCCCCAGAGGCGTTGATCCACCTCGCGCGGTACCGGGCCCACGGTCTGCCACTGCTGTTGCAGGTGCTTGGCCGCGTCGATCGCCTTGCGGCTATCTTCGCTCGCCAGCAACTGCCGGGTACGCTCGATCAGCGACTCCTTCTGCTTCACGTTGCGGGCGTACTCGCCATCCAGCCGCCCCTGCAGGCTCGCGGTGAGAGCGGTGAACGCGTCCTGCTGCTGCTTGCCGGCCTGACGGTCCACGGGCGAGCAGCTGCGCCATTCGTCTTTCGTCTCCCGCAGGGCCTTGATCACGGCCCGCCAGTCAGCTTGTTCCCAGTTGTGCCCCGCCTCAAAAGCAGTCAGCTCGGCGAGCAAGGCATCGCGACGCCGCAGATTCTCCTCGCGGACGAGCGCCTGGGCGGCAAAGTACTCCTTGCACGGCTGATACGCCCGCTGAGCGGCTTGCTGAAAGCGTTGCCAATCGGTTTCGAGACCCTCGCCGGCGCCCTTGCTCAGCGTGCGCCACTCATCCTGAAGACTCTTGATCCTGTCGGCGAGCGCCAGCGGATCGAGTGTCGCCTCGACCAGCAACTCCATCTCTTCGATCAGTTCGGCGCGCTTCGGCGTCACGGAAAAGCTCTTCCAGTCCTTCAAAGCGTCGAGCTGCTTGTCGAGGCTTTGTATCTGGCCGGCCAGGTTGGCCGGCAGGGGCGGGGCTCCCGCCAGTTTCTCCTCGATGGTCCGCCGCACCCCGGCCGCGCGGGAGGTGCTGCCGTCGCTCAGCGCAGCACGTGCCTTGCGGATCAATTCATCGATCTGGCGAACCGCCTGCTGCTCGGCACGCTGCTGTTCAGCCAGTGCACGATTCTGCTCCTCTAGAACCGATGCCTGCTCGGCTGCAGCCGCCGCGGCCGCCTGCGCCTGCTCGTCGCGCAGGCGCCGGGCCTCCGCGGCCGCGTCGGCGGCAGCTTGCTCCCGTGATGCCTGCTCCTCGATCTGGCGCAAGTGTCCGGCGATGGTCTCCCGCGAGCGGTCGACCCAATGCTGGACCCTGCCGCGCAGCTCTGGGTCAGCCTGCTCGGCCACCGCGTTCCAGCGGCTCTCGAATTGGTCCAGCCTCTGGCTGAACAAGGTGTCGTACGGGCGTTGGCTGTGACGTTCGAGGGCTGCCGAGGCTTCATTGATCCCGGCCTGCAGTTGCTCGAGCTTGCGAGCCTGCTCGAGCTGGGCATCGCGCTTGGACGTCAGTACCTTGTAGACATTCTTGTCGTTGCCCCCGCGGACATCGCGGATGAGCTGCCGCAGCACGTCCGGATCTTCGATTGCCTCAGCCGCCGCCTGGCGAACCTTGGTCGATGTACCCGCAACGACCAGCCGGGCCACCGCCTGGACATCCCGGGCATCGATGGCCGCCCGCAAAGCGCTCTCCTCGGCAGCAGCGGCCAGCGCGCGATCGGCTGCGCCCGGCTTGGGAGCAGTCTTCTCGTTTTTCCCGGACGGCGCCGGTTGAAGCGCTGAAGTCGGAACTGGCGATCGCGATGGCGCTTGGCGAAACAAGCGCGAGAACAAGGACATTATTGACCTGCACAGCGTTAGTGGTCACGTATTCTACATGCGCTGGAAGGCCCACATCATTTGCTTTTTTGCAGCCCGGAGCGGATATCGCAACGGGCCTCGCAAGGCTCCATTAAAAACCAGGTAACGGCATGCGCCCAATCGCCGGATACTCGTTGCTTCCGAAAAAGAGCATGCCCTTGTATTCCCTCACACTGGTGATCGGAGCATAGGCATTTGCCTGGCTATCCAGCAGATCGCCCTGTACCTTGCCGTCCAAATCCAATTTGAGGACGTGCGCGACCTTGCGGGGTTTGGGCCGCAGAAATTGTCGAATCCGGTACACCGCTTCAAGCAGTGCCGGGTGAGGGAGAATACGGTCCAGGAAGCTGTCTCTCGGGGCGTACAGGGCCAGCCAGAACCCGTCCCGGCCGTTGAAGCTGTCCGGAAAACCCTGCTTCCGGTCGCTTCCGCATCCGGCAACGCGGAAAGCGGACATCTACTATTCAGGAGGAGCTGCGGAACATGCGGACACCAGCGCTACAGGATCAACGGCGGCAGCACGGGCAGACCGACCAAAGCCCGCAGTCAGCCCGCCTTGCCTTCGCTCGGTGTCCGATCGGGCGCCGGCCTTCGACAGCCGCCAAGCCGCCCATGGGCCAGCGCCTCGGCACTCTGTGCTGCCTGCTGGTCTTCGGGCAGTTCGCGGGAGGGCTCGCCCGTGCTGCGGGCGCACCGGTGGAAATCCCATTCGAGCTGGAAGGCCACAATATCGTGATCGGGGTCGATTTCGGATCGGGCCAGCGCTTGCCGTTTGCGTTCGACAGCGGCCTTGCTCCCGGCAACATCGTGACGCCGGAGGCGGCGAAACGCATCGGGATCAAGCCGGAGGCCTCGCTGGGTGTGCATGACGCCAGCGGTGAACGTGTCGATGCGCGCATCAGCAAAGTCGCCAAGCTGCGTATTGCCGGTCTCGAGCTGAGCGATCAGCTATTCGCCATCACCAGCGTTCCCCGCAAGGTGCTGCGGCGGCCGGGCAAAGGCCTGCTCGCGGGCTACATTGGCGCGCCCTTGCTGGCCGATGCGGTGGTCTGCATCGACTACACGAGGCGCAAGCTGGTGCATTGGCATCGCCCGGACTTCCCCGGCGCGGACCTCGCATCCGTGCCGATGCAACTCAAGCACGGCCTGCCCACCGTTTCGGTTGATATCGACGGGGCGCCGGCCACGCTCATCGTCGATTCTGGGGCGGATACCGCGATCACCGTCTATGCCTCGTTCGCGCAGCAGCACGACTTCAACCGGCGTTACCGCATCAGCGCCGTCGATCACGGCAACGGTGGCAGCGGACGCCAGTTCCAGGCCTTGTCGACCCAAGCCGGCAGCACGGTACTGGGGCCGGGAGCGGCGTTCGAAAATACCCCGATGCAGGTCATCCCGCAGGGCATGGATCCAGACTGGGGAATCGACGGCACTCTCGGCTACCAGGTGCTGCGGCAGCTCAACCCCTGCCTCGACGAAGCGGGCGGACGCTTGATGTATCGCGGCGAGTAGATGGCAGTGCGGGATCGGATGAGTACGTGCTCCCGCAAGATTTGCGAGCGTTCGAGGACGGCGAGCTTGATGCGAGAGGCTCATCCGGCCCCAGCTGCCTGCGCAATCAGCAACAAGCCTGCCCCTACAGCGACGGCTCCGATGGCGCGCGCGACGTGCTCGCCGGCCGGAGCCAGGCGCTCAAGCGTGATGGCTGCCGTCACGGCAGCCATCACGCGCAGGTCCATGACGCCGAGGGCGAGGAGGATCGCTGTCGGGCCGGCGCAGCAGTAGCTGCAATGGAGGCCGAGGCGCAGGCCGTGTCGCCAGGCCGTGCCGGCATCCGCCGGCAATGGCTGGCAGCACCCCGGGGCCTCGCGGCAGCGGGCCAGCTGCCGCGCCTTCCACGCGGTGAGCTGGAGTGCGCCGCCGAGCAGGACCACCAAGCCGGCTATGACCGGAACGGTGCGCGCCAGCGCCGGCAGGCGCATCTCCAGCGCCACCAGCGCGACGCCGAGCGGGAAGGCGGCGATTCCGAGCAAGCTCCAGACCGTGAAGTAACCCGCGGCCACCAGCGCGGTCGGTTGGCCCAGGCGCGTCCCGCCGGCCGCGGCTACGGCCTGGCGGTAGCGCCACAGCATCGGCGCCAGCGATGGCAGCATCATCGCCGCCATCATGACCAGCCACATGCCTAGGAACGAGGCCGCGGCGCCAAGCCAGGTCTGTCCTGGCATGCGCATCCAGGCCATCGACAGGGTCCAGCCGCCGGGCATCGGCATCCCGCCCATCGCCGACATGGACCCGCACCAGGCCACCGTCAGCGCCGCGCTGGCGGCGCAGAGCAGGGCCACGACGCCGAGGAAGGTCCGTCGCGACGCTCGCCCGAATACCATGCCCCCCGACATCTCCCGTCCCTCGCTTGCGCCGGCGGCGTCCATGGTTCGGCTCAGCGCTTGCCGTACTCGTCGTGGCGGCGCCACCAGACACCGGTCTCGTTGCGTCCTCTGGGGGCGCGGTCGAGCCACTGGTACGCACCCCACAGGCCGTCCAGGCCGCGCGCATAGGTGGAGTAGGTGTGATAGATCACGCCGTTCTCGAGCACGAACGCGCTCAGGCCCGGCCGGTCGCGGGTATAAGTGGGCGCGTCGGTGCCGCAGGTGGCCGCGAACTGGACCACGGGCTCGGGGTACGACGCGGTGCCGTCCATCGCGTGGCCGCCGCGCTCGTAGTTGTATTCGATGGTTCCCTCGCGTTGCTGTGCCTCGCTGAAGGCGACGTTGAAGTCGAAGTTGAAATCGCCGCCGTGCGAGGACGCCCAGGGGAAGGTCCATTCCATCCGCCGCTGGTACGCCAGGAGTTTCGCCAGGGGTGCCCGCGACACCGCCGCCAGCGCGACGTCGTGGTTCGCCAGGTGAACGGCGAAGCCGTCAAAGCCATCCGCGATCATCGAGCAGGAAGGGCATCCGGCGGTGTAGTCCGGCCCGAACATGAAGTGGTAGACGAGCAGCTGCGAGCGCCCCTGGAACAGGTCCGCCAGCGAGGCGCCGCCTGCGGCGGTCTCGAAGCGATAATCCTTGTCGACGCGTACCCAGGGCAACTCCTGCCGCTGCCGCGCCAGCTCGTCGCCGCGCCGCGTGAATTCCTTCTCCGCCTGGAGCAGCTCGATCCGCGCTGCCAGCCAGTCCTTGCGTGTGCCTGTCTTGTGAGTCGTCATTGCTGCTTTCTCCTGTGCCGATACAACGTACGGGTGGTAAGTGGTCGTGAGCTAGACTAAGTACCGGGCACCGGACAGTGGGAGTGACAAGTTTGGCGGGATTCGCAACAGGCCCCGAATGGACTCCCTGATCACGGCCGCGGCGCGTGCGCTCGCGGCGGGCGATCCTCTCGGCGCGCTGAACCGCGTCGCCTTGCGCGAGGATGCGCCGGCGCTGGCGCTGCGCGGCATCGCCATGGCGCAGCTCGGGGATTTCGTTCGGGCCAAGGCCCTGTTGCGCAGCGCGGCGCGCGCATTCGGTCCCAAAGAGGCTGTGGCCCGTGCCCGCTGTATCGTCGCCGAAGCCGAGGTCGCGTTCGCTTCGCGGGACCTCGGCTGGCCGGTAAAGACGCTCGACGCGGCGCGGGCCGTGCTCGAACAGCACGGCGACCGCGTCAACGCCGCGCATGCGCGGTATCTCGCGGTGCGGCGCCTGCTCCTGATCGGGCGGCTCGACCAGGCCGAGCAGGCACTCGCCACGCTTGATCCCGCGCTGTTTCCGCCCGCCTTGATGGCGGCGCACGAGCTGGTCGTTGCGGGGATCGCAATACGGCGCCTGCGCACGCAGCCGGCACGCGCCGCGCTCGCCCGGGCCGGGCAGGCCGCGCGCCAGGCCGGCATCCCCGCGCTGACGGGAGAGATCGAAAGCGCGTACCTGCTGCTGAACACGCCCGCCGCGCGCCTGATCGCGCGCGGCGGGGAGCGGGCTCTATTGCTCGATGAGGTTGAAGCGCTGCTCGCTTCGAAGGCTCTGATGGTGGATGCCTGCCGTTATGTGGTGCGCGAAGCGGGCACGGTGGTGTCGCTGGCCAGCCGTCCGGTGCTGTTCACCTTGGCGCGCGCGCTGGCCGAAGCCTGGCCCGAAGACGTGCCCAGGGACGTGCTGGTGGCGCGGGCGTTCCGGGCCAGGCATGCCGACGAATCGTATCGCGCGCGCCTGCGCGTCGAAATCGGGCGGCTGCGCGCGGCGCTGCGGACGCTGGCCGACGTGCGCGCCACCGCGCGGGGCTTCGCGCTGGCGCCGCGCCGCGCCGGCGAGGTGGTGGTGCTGGCGCGGCCGGTCGAGGAGAAGCACGCGGCGGTGCTCGCTTTCCTGGTCGACGGCGAGTCCTGGTCCAGCTCGGCGCTGGCGCTGGCGCTCGGGGACAGCCAGCGCACCGTGCAGCGGGCGCTCGACGCGCTGGCGGCGGCGGGCAAGGTGCAGTCGTTCGGCCGCGGGCGGGCGCGCCGCTGGATGACGCCGCCGGTGCCGGGATTCGCGACGAGCTTGTTACTCCCCGCTCCCTTGCCGAGTGATTAGGATGGGCTTATGAAAAAATCAGCAGCCGAAATCATCCGTGAATATGGCCCCTTTCCTGGTGTCGATAAGGTGGGTGGGGTTACTTATGATGGCCAGCAGGTCTGGATGGCCGCCGGAGACAAGCTCGCATCCTTCGATCCGGCGAGCGGCAATGCGGTGCGCTCGATCGACGTCGCCGCGCATGCCGGAACCGCCTTCGACGGCCGGCACCTGTTCCAGATCGCCGAGGATCGCATCCAGAAGATCGATCCGGACAGCGGCCGCGTCCTCGCCACCATCCCGGCGCCCGGCGGCGGCGGCGACTCGGGGCTGGCCTGGGCCGAAGGCACGCTCTGGGTGGGGCAGTACCGCGAGCGGAAAATCCATCAGGTCGATCCCCAGACGGGTGCGATTCTCCGCACCATCGAGTGCAGCCGCTTCGTCACCGGCGTCACCTGGATCGACGGCGAGCTCTGGCACGGCACCTGGGAAGGCGAGGAAAGCGATCTGCGGCGCATCGACCCGCATACCGGCGAAGCCCTGGAGCGGCTGGAGATGCCGGCCGGTGTCGGCGTGTCCGGGCTCGAGTCCGATGGCGGCGATCAGTTCTTCTGCGGCGGCGGCAACAGCGGCAAGGTCAGGGCTGTGCGCCGGCCCCGGCGAGGTGCCGCGGCAGGGAGCGGTTCCGCAAGCGCGGGCTCCGCGGGTAAGGCAGCGAAGCGCAGCTGAGCAGAAGTCATCTCATCGACGTCCCCTCTCCCTGCGCAGCGGGGAGAGGGCCAGGGAGAGGGGTGCCGGCGAAGCCGGCTCACACTACGGAATTCAAGAGCTACGCGAGTTTGAAAGCGCCCCCTCTCCCTACGCCCTCTCCCCCGCGTTCGTGGGGGAGAGGGGATTGATGAGGCGTCTGGACTCGCCGGGCAAAAGGGCCTCAAGCCGAGCCGCTTGCAGCTTCAGGCCACAGTAGCCAGCGGTCAGCCGCTCACGGCGGCCAGCGCCGCATTGAGCGTCTTGCTCGGCCGCATCACCGCTTCCATCTTGGCGGAATCGGCCAGGTAGTAGCCGCCGATGTCGACCGGCTTGCCCTGCACGTCGGCCAGCTCGCCGATGATGGTCTGCTCATTCTCGGTCAGCGTCGTAGCCAGCTTGGCGAAGCGCGCCTGCAAGGCCGGGTCGTCGGTCTGCGCGGCGAGTTCCTGCGCCCAGTACATGGCCAGGTAGAACTGGCTGCCGCGGTTGTCGAGCTGGCCGGTCTTGGGCGAGGGGTTCTTGTTGTGGTCGAGCAGCTTGCCGGTGGCGGCATCCAGGGTTTTGGCCAGTATTTTCGCCTGCGGGTTGCCGGTCTTGATGCCCAGGTCTTCCAGGCTCACCGCCAGCGCCATGAATTCGCCCAGTGAATCCCAGCGCAGATGGTTTTCCTCCACCAGCTGCTTGACGTGCTTGGGCGCCGAGCCGCCGGCGCCGGTTTCGTACATGCCGCCGCCGGCCATCAGCGGCACGATGGACAGCATCTTGGCGCTGGTGCCCAGCTCCAGGATGGGGAACAGGTCGGTGAGGTAGTCGCGCAGGATATTGCCGGTGACCGAGATGGTGTCCACGCCGCGGAAGGCGCGCTCCAGGGTGTAGCGCATGGCGCGCACCTGCGACATGATCTGGATGTGCAGGCCGCTGGTGTCGTGATCCTTCAGGTAGGTCTCGACCTTCTTGATCATCTGCGCTTCGTGCGGACGGTACGGGTCCAGCCAGAACACCGCCTCCATGCCGGAATTGCGGGCGCGGGTGACGGCCAGCTTGACCCAGTCGCGGATCGCCGCGTCCTTCACCTGGCACATGCGCCAGATATCGCCGGTCTCCACCTGCTGAACCAGCAGCACTTCGCCGGTGGCGAGGTCGACGATGCGCGCTTCGCCGTCCTCGGGGATTTCGAAAGTCTTGTCGTGCGAGCCGTATTCCTCGGCCTGCTGCGCCATCAGGCCGACGTTGGGCACGGTGCCCATGGTGACCGGATCGAAGTTGCCGTTGGTCTTGCAGAAGTTGATCACTTCCTGGTAGATGCGGGCGAAGGTGCTTTCCGGGATCACCGCCTTGGTGTCCTTGGGGCGGCCGTCGGCGCCCCACATCTTGCCGCCGATGCGGATCATCGCCGGCATCGAGGCGTCGACGATCACGTCATTGGGCGCATGCAGGTTGGAGATGCCCTTGGCCGAGTCGACCATGGCCAGCTCGGGCCGGTGCTCGTGGCAGGCGTGCATGTCGCGGACGATCTCGTCGTGCTGCGAGGTCGGCAGCGTCTCGATCTTGTCATAGAGGTTGACCAGGCCGTTGTTGACGTTGACGCCCAGCTCCTCGAACAGCTTGCCGTGCTTCTCGAAGGCCTCCTTGTAGAAGATGCGCACGGCGTGGCCGAAGACGATTGGGTGCGACACCTTCATCATCGTCGCCTTGACGTGCAGCGAGAACATCACGCCGGTCTTGCGCGCGTCTTCCATCTGCTCTTCGTAGAAGGCGCAGAGGGCCTTCTTGCTCATGAACATGCTGTCGATGATCTCGCCGTCGAGCAGGTGCACCTTGGGTTTGAGCACGATGGACTTGCCGCTCCTGGTCACCAGCTCCATCTTGACGTCGCGGGCGTGGTCCAGCGTCATCGACTTCTCGCCATGGTAGAAGTCGCCGTGCTTCATGTGCGCCACGTGGGTGCGCGAGGCCATGCTCCAGTCGCCCATGCTGTGCGGGTGCCTGCGGGCGTAGTCCTTCACCGCCTTGGGCGCGCGGCGGTCCGAGTTGCCCTCGCGCAGCACCGGGTTGACGGCGCTGCCCAGGCACTTGGAGTAGCGCTTGCGGATGGCCTTTTCCTCGTCGGTCTTGGGGTCTTCGGGATAGTCGGGGACCTTGTAGCCCTTGCCCTGCAATTCCTTGATGGCGCCAACCAGCTGGTGCACCGAGGCGCTGATGTTGGGCAGCTTGATGATGTTGGTGTCGGGCAGCAGGGTCAGCCGGCCCAGCTCGGCCAGGTTGTCCGGCACGCGCTGCGCTTCGGTGAGAAACTCGGGAAATTCGCCGAGAATGCGGGCCGCCACCGAGATGTCGCTGGTGGTGACCTTGATGCCCGCCGGGCCGGCGAAGGTGCGGATGATCGGCAGGAATGCCTCGGTGGCAAGCAGCGGGGCCTCGTCGGTCAGGGTGTAGATGATCGTCGGCTGCTGGGTAGTCATTTATTTGGTGTCCTCGATTGGGTTGCTTCAGCCCCTGTCATGGAATGGCGGCTTGCAACCGGATCTGGCCGGGCAAGTGCATTCGCTGCTGGTGGGGCTGTCAGAAATTCTGTATGCGAGCCGCTCTGGGACTTTTCCATCGCGGCGGCCGGCGCTTTCGACGAGCCGACGCGTTGGGAAACCCGTACCGTATTCTACGCCGCCGCCCGCCTGAATCAATCGCAGCCGGCCATGGCTGCGGATTCCGGGCCTAGCGGCTGCTCTTGGTGCAGCGCAGCAGGCGAGGCGAGCTGGCTGATTGATTTTCCCGGTGCCGCTGCTGCGCTCAGCCTGCGTGGGTACCGAAAGGAGCGGCGCAGGTTACTCGGCTGTTAAAAAAATTGCGGAAATGAACGGCTGCATTCCGTCGGCAATGCAAAGTTGCAGGAATGATCTGGCCATGATGGACGGAAAAAGCTAGGGAAGCTCTGATTTACAACCGAATTGGCCGTTGATCATGAGACGAAGATGCGGCGTAGCCTGTTGGATGGTCGCTTTTTGATGGATGTAGCTTGCTGCGAGCCCGGAATTCCGAGCTACGC
>Ga0302313_10000760_pt1 | contig 26466 bp, 26 predicted proteins | sample III_Palsa_N2_2_FD_200454 | JGI IMG/M metagenome (GOLD analysis project Ga0302313, IMG submission 200454) | Peat permafrost microbial communities from Stordalen Mire near Abisko, Sweden - III_Palsa_N2_2 | ecosystem: Environmental > Terrestrial > Soil > Palsa > Peat permafrost | place: Sweden...
AGATCCGTTGCTCGCCTTCCTGGAGACTCTCTGATAATGCCGACAATCCGAGCGACCGGGAACAGAGATCCGCCCAACCGTTGTGTGCGTGAATTCATGACGCGGCATAATCGGGGAGTCGGCATAATTGGTGCGAGAACCAAATAAGGCCGATTGCCGTCAGCAGAGGGAACTGGCTCTTCGCGGGTTCCGCGCGAGCAGGCAAGCGATCAGCTGCAGTGATGAGTCTCATCCAGTCGGCCAAGCTTAATGGGCACGATCCCTATGCCTATCTGAAAGACATCCTGACGCGGCTCCCTACACAGCCCGCCAGCCGGCTTGACGAGTTGTTGCCGCACCTCTGGCAGCCTCAGCTCCAACAGTAGGCTGACGTCGGCTGCCGAACCCCTGGGATCACCGGGCGCTTACGGTTAACCTCATCAGCTCGTCGCCATAGACATCTATCCGCCCACTTTGACGCCACAGGTCGGCATCCTGCAGCAGGCTCATCTGCATTTCGCAAAAGCCGGCTCGGTCCATTTCCTCGCGCACGATGCTTTCGACGCGGCGCTGGGTCCTTAATCCCAGTGACATCCAGGAGTAAAGCCCTGCGGCGTCCTGGTGGATAAGGCAGGACTTGCGAGCGAGGTCCGTGAGTTCAAGCTTGGCGTTGTCCTGCTCAAAAAAGCTGTTCGAGAAAAATTGCTGTGAGAACTTCATGATGTGCTCCGGATTTAAATTCAGCGAAAAAATTGGCCTGAAAATAAAAAACGCCCACAGGGGGCGTCCGGATCGTTCAGTCTCACGCAAGGCGCAGGCGACTAGCCTTTCTTGTGCGCATTTTGAGGTCGCGAGCAAACTCCGGCCGCCACTGCGGGCACCGGAGGTCGTTGCGAGAGGTTCCTCAAAAATTCCATGACGTCTTGTTGCTGTCCAAAAACCGAGGATTGATCGCGTTGATACGCGGAGGTGGGGCGCCGGTTGGCGTCCTCTTCTCGGTGAATATTACTTTGCCTGAAACCCGACATTGTCGCAACCCCGGCCTCGTGGTAAGCGCGGCGGTCCTGAATGCGCAGCGCATGTGGCAGTCTTCGGTCAGGATCGTAGCCTTGAGCCGGTGCTTGCTTCCAATACCCTTCAGCGACGAGTAAACGGCCATTTGGCTTCAGCCAGTCGAAGGCGACCCGCAGGCATGCTTCGAATGAACCGAATGCTTGCGTAGATCCGACGCAAAGGATGGCGGCGTATTCGCCTTCGGGCCAATCCCACTGGCCGCCGATGGCGAAAGATCCGCCAGTTTCTTCATTTCGGCTCGAGCGTGTGACTGCCACCATTGAATTGCGGCTCCCGCGGGGCGCTGTCGTAGCCACTGTGTGTATGGCTTGCCACGCTGCTATTGATTGCAGCGACTCGCCGAGTCAACCGCGGGTGGGTACGGCAGATTTCGGTGAGGAAACCGAATATGGGCGGCACTAATTTTTCCTGAGCCATGAACGCGTTGGAATCCATCGATGTATTCAGGCGTCGCCAGCCGCAACCCAGCATCTGCAATGCGCTGCGCGACGCGTGGGTGTCTTTTGACAGATAGGCGCCAATGCTGTCGCATGTGTATTCACGCGAGCGGGAGTAAGCCTTGCCGAGAAATGGGACGGCGTGCGCCGGCAGCTTGAGCGCGTTGATCCACGGATTCAGGTGGCCGGCCGCATGATGGCCCAGCTCGTGACCGATCACGAAACGCACCTGGGCATCACTATTCGCTTCGACGAGTGCGCCGGTCAGGAAGACATAGCGGCCACCGAGCAGGCGACGCGCGAAGGCGTTTAAAATGCCGTTCGAGTTGTAGATGAAGGTCTTCGGCGGCTCGGACAGGCCGATCTACCGCGACGCTTCGACGACCATCGCGTGGAACTCGGGAAACTGCTCGGTGCCCAACAGCACCATGTTGCCGAATGCGGACGCGCGATAAGCTGCGGATGCCAGCCAGTAGAAGATCGCGAACGCGACACCATATCCCGCGTAGAGGCGGATAATGTGCCCCGCCTTGGGGTCATTCCAATGGTTGTAGAGTGCCCGTGCAATGGCAATCCACAGAAGAACGCCAATCACGATCATGATCCATTGATAGGCTTTCTCCCGCTTGTTTCTAAGTAAATCGAACGTATTTCCCATCAGATTCTCCCCCAGCCCTGAGTTGTTAATCGGTCTTCTTTCAGAGCGACATATCGAGCCGCAATAAGCATATAAATTGTTTTTGGATTGTGCGCAAGGTTTTTTGAATGCGACTCGTGAAGCGCTGCGTCGGGGGTTAGATGATGTCCGAACGGTCAGCACTTCTGACAGGGCGGTCTTGCCGAAATGCCATTGGTTGCGGCGGCCGCCAGTTGGATCGAGCCGGTGCAGGGAGCCAGACCCGAGCGAATTAGCTTCGTCTCATGTTAGGATCGATTAACTCGTGCGCAACCTTTCTGGCTTACGTCGGGGATACCGAGGGTAATTTGCATGCCCATCAATTATCTTCGCGGTCTCACGAAGCCTGAGCGCAGCGACGTCACGAATGGTCGCCTCGGGCGATCGCTCGCCTTCGTCGCCGGGGCCGCCAACGCTGGCGGATTCCTTGCTGTCGGTCAGTACACATCCCACATGTCTGGCATTGTGTCGTCGCTTGGCGATAACCTCGCGCTTGGCGATATCAATGTGGTCGTGGCGGGATTGAGTTCGTTGCTGTCATTCCTTGTCGGGGCGGCCACGTCGGCGATCCTGATCAACTGGGGGCGCCGTAGGCATCTGCATAGCCAATACGCGATGCCGTTGATGCTCGAGGCGTCGCTCCTTCTCCTTTTCGGCTTTCTCGGCTCGAATCTGGAAACGCACCGCGTGCTGTTCGTGCCGGCTACCGTCTGTCTTCTCTGCTACGTGATGGGACTGCAGAACGCTATGATCACAAAGATTTCGAAGGCGGAGATTCGGACGACGCACGTGACCGGTCTTGTGACAGATATTGGCATCGAGCTTGGCAAGCTGTTTTATTGGAATGTCGGGGCAACGCCCGCCAACCTGGTCCGCGGAGATCGACAGAAACTAGTGCTGCTCGGGTCGCTGTTACTGTCGTTCCTGGTGGGCGGACTGACGGGCGCAATGGGCTTTAGACACCTGGGGTTTGTGTCGACCGTTCCTCTTGCGATCGTGCTTCTTGCCCTCGCCGTTGTCCCAATCGTCGACGATATGCGTGCTTATCGCAGTTAGGCGAAACGTTAAGCGGCATAGCTTGATAGGTGTCTGCATTCGCGTGCAAAGGGGCTCGGCTCGGCGCTAGTGAATGGCTCGCTGGGGTCGTTCACGGAAATTCGGCACGGGACCGGATTGACCGTAAACCGGCGCTCTCCGGCATCGCCGCATGGACATTTGGTTGGCCTTCAGCCGACCCACTGCGAATGGCGGTTACACTGGATGCCCCATCTTCAAGTGCCAGGAGACTTCTATGAGCAAGCGTACCTTTGTATCGACTGCCGCCACGTTGCTGTGCGTAGGTGCCCTGACGGGTTTGACCGCCATCCCGGCTCAGGCAGCCGGCGCGCCGGTGAAATGCCATCTGACCTTCAGCATGTCCGGATGGTCGGCGATTTATCAACATGCCGAAGGACGCGGCAGGGTAACTTGCGATAACGGGCAAAGGGCCGCTGTCACGATCAGCGTGCACGGCGGTGGCCTGACGGCCGGCAAGTTCCACGTCACCGGCCACGGCGATATCAGCAATGTCTACAGCATCAGGGATGTATACGGCAGTTATGCGCAGGCCGGTGCTTCGGCCGGCGTGGGGAATAGCGGTACTGCCCAGGTGCTGACCAAGGGAACGACGTCGATGGCGTTGAGCGGCAGCGGTGAAGGCTTGAACCTTGGTGTAGCGGTCGATGCTTTCAAGATTGAACCGGTGCGTTAAGACACGGGAGATGCTCGCATGTATTCCCTACATCGAGCGTCATAGCAGTGGAGTCCGAGGAAGGCGTTTGAATCGGCCAGAAGCAGCCGCTCGACACGAAAACCTGAATCGCTGACAATCTGACAACCATCCACTGGACGATTGGCGACAACCCAATCTCCTATAAGCGCCTTGGCGCAACACGATAGGTCGGCCCCGACTATGGCGCGCGCCCCGGATTTGATGCTCCGCCTTCGTGAAGCGCTAGCCGCCTCCTGGGACAAACGAACCGCTTATTTAGCGGTTGAGCAAACGGGAAATCCTGCCTTGGGCCAGTGCTACCCTACGTCCCGGGCGGTGCAGCACTACTACCCCGAAACCGAAATCATTAAAGGGAAGGTCTGGACCGGGAAAACACTAGACGTGCACTTCTGGAATGGGCTTCGCATCGGCGATGACTATCTAAATGCGCGCTCCCACGGTGCATGAGACGGCACTCGGCCACTTTGGGATGTTCAACGCGTAGGCATGAATTGGCGACAATACTCACTGGGGATGCGATTGCATGGGTGGCCCCATCGAAAAGCGCAGCGTCAGTTTTGTGGCTACCGTGTTTATAAGGTGAGCCTTGCTGGGTTGGACTTCCCCGATGGGCCAGCCACAGGAAAGTATCGTTTCCGGTTTGCGTCTAACGTCGGACGTGAAATCGCGGCATTGGAAATCGAATTCGGCGGATTTGGGACCCGTGCCGTCGAGGAAAAATCCGCCATGGTAGCCGAAGTTCTCGATGTCGAACGATTGGTGCCGAGTGTCGTATTCACCCTCATCGATACTGACCGGTTCCCACAGACAACTCCCCGGTTCATACTTGTCGACAGAAATCGTGAACGTCTTGGACATTACTCCATCCGGCAGTCGATAAATTTCGATGAACTCAAGTGGAACCCGCCCGTGTCCGGTTTCAAGGAATAACACTGGGTTGAACCCCTTGCAGTCCAGGTTTCTCACTCTGTATCGCACGGCAAAGAAAAGACCCACAAAGGAGGGCTTTTCGACTGAAATGGTGATCGGCTCTGGAGCCTTCGCTGTCTGAGATGGCCCGGACGACGAGGGGCTAATCCATTTCCTTTCTATCGGCTGTAACGACTGGACTGTGTCTTCGGCTATTGCGTACCTACCGGTTAAAAGCAGAATTACCACAAGAATGGCGATCGTGGCGATTGAAGACAGCGGGCACTTGCCGTCACCGAAGTCGGTTGAACCACAGTCGTTCTTCATTTATTCCCCGTTGAGGCGATGACTGTTATGTTTTGGGTCGATTTTTTTGTTCGGACGAAATCGAATTGTCGACCTGGGTATTTGGTCGCGACATGTAGCTTGCGAATGTCTCTTTCCGAACGCTGCGAAGGTCTGCTGCAGGTCCGTGTGCCGTCGATCACCGGCCCGTATGTTTCAGGCGACGTATGCTGATTGCAGCGGACCAGCTTCGGCCAGTTTCAGCCATTCGACATTAGCGTCTAGACTGTCGACAATCTACATCGTATGGCAAAAGTTTCGGTTGTCTCGGGTTTACAGAGCGCCAACAACTCCGACGAAATACCCACCGGCATCAGCGTCGAGCAGTTTCGTGAACCTGACTGCGTGGACAATGTGTTGATCACCATTGGGGTGATCGCGGAGGGTGGCAGACCGGGTCACGGCGTGATTTCCTTTCTGCGACGGGATGTCAGGCGTATTAGAGCTACTATTTGTGCCGCTCGCTCCCATTCGAGAGTTGTGATACTTTTTTGAGGAGGCTCGAAGCCGGTCAATGGGTGGTTAAATAGTCACGTGTTGCGGCCTCAAGGTGAGCCATAGCCTCAACGTCGCGCTGGTGGTATCAGCCACCGACCAGGGTTGCGACAATGACGTTTGTCGAACATTGCAAGATCCATCCCATGCCGATTAAGGACCACCTGCATGCGTAGCCAACCGAATTCGCGCAATCCGGAAGCTCTACTTTTGGGGCGAAACAACAATTTTGGCCTGATCCGGCACCTTGCAGCTCTGTTGGTCCTCTATGGGCACTCCTTCATCTTTTGGCCGAGCTCCGGTGGGACGGACGCGATCCGGTCCTTCACCAAAATCGAGTACGGAGGAAGTCTGGCGGTATTCGCCTTTTTCTTTTTGAGTGGCATTCTTGTCACTCAAAGCTGGGAAAAGCAAAATAATGTGAAAAATTTCGTAGCGTTGAGATTTTCGAGAATTTGGCCCGCTTTATTTGCTTGCGTGATTTTCATTGTGTTTGTCGGGGCTCCGCTTTTTTCAAATCTTCCGTACTCGCAATTCATTTCGGACAAAGAGACGGTTGGTTTTATTTTGAGGAACGTAACCCTTTTCACCGGTATGCGTTACAGTCTTCCTGGTGTCTTTGAGCACAATGCGATCAAAGCGGCGAACGCCGCCTTATGGACGTTGCCGGTAGAGGTTGGGTGCTATTGCATCGTGCTGTGCCTTGGGGTGTTGAGGTTTTCCAGAACGCGCCTTGGAGCGCTGATCGGCGTTGTATTGACCTTCGCGGGTTGGCTTGCGCTTTTCCGTGTGCATCCTCCCGGTGCGATGCTAAATGGTCTTATCTCCAAACCGACGGATTTTACCGCGTACCCAGTAGTTTTCTTCCTTTGCGGTTTTATCGCTTATCAGTTCCGCAGCCTCGTGGTTATTCGGTTCGACGTCGCCGTGGTTCTTTGCGTCGTGTACCTGCTTATTCGTTCGACCGCAACCGGGAATGTTATTTTTTACTTCGCGTTTATCTACCTGGTTCTTGTCATCGCTGCGTCACGATATTTGCGAAATTTTGAGCCAGCCTGGGACATATCGTATGGAATCTATATTTACGGTTTCTTCGTTCAACAATGTTTCGCAGCGCTATTTCCTGCCCAAAACGTTTATGTAGGTTTGCTGATGTCAGTCGTAGTGACTGTAATCCTCGCATCCCTCTCGTGGCGGTTCATAGAGAAGCCGGTGATAGCCTTCACGCGCGGCAGGCTCGGCAGAAAGAATGCCGTTCCACGCCCCGCGCCAGCAGCGCTGACCTAGAGATACGGTAAACACGAGCCGTCCGCAACGGGGGTACGGCGTCTAACCAAACCCATCGGCTACCCGGTCGCTGCCGATAACCCACGGGCAACGTATCGCGCTACATGCAGTAGCTCGACATCTTATGCGGCGCTCCTTAGCGAAGTGCAGCTGCCACCGCCTCGTCAATCTGCAGCGCAAAGCGCCCTTCAACATCGGGCACCGCGTAGCCAATTGACAGTTCCAGATACGCGTCGCCTAGCACCAACTGAACGAATGTCGCTGCCCGCAATGCAGCAGTCGATTCGTCAAATCGCTTTCGCAGAATTTTTGCGGCGAAGGCACGCACGCCCTTTGCACCATTTTCGTAAAACACCCGGCCGAGTTCCGGAAGACGCTCGGCCTCAGCAACGATGGCCCGGTAAAGCCGCAGATTATCCGGTGCGATAAGGATTTGTGCCAACACCCATCCCAACTCGCGCAACTCGTCTTCGGGTGATCCATCGGATTGCTCGTCCTGAGCGCGGGCAAGAACTCTCCCCACTTGAGCGCACATCGAGCTCACCAGACCAACGAAGAGCGCTTCCTTCGACTTGAAGTGGCGGTAGACCGTCTGTTTGCCGACGCCAGCGGCCGCGGCGACATCGTCCATCGTTGCCAGGCCGAAACCCTGACTTAAAAAAACGGTTTTCGCGCCGTCGAGGATGGCGGACCGCTTACGGTGTTGCAACGGGCTCAGGTTTGGGAGAGAGGACGTGTTCATGCCCGATTAATAGCAGATCGTTGAGTAGTTGACAAGACTGGCCAGTCTCGTTTACATTCGCCAAAACGAGACTCATGAGTCTCGTTTGGATGCCCATTCAACTTTGCAGCTAATTATTGGAGAACGCTTTGGAACTGTTCATTACAGGTGGTACGGGCTTCATCGGGCAATCGGTCGCGCGCAAGGCGATCAGTCTCGGTCATCAGGTGACGGCGTTGGTGCGCCAGGACAACTCTGCGGCCGCCAGCGCGCTGGTGCGTCTCGGAGTGAAACTGCATTCCGGCGACCTGCGTGAGCCGCAATCTTTCGCTGCGGCTGCCGGCGCCGCCGATGGAGTGGTGCACACCGCGTCGACCAACGATGCTTCCGCCGGCGCTGCTGATGAGGCCGCGGCTGTCGCGATGCTTTCGCATTTGCATCCGGGCGCGGCGTTTGTCTATACGTCGGGTACCTGGGTCTACGGCAATACGGAGGGGGAGCCCGCTACTGAAGGATCGGCGCTGAACCCGACGCCGCTCATCGCCTGGCGGCCCGCAGTGGAGCAACATGTGCAGGCGCTAGCAGCAAGCCGCTCGATTGCCGCAGTGATCCTCAGGCCGGCGATGGTGCATGGCTACGGCGGTGGCGTTTTCGGCATGCTTGCCGGCATGGTCCATCAGACTGGCAGTGTGAGAATCGTCGGCGATGGTCGCAACCACTGGCCTGCCGTTCACGTCGATGATCTCGCCACAGCTTATCTGAGCGCGGTGGAGCAGGCGGCAGGCGGGGACGCTCGAGTCGCGGGACAGATCTTCAACGTGGTCACGGAAGATGCCGTTGCCGTTGCCCAAATAGGTGAAGCGATTCGGGCCTCGGTCGGCGCCGACCGCGTCGAACTTTGGCCGCTTGACGATGCTCGCAAATCGCTTGGACCGTTCGCTGACGCGCTGGCGCTCGACCAGACGGTAAGCGGCCAGCATGCCCGGCAAGTGCTTGCGTGGGAACCCCACGGCCCTGGCCTGATTGCGGACCTCTCTGTACAGAAGCATTTTCAGCAAAGCAACGGAGCATGACGATGGCGTTAAACATTGCATCTTTTGGATCGATTCTCGCGACGATCGTAGCGGTTCTGTTCGCCGTTGCGGGGGTGGTCAATCTCGCAGGACGCGGCGCGGTGAAGCGCGACTTCGCACGCTGGGGTTACCCGGCATGGTTTCGTTTGCTCTGTGGCGCTCTCGAGCTGCTCAGTGCAGCACTTCTGCTTGGACAACAAACCCGAGTTTTGGGCTTAACGCTGGCCGGTGCGATCATGATTGGCGCTCTTTTCACACTGCTACGAAATCGGGAGCCGTTCCGGCATCTCGCTCCGGCGCTGATCTTCTCGGCTCTCGTTGTGGTTACTGTGGCGGTCCGCGGTTGAGGCTTCGTTGTCACCGGGCGGCCGAGCGCGGACGCCCAGAGGTTGCGCGCGTTCATCGACTTTCCGTGCGCGCGCCTGTTTCCTGATAGTGCTTCGGACTACATGTCATTGAAATGAAGCAGTTGTCGAGATCTCAACGATCCAATCGACAAATGCCTTGATCGCGGCAGTTGCATTTCGGCCGAGTGGATAGACGATGGAAATCGGCACCGGCGAGCATCGAGCGTCAGCGAGCACTTCCTTGAGCCGTCCGGTTTGCAGGTATGGAAATGCTGCGAATCGTGATATCTGAATCAGCCCCAGCCCTTCCAGACCGCATTGCAAATAGGCTTCCGTCTCGTTGATGGAAAAGCGGCTTTGCATCGCGATCGCAAGATCTTCACCGTCAACCTTGAAGCGCCAGTCAAGCGGCCGGCCGGTCGCATTCGATATGTAGTTGACTACGCGGTGAGCGCCCAGCGCGCTCACCGAATCGGGCTCGCCATGCTCCCTGAGATAGCCGGGCGACGCGCAGGTTAGCCAACCAAGTTGCCCAAGCCGACGCGCAACCAGTGTCGAATCCGTCAGTTCGCCAGTGCGGATGACGCAATCAATGCCGTCGTAGATCAGGTCGGCGGGTCGGTCACTGAGCCCAAGCACTAGTTCGATGTCCGGAAAACGCTTCTCGAAATCGAGCAGCCTCGGCAAGACGATCGCCCGGGCGATCAGGCCGGGCATACCTGCTCGCACACGCCCGCGTGGGGTCGTTGCGTCAGAAGAGAGGTCGATCTCCGCTTTCGCAATGTCGGACAGAATGGCCTGGCACGATGCGAAGTAACGCGCGCCCGCATCGGTCAGGCTTAGCGTTCGGGTACTCCGCCTGAGCAGTGGCGTGCCAAGATGGGCCTCCAGATTCTTGATGACTGTCGTGACGGACGATCGAGGCATCGACAACGTCTCCGCTGCCTTGCTGAAGCTTTGTGCCTCGACGACACGTACAAAGGTGGTCATTGCCAGAAGTTTGTCCATGCGCGATCGCCTTGGTCTGGTCGTCAGCAGAGCACGGCCGGCAGCTTGAAGGAGACCCATCATACCGTCACCGCCGGACGTTCCAGCTCAACGAGCCTGTCCGGCTTGCGAGCAGAGCCGGTTGATTTGACCTCGATGCTTTCTGTATTCCGCCACGGCGAACAATGCGACGCCTGTGCGCCCCTACACTCCTGATCATTCGACGACCCGACTCTCCGGTCAGCACAAAGCGTGTGCTGCGTAGTCCGGTCGCGAACTCCGCTTCTACCCAACTCCGCTTCTCTAAAGAGGTAACGCATATGTTGCATGACAACGGCATTCTCGTTCTAGGCGCAGGCGAACTCGGCATGGCTGTACTGCGCACGCTTGTGCGCCGAACAGCGCCCGCCGCCATCCCCGTGGCAGTGCTACTCCGCCCGGCGACGATTGAATCCACGGACCCAGTCAAACAGAAGGACGTGGCAGAGCTTCGCTCATTAGGCATCCAAATCGTTCCAGGAGATCTTGCAGACCAATCGGGCGCTGCAATCGCCGACATTTTTCGACGGTTCGATACCGTCATTTCGTGCACCGGGTTTGTCGGCGGTCCGGGCGTACAACTCAAACTCGCCCGAGCCGCGCTGGATGCCGGAGTCAAACGGTATTTCCCTTGGCAATTCGGCGTCGACTATGACGTGATCGGTAGAGGAAGCGCGCAGGATCTGTTCGACGAACAACTCGACGTGCGCGATCTTCTCCGCTCGCAAGTGCAGACCGAATGGGTCATTGTCTCGACCGGCATGTTTACGAGCTTCCTGTTCGAACCATCCTTCGGCGTTGTGGATCTGGCCCAGAACACCGTGAACGCATTAGGCGGTTGGGACAACGCGGTGACGGTGACGACGTCGGAGGACATCGGCGCCCTGACGACGGAGATTGTGTTCTCGGAGCCGAGAATTACCAATCAGATCGTGCATATCGCGGGTGACACGGTGACTTATCGTCAACTGGCGGACACGGTCGACAGATTGATGGGCAAAGATGTCCTTCGCAATGATTGGAGCGTAGATGAATTGAAGCTGAAACTGGCCCAGGAACCCCATGATTCTCTGCGGAAGTACCGCGTCGTTTTTGCGGAAGGGCGCGGTGTTGCTTGGAATCAGCAAAGCACATTCAACGCGCAACGGGGTATCGCGGTCTGCGGGCTCGAGCAGTGGATGCGAAGCAACGCCCTGATAAACGACGCTGCTCGGACTGCCTGACCATTCCGCCATCATCGAACCCAACCCAAGCAGTTTCGATCTGCCGTGACCGGTCAATTTCGCTCACATACTCACGAGAATTTTTGGCTTGGTGAGCGCTTCAACCGCGGGCTATGCTGGGAGTATGGAACACGCGGTGCGCCTGCGCCGTGCAGTGTTGGTCCAACCGAGCTTCACGGGAGACGACATGATCCAACCGATCAACATGGGTGCGCTCGCGGGTGGCACACTTGAAGGCTATTCAAATCAGGTTCTAACTCGCGTGAACGACCATGATGTTCATTTGAGCGTCATGGACGGACCCTATTTCTGGCACCTGCACCCCGATTCCGACGAAACATTCCTGGTCATCGAAGGCGTGCTCATCATCGACTTCGACGATGGATCGGTCGACCTGCGCTCCGGTCAGCTGCTTACCGTGCCAGCAGGTACGCGTCATCGCACGCGACCGCACGGCGCACGCTCAGTTAACCTCACGGTTGAAAAGGCCAACGCGACGATGATCAGGTGCGAAGCACCACCGGCTTGGCCGCAACCGTCCTGAGTGAATCGACGGGTCCCTGCGTCCAAACCTCGAAGCCCCTTCTGCACCGACTAGTTTTGCCCAATGGCCTGCACGATAGCGTCACCCATCTCATGAGTCTTACTGGTCCCACCCAGATCGGCCGTAAGCGAACGCTTCTCACGCATAACGGTGCTCACAGCTTTCTCAATCAGCACAGCGGCTTCGCTTGCTTTGGCGACGTCATGCTTACGTCCGAGCCAATCAAGCAGCATCTGCCCAGACATAACCATCGCGTACGGATTCGCAATGCCGCGACCCGCAATGTCGGGGGCCGACCCATGCGTGGCCTGAGCCATCGCATGTCGCGGTCCAGCTGAGAGCCCCGGCGCCAAACCGAGACCTCCAACAAGTCCCGCGGCCTCATCGCTAAGAATGTCGCCAAACATATTGGTGGTGACGACTACATCGTACTTCTGCGGCGTCATCACGAGACGCATCGCGAACGTATCGACAATCGCTTCGTTCATGACCACATCGGGATATTCTGCCGCAATGCGTTTGGCCTCCTCAACGAACATGCCGCACCCGAGTTTGAACACCGTATCCTTATGAACCACGGTCACCTGCTTGCGTCTCGATCGTGCCAGCTTGAACGCCTCGTGCAACACTTTCGATGACCCAGCGCGGGTGATCACGCGCACCGAAATGGTCACATCATGAGTAGGCCGAAATTCTCCACACCCGGCCACAACATTGCGGTCTGGCTGAAACCCCTCATTGTTCTCCCGCACGATGACAAGATCGACATTCTGATGCAACGACTCAATGCCGGCATACGAGAGGGAAGGGCGGATATTCGCAAACAGATCGAAGTGTTTGCGCAAGATCGGATGCGGATTGACTGCCTCAGGCACTTTCGGATAAGCCATATGTCCGATCGGTCCGAGCACCCATCCGTCGAGCGCCTCAAGCCTTTCCAATGTACCGGGAGGCAACGTATAGCCGAGCGTGTCGTACGCTTTGCGGCCAATTGGAACGGGATGCCAGTCGATCTCGAGACCGGCCACTTCAGCAGCCGCTCGCATCACTTTCACTGTCTCGGGCACGACCTCATGGCCAATATCGTCGCCTTCCAGAATACCTATTTTCATGCGTCTTTCTCCGTTAAAATGAGGATGTCTAATGATTGATGCGATTCATGGCGAAAGCTCTTCAAGGCTGCGGCCGTTAGTCGGCGGACCGAACGCGCCAATACCAACGATGATTGCGGCCATGGCAACGCCAATCATGAGGAACACGCCACGCTGACCATAACTGGCCATCAGATCGCCCACCCAGTAGCCCACAAAAACAGAACTCACGCGGCTCCAGCAAAAGGTGAATCCAATGGCGCGGGCACGAATGCGCGTAGGGAAGAGTTCCGCCGCATAGGGATGAAAGATGGCAATCATCCAGTTGTTGCCAAGCGCGATCAGTCCACCTGTGCAAACAATCAGCGGCACATTGTGGCCCGTGGCAAACAGCGTTCCCGCCGCTCCGATCAGACAGGCACATAAAACGAGCTGCCATTTGCGCTCGATACGTTCGGAAAAATAGCTGCCTACGGCGGCGCCGACCGGTGCCATCAGCACGATCGCGAGCGAATAGTTGAGCGAGTGGACGATCGAGAAGCCGTGCTGGATAAGCAGCACTGGCACGAATGCGGTAAAGCCAAACACCGCGATGGTCTGCGAGAACTGGAACAGCGACACGATGATCGTGCGTGACAGATAGAAGCGACTGAAGATTTCTCTCCATCGCCCTTTTTCGATGATCGGATCCGGCACGCTCAGATCAGGCGCGGATAAAGGCTCGCCACGCTCGTTTTCCACAGCCTGTTCGATCTCACGTACCACACGATCGGCTTCCTCCACCCGGCCGTGGACTTCTAGCCAGCGCGGCGATTCGGGCAAACCGCGCTGCAGCAGGAAAACAATCAGGCCGCTAGCCGAGCCGATCATCACGACGATCCGCCAGCCAGCGATTCCGAACGGATCGAGCGGCACGAGGATCGCAGCAAGCAAGGCCGCCACTGGAATGGCCGACAGCACGAAGATGTACGAAGTCGTCATGTAGCGGCCGCGGCTCGCCCGGGGAGTCAGCTCGGTGACGTAGCAATCGTTGTTCACGAGTTGCATGCCGACGGCAAAGCCGGCGATGAAGCGCGCCAGATCGATCAACAACGGATCGCCAAGAACAGCCACCGCAAACTGCGATGCCGAGTAGACCATCATCGAATATACGAACACCGCGCGCCGTCCAAAGCGGTCGGACACCGCGCCGAAAGCAGCAGTACTAAGAAACATGCCGATAAAGAACGAAGCGAGAAAGCTGGCAAAGCTATGAACATCCAGCAAGCCCTTGTTGGCGATCGTATAGATGCCGGAGCGCATCAGACCCAACGAAATAAAGCCCGGCATAAATAGCTCGAAGAATTCGAACCAGCCGCCCGCAGCAATTCGCGCGACGATCTTCATCAGATGACGCGACCTGGGCAACCGGTCGATTCTCGCCATGATCGCGTAATTACTTCGCAGCGCTGACGGCAAGCTGAGTTCCATGTTTGTCTCCGTCTTTATAGTGGCGTTGCGCATCATTTAAGCGCGCCGTGCAGCATCTTGTTGCGACGCCGCATTCATCGCCGCTGCATCAATACATTCTTGGCGCCTGATTGCGATCTTGCAATACCATAATGGCTCACTTCTTTATTAACCTGAGGTTAGGAATGCTGGAGCGAGCGGACCTGGCGCTGGTGCTGGCGGTACGGGAAACGGGCAGTCTGATCGGTGCGGCGCGGCGTTTGGGGGTGAGCGGCGCAGCCATCACCAAGCGGCTTGCGCAGATCGAGGCTCAACTGGCAGTGCGTCTCTTCAGGAGGACAACCCGCAGCGTCGTGCCCACGCCTGAAGGCGATCTGTATTGTGAGCAGGCCATGCAACTGGTTGCGGGGTTTGAAAGCCTTGAGGCCCGCATCGCAGACTTCAGTACCACGCCGGTAGGTCTGATCAAGCTGGCGTGTAACGTCGGCTTTGGTCGACAGTGGATGGCGCCTGTCATCGACGCATTCTCGCGTCTGTATCCATCCGTTCGGATCGAACTGCATCTTCGGAACACGCTGCCCGATCTCCAGGCGGAGGGTTTCGACGCTGCTGTGTGGCTGTGGCGCCCGCTGTCCACACAATGGATCATCCATACCCTTGCGCGGAACAACCGCGTGATGGTGGCGGCGCCCGACTATCTGCAGCGTGCGGGCGTGCCGCAGACGCCCGCTGATCTTTCGCGCCATACTTGCCTGTTGATGCTCGAACGCGACATGCCATCGTACGTGTGGCGCCTGAATCGTGTATCGCCGCAGGGTGCCGAGGAGTCGACCATCGACGTGCGCGTTTCGGGCCCGCTTTCCAGCAACAACGGCGAGGCGCTGCGCGACTGGGCACTGAGTGGAGCGGGGATTGCGCTTCGTCCGTACTGGGATGTCTACGCGCACATTCAGAGCGGGAGCCTGACTCACGTGTTGTGTGACTACGCGAAACTGGACTCTGACGTTCAGTGGATTGCGCCGTACCGGGCGCATTTGCCGGAACGGGTCAGACTGCTCAAGGAGTTTATTGAGGGCCGGCTCTCCGACGCGCCATGGCTGCATCGGTCAGGGTAAATCCTGAGAAAAACATCAGACGTCTGATGTATTCTTTAAAAAAGAACAACGGATGGGCCTGCGTATGCGCCTGAGCGTAGAACGGTCGATGAGCGACAAGATTCAGGATTCGCTTCTTGCGATGATTCGCGAGAAGGGCCTGAAACCCGGCGATCAGATCCCTACGGAGATCGAGCTTTGCGAATTGCTGGGCGTGGGACGCTCGAGCTTGCGTGAAGCCGTGGCGCAGATGATCTCGCACGGGCTGCTGTCGCGCGTGCAGGGGCGCGGTACCTTCATCAGACAAGTTTCGTTGAAATTGCAAGGCGGTCTCGATGATCTGATGTCTGTGACCGATATGATCAAGAGCGTCGGCGCCGTGCCGTCAACCAGTCGTCTGCAGATTGAGCATATCGAGGCATCGGAAAGTCTGGCGGAAAAGCTGGGACTGAAGGCGGGCGATCCGTGTGTGCGGATCGAGCGGGTCAGAAGGGCTGATGATGCCGTTGCGGCGTATTGCATCGACATTGTCCCGAAGCAGGTGTTCGATGCCGCGAACGGCGAGCTAGGCGAATCGCTGTTCGCCATGTTCTACCGCACCGGGAGGCGACTCTCGCATACGCATTCATCGATCCAGCCGACCATCCTGACGCCGCGTGATCTGCCCGAACTGGGCGAAGGATTTGGGTTGTTCCTGTTGCTGGACGAAGTGGATTTTGATCAAAGCGGCGAGCCGCTTTGCTATAGCAACGACTATTACAACACGAGCATCTTCAAGTTCGACCTGGTACGCAAGCGCCACTGATAGCGGGCGCGCGGTTGGGTCGATCGCGGAGGAGGCACCATGGAATTTGAGGCGTTGAATGCGTCCGAGCTATCGGCGTATTTGCGAGGCATTCCTGTTGTACACAAGCTGCTCGGCGAGCCGGCCGAACTGGATATTGCCGAAGTCGGTGACGGCAATCTGAACTACGTCTACTTCGCGAGCAATGCGAGGACGCCGGCAAAGAGCGTGGTGGTCAAGCAGGCGCCGCCGTTTCTGCGGCTTGTAGGCAAGGCCTGGCCGCTCACGCGCGAGCGGCTCGAGCGCGAGGTCGCAGCCCTCAGGCGCTTCGGGGCGCTATGCCCGGAGCACGTGCCGAAGGTCTACCATGCCGATAGCGAACTCTTCCTGATGGTGATGCAGCGGCTGTCATCGCATTGCATTCTGCGACAGGGGCTCATGAATGGTGTGGTGTATCCGAAGCTCGCCGATCATCTCTCCACGTTTCTCGCCAATACGTTGTTTTTCGGCTCAGATCTCTTTCTCGCACCCGACATCAAGAAGCAGGCCGTGGCCGCTTCGGTCAACGGCGAACTATGCAGGATCACTGAAGACCTCGTATTTACGTATCCGTTCGAGGACCATTCTTCGAATGTCTATAGCGCGGCGTTGCCACGCGCGGCCATTGACCGGTTGCGGTACACGCCCGAATTGCGCGCCGCGGTTGGCGAGATGAAATGGGCATTCATGAACCGCGCCGAGACGCTGATTCACGGCGACCTGCACACGGGTTCGATCATGGTCAATGAAGACGAGACCTACGTGATCGATCCCGAGTTCGCTTTCTACGGACCTATGGCGTTCGACGTTGGCGCGATCATCGCCAATCTGCTGCTCGCCTATTTCTCGCGCGACTGGCATGGCCGCGTCAACGGCGCTTCGCCGGAACCGTATCAGGCGTGGTTGCTCGATCAGGTGCGCGACATCTGGTCTGGCTTCTCGGCAAAATTCCAGGCGCTTTGGCGCGATCACGAAGGGCGCAGCAAGACGCATTTCATCGGCAACGACCCGAGTCGCGTATGTGCCGATGCGTTCAGGGCGCACTTCATGCAACAACTGTTCGCGGACACGCTCGGCTTTGCAGGGTGCAAGATGATCCGGCGGATCGTCGGCATGGCAAAAGTAGCAGACATCACACGTATTACCGACGACGCCGTGCGCGCCGCGATCGAAGTGCGCTGCCTGCAGTGTGCGGAAACGCTGCTAATGGAGCGCGCCTCGCTGACGAGCATAGAAGACGTCATTGGTCTCGCGCGGGAGATTGGATCTGCCTCATGACCTGCGCCCATTCCATTTCAACCCGTGATGCCTCTGGAGCACGCATGGTTTCCACGCCGTCTATTCCGAGCCTTCCAGCGACCATTGCATGGGAAAACGACGGCTTGTCGATCCTCGATCAAACGCGTCTGCCGCGCGAAACCGTCGTTGAAAAGCTAACGACAGCCGAGGAAGTCTGGCGCGCCATTCACGAGCTTCGGGTGCGCGGTGCGCCGGCCATCGGCGTAGCGGCGGCGTATGGGTTGTGTGTGGCGATGCGTGCGAGCGCGCATCTAACGATAGCCGGGTTTCGCGCTCAACTGGCGACGCAGGCGGCGTATCTCGACAGCGCGCGGCCCACGGCGGTCAACCTTAGCTGGAGCCTCAGGCGCATGCTTCAGGCGGCGCACGCGTCGCCTGCGAGCGAACCGGCATCGCTGCTGCGCGTATTGATCGACGAAGCCGTCGCAATCCACGAGGAAGACCGCGCGCTGTGCGAAGGCATCGGCGAACATGGTTTGCCGCTGATCACCGAAGGTTGCGGCGTATTGACCCACTGCAACGCGGGTGCGCTCGCCACGACTGGGCTCGGCACAGCAACCGCTCCAATCTACAAGGCGCACGCCGCAGGCACGAAGTTCCGCGTCTACGCCGATGAAACCCGCCCGCTGCTGCAAGGCGCGCGTCTCACAGCCTACGAGCTGCAGCAGGCCGGCGTGAATGTGACGTTGATCACCGACAGCATGGCGGCCTCGATCATGGCGCAAAGACTCGTCGACGTGGTGATCGTTGGCACGGATCGCGTCGCGGCAAACGGCGATTTCGCCAACAAGATCGGCACGCTGGCTCTGGCGATTGTCTCGCGGCATTTCGACATTCCGTTCTACGTGGCCTGTCCGTCGTCCACGCTCGATCTGCACACGGCAACGGGCGGCTCGATCGTGATTGAACAACGCCGTGACGATGAAATCACGCACCTCTATGGCCAGCGCATCGCGCCTGCAAACATGAAGGTTAGCAATCCCGCATTCGATGTAACGCCGCACGAGCTTGTGACCGGCTTTATCACCGAACGCGGCATCGTACAGGCGCCATTCGCGCAAAACCTGGCCACACTGTTCGCCATGGAAGGAGACGCGGCATGAACGATAACGCGTTGCGCGAACAGATCGTCCATACCGTACGCGAAATGGAGCGCCTGGGTATCAATCAAGGCACGTCGGGCAATGTTAGCGCGCGCTGGCTCGACGGCTTTCTGATCACGCCTAGCGGCGTTCCCACTGCGCAACTGCGTGCAAGCTCGATTGTCTGGTTGCCGATGGATATCAAGGAGCCGTCGCCGGTGCTCGACCAGGCCAGACCCTCGTCGGAGTGGCGCTTTCATCGCGACATATTGGACTCGCGGCCGGATGCGCATGCGATCGTTCACACCCATTCGGCAGCGGCCACCGCGTTCGCCATTCACGGCCGCGATATTCCCGCTCATCACTACATGGTCGCGGCAGCGGGCGGCAAGTCCATTCGCTGCGCACCGTATGCGACCTTCGGCAGCCAGGCGCTCTCCGATCATGCCGTCGCCGCCTTGCAGGAACGCAGCGCCTGTCTGCTTGCGCATCATGGCGTGATCGCGCTCGGCCCCGATCTTGGGCGTGCGTTGTGGCTCGCGCATGAAGTCGAAGTGCTGGCGAAGCAGTACCTGCTGGCGTGCCAGCTTGGCACGCCGCCCGTGCTGCCGGACGAAGAGATGCAGATCGTCGTAGAGAAGTTCAGGAGTTATGGTCCGAGGAGAACGCAGTAGAACTGATCGTTGCATCACACGCTACATCTGCAACGCGTAGCAAAACCGCCTTAATAATGTGAAAAACGGAGACAGACATGGCTTGGAATTCAGGAAGATTCGATGCATGGGGCAAGCTCGGCGCGACAGCGGGGACGGTGGTCCTGTGTGCGGCTACGGTGCTGGCAGGTTGTTCGAAGAGCGAATCGCCGTCGTCTTCGGGCACGGCGGCAAGCGATGCGGGCGCAAGCGCACCAGCGGCAATGGCAAGTGCTGCTCCGGCGGCGGGCGGCAAGACGAAGATCGGTTTCTCGGTCTCCACGCTGAACAACGCGTTCTTTGTCGGCTTGAAGCTGGGTGTGGAAAAGGGCTCTAAAGATCAGGGCTTCGACCTCGTGCAGACCAATGCGAACGGCGACGCCCAGCAGCAGGTCAATGACGCGATCAACCTCCTGAGCCAGGGCGTGAATGCGCTCGTGCTGAACCCGATTGACTCGAAAGCAATCATCCCCGCCGTGGAAAAGGCTAACAGCATGGGCATTCCCGTGTTCATGCTCGATCGCGGCTCAGACGGCGGCAAGGTGACCTCGTTCGTGGCATCGGATAACGTCGCCCTCGGTGCGACAGGCGCGAAGTGGATCGCGGATCAATTGAAGACGCGTTACGGATCGCCGAAGGGCAATGTGGTCGACCTGATCGGCCTCGTCGGCACGACCGCTGCAACTGACCGCGAGAAAGGCTTCTCCGACGAAATCGCGAAGTATCCGGACATCAAGGTCGTGGCACGTCAGGAAGGCGCGTTCGACCAGGAGAAGTCGCTTAACGCCATGACGGACATTCTGCAGAAATTCCCGCAGATCGATGCGGTGTTCGGCGCGAACGACGACAACACGGTGGGCGCGGAAAAGGCCATCGACAACGCGAACCGCTACAAGCCGCTCGGCGACAAGGATCACATCATGGTGATCGGCGCGGACGGCACGGCGCAGGCTTTGTCGGCGATCCGCGCGGGCAAGCAGGACGCGACAATCTCGCAGAACCCGATCGAAATGGCGGCCAAGGCGTTGAGCTTCATCACGGACTACCAGGCGAAGAAGGACGTGCCCGCCAACTATGCGTGGCCGACGCTGCTGATCGACAAGTCGAATATCGACTCCGATGAAACCAAGAAGTACGGCCTCTGGTCGCTGCAGGTCAGCCAGTAATCTGTAAATGCGAACATGCGCGCCCGCGTTGCGGGCCGCATGCTTCAAGCCAGACGAGAATCGAACATGAGTGCCGAAACGAATGTGCCGGAGGTGGCTAGCGGGCGAGCTGCCACGCCGGGTGGTCATGCGCCGTTGTTGCGCATGGAAGGCATCGTCAAGAGCTTTCCGGGCGTGAAGGCGTTGCGCGGCGTGAGCCTGACGCTGGAAGCCGGTCACGTGATGGCGATTGTCGGCGAAAACGGCGCGGGCAAATCGTCGCTGATCAAGACGCTGTCGGGTGCGTACGAGCCTGATGAGGGCAGCATTGCGATCAACGGGGTGCCGCTCGGGCGCGGCACGCACGCGGCAATCGATGCGGGCGTCGCAGTGATTTATCAGGAGCTGTCGCTGGTCAACGACATGACCGTGGCGGAAAACCTGTTCCTCGGGCGCATGCCTTCGCAAGGCGGCTTCGTGAAGCGTCGCGAAGCGAATGACGATGCGCGCAAGGCGCTTGCGCAAGTCGGGCTCGAGAGCGTGTCGCCGTCAATGCGCCTTGGCGATCTGCCGCTCAACAAGCGGCAACTCGTGGAAGTCGCGAAAGCGGTCGCACGCGAGGCACGCATCCTCGTGATGGATGAGCATACCGCCGCACTGCAACGCGGCGATATCGCGAACCTGTATGCCGTTGTGCGCCGTTTGCGTGCGGCGGGCATGGGCATCATTTTTATTTCGCACCACCTGGAAGAAGTGTTCGAGCTGGCGGACTCGGCAGTCGTCATGCGCGACGGCGTGACCGTCAGTGCGCGTCCGATGTCGCAATGGACCGAGCAGGAGCTGGTCCAGGCGATGGTCGCGCGCAACCTCGAATCGTTCTATCCTTGGGAGCCGCGCGAATACGGTCCGGTTGTGCTGGAGGTGCGCGATCTGGCGAGCCCGCCTATCGTGCGGCACGCCTCGCTCAGTGTGCGGGCGGGCGAGATCCTTGGTATTGCGGGTATCGCAGGGGCAGGGCGCACCGAATTGCTGAAGGCGATCTTCGGCGCGTTGCCGGTGACGCAAGGCGAAATCATCGTGCGCGGCCAGAAGGTCAGCATCAAATCGCCTAGCGACGGTGTGCACCACGGTCTCGTCTATACCGCTGAGGATCGCAAACTCGAAGGGCTCGTGCTGGAAGCGAGCATCGAGGAAAACGTTGCTCTATCGAGTCTGAAGGCGCTCGCCACAGGCGGTTTCGTCAGCAATGCACGCAAGCGCGCACTCGCGCAGGAGGCAAGCACGCGCTTCGGCGTGCGCGCGCCGTCGGTCATGCAGATCACCGGCAACCTCTCGGGCGGCAATCAGCAGAAGGTCATTCTCGGGCGTGCGACCGCGACGAATCCGGCCGTCATCATGCTCGACGAGCCCACGCGCGGCATTGATGTGGGCGCGAAATCGGAGATCTATGCGCACATGGTTTCCATGGCGCGAGCGGGCGCGGCGGTGATCATGGTCAGCTCGGAACTGCCGGAGCTGCTCGGCATGTCGGACCGCGTGCTGGTGATGTACCGGGGCAGCATCGTCACGGAAATTGCTCGCGACAAGGCGGATTCGGAAACGGTCATTCAATGGGCTACGACAGGAGTAGGGGCATGACGTCCACGACAACCAAACAGGCGGACTCGGAGGCGTTCTCGCAGCGCCTCATCCGGCAACTGCGCAGCGGCATCGGGCCGCTATTCGCGGCGCTCGTGCTGATCTGTGTAGTGCTCTCGATCGCATCGCCGGAATTCCTGACGACCAGCACGCTGACCAACGTCATGGTGCAAGTCTCGGTGGTCGGCATTGCAGCGGTGGGCGCCACATTCGTGATCATCACCTCGGGTATCGACCTCTCGGTCGGTTCGCTTGTGGCGCTCAGCGGCATGGTGGCTGCGACTGTGATGGCTGGATCGGCGGCCGGGAACGTTGGGCTCGGGCTCGGCGGACTCGCGGTGGCGCTGGCGGTTGGCGCGATCGTGGGTGCGCTGAACGGCTTCTCGGTGTCGTGGTTCAGGCTCGTGCCGTTCATCGTCACGCTGGCGATGATGGCAATGGCGCGCGGCCTTACGCTCGCCATCTCCGATGGCCGCACCAAGTTCGATTTCCCCAATTCGTTCACCGCATTCGGCGCGAAGAGCGTGGCAGGTCTTCCCGCACCGATGCTCGTGATGCTGGTGGTGTTTATCGTCGGTCACGTCTTGCTGCGCAAGACCACCTTTGGGCATCAGGTGTTCGCGGTCGGTGGCAACAAGGAAGCAGCGCGGCTCGCGGGCATTCCGGTGGGGCGCGTGATCTTTCTCACTTACACGCTCGCAGGCGTGACCGCGGCCATCGCGGGCATCGTGCTCGCGGGGCGGCTGAATTCGGCGTTGCCGTCGGCGGCAAACGGACTCGAATTGCAGGTGATCGCCGGTGTGGTGATCGGCGGTACGTCGCTCGCGGGCGGGCGCGGCTCGATCGTGGGCACGTTCATTGGGGTGGTGCTGATCGGCGTGATCAACGTCGGCCTGTCGCTGCTCGGCGTCAATCCCTTCTGGACACAATTCATTCAGGGCGGCGTTATCTTCGCCGCCGTCATGCTCGATGCGCTCAGTCAGCGCCGCAAGAACTAACCTCATTCAGGAGACACGCATGAGAAAGATCATCAACCAGCCCGATCAATTCGTCGATGAGATCATCGAGTCGCTGTTGATCGCGCATCCGGGCTGGATCAAGGCGGCAACGGCCGACCGCCGCGCGCTTGTGCGCGCGGATGCGCCGAAGCAGGGCCGCGTGGGCATCGTGACGGGCGGTGGATCGGGACACATGCCGGGCTTTCTCGGCTACGTGGGCGAAGGACTGTGCGGCGGTGTGGCGGTAGGGAACGTGTTTTCATCGCCATCATCGGAGCAGATTTACGAAGCAACCAAAGCGGTGAACGGCGGCGCGGGCGTGCTCTATGTGTATGGCAATTACGGCGGCGACGTTTTTAACTTCGATCTCGCGGCAGACCTCGCGGAGCCGGATGGCATCGATGTAAAGACCGTGCTGCTGACCGACGACGTGGCGTCCGCGCCCAGCGAACGTAGCGCTGACCGGCGTGGCGTGGCGGGCATGGTGTTCGTGTTCAAGTGTGCGGGCGCGGCGGCGGAGCGCGGCGATTCGCTTGAGGAGGTCGCGCGCATTGCGGCGAAGGCGAACAACCAGTGCCGCACGATGGGCGTGGGTTTGTCGCCGACAATTCTGCCCGCAGCGGGCAAGCCGACCTTCACGCTGCCCGAAGGCGAGATGGAGATTGGCATCGGCATTCACGGCGAGCCGGGTACGCATCGCGGCAAACTGGAAACGGCCGATGAAATCGCTACGCGGCTTACCAACGAAATTTTGCGCGATCTTGCGGCGCCAAAAGGTTCGCGCGTGGCGGTGCTAATTAACGGCCTCGGCGCTACGCCTTTAGAAGAACTGTATCTGCTTTATCGACGTTCGGCCGCACTTATCGCCGAACAAGGTTTGACGATTGCGCGCTCTTATGTGGGCGAGTACGTTACGAGCCTGGAAATGGCGGGCGCATCGATTACCGTCATGCTGGTAGATGACGAACTCGAAGCGCTGCTCGCCGCGCCAGCGCGGTCACCTTTCTTTCATGACTGGTCGAAAAGCTGAAAAGAGGGGAACGTCATGAGTCTTTCCTGTACTGAACTGCGCGACTTGCTCACGCGTACGCTTACCGCGCTACCCGCTCATGCCGAAGAGTTGCGCGAGCTTGATGCCGCGCTTGGCGACGGTGATCTCGGCATTACTGTGCAATCCGGATCGACGGCGGTCGTCAAGGTGATTGGCGCGTTGCCGGAAACAGCATCGGTATCCGAACTTTTGCTTGCCGCCGGCAAAGCATTTTCCACGGCAAATCCGTCGACGTTCGCGGCGCTGATCGGCGGCGGGCTGCTCGCTGCATCAAAGACGGTGACCGGCAAGGACGCGATCGATAAAGCCGATGCACTCGCGATCGGGCGCGCGGTCGCAGGGCGAATCATCGAACGCGGCAAGAGCCAGGTGGGCGACAAGACCGTGCTCGACGCGCTCGTGCCTAGCCTCGATACGCTCGAAGCCACATCCGGCTCTGCTGACGTCGTACTCGACGCAATGATTGCGAAGTCGCAGGAGCAAGTAACGGCGACGGCGAGCCTGCAATCGAAGAAGGGGCGCGCAGCGTGGGTGCAGGAGCGCAGCATCGGGCATGCCGATCCAGGCGCGACAGCCTATCTGCGGTTTCTCGAAGCGTTGCGCGCGGCATTGAAGGCTTAGAACAATGCGCGCCTCCGATCAGGGTTTACGTTGTCGAACCGATAACCAGCGGGAATCGGTTGCGCGGAATACGCAATTGGATAACGTCTTCCCTCGTACTAGACTTTCCGGGGAGCGGACGGTGCCCGCGGCTTCCGCTCGCCCCCAGCGCCTCAGATCTGCTTCTTTACAATTCCAAAACGGAGACATCACGTGAGATCGAAAGTGGCCTGCGGCATTCTTGCCGCCGTGGTTTGCGTCAGCATTGCCAATACAGCCGGTGCACAGGTAGCGAGCGGCGACACCTCGTCGCTGAAAATCGCGCTCTCGAACAACTACGCGGGCAACAGTTGGCGTCAGGCGATGCTCAAGAGCTGGTCGAACGTTGCCGATGCCGCCGTCAAGCAGAAGGTGGTCGCCGCTGCGCCCACTTTTACTACCGCGGAGAATCAGGCCACCGAGCAGGTGCAGCAAATGCAGAACCTGATCCTGCAGGGTTTCAAGGGCATTGCTGTGGATGCCGTTTCGCCTACCGCGCTCAATGGCGTCATCAAGCAGGCCTGCGGCGCAGGGGTGACGGTGGTGTCGTTCGACGGCATTGCATCCGAGCCTTGTGCGTATCGCATCACGGTCGATTTCCGCAAACTCGGCTCGATGCAGGTCGACTATATGGCGAAACGCCTGAACGGCACGGGTAATCTGCTCGAGATACGAGGTCTTGCCGGCGTGTCCGTAGATGACGAAATCCATCAAGGCATCGTCGATGAGCTCAAGAAGTACCCGGGGCTGAAGATCGTCGGCTCCGTGCATGGCGATTGGACCCAGACGGTAGCGCAAAAGCAGGTGGCCGGTATCTTGCCGACGCTGCCGAAAATCGATGGTGTCGTGGACCAGGGCGGCGACGGCTTTGGCACGGCGAAGGCCTTCGCCGAAGCCAACCGTCCGACGCCGATCATCATTCTTGGCAATCGCCAGGAAGAGCTTGCATGGTGGGTGGAGCAACGCAAGAAGGGCAACTACGAGACGCTGTCGGTCACGATCCCGCCGGGTTGCTCGACGTTTGCTTTCTGGATCACCCAGCAACTGCTGGCCGGCAAGAAGCTGCCGCACGATATCCAGATGCCGCTGCTTGAGGTGAAGGCGGACGAACTCGACTCCGTGCTCGCTAAGACGCCGCCGGGTCAGCTTGCCAACAAGGAGTACACGCGCGACGAAGTGCTTAAGGTCGTCGACTCGAAGTAAGGCGAGAGGCTAGCGGCGATGCGTGACATCGTCTCTGGCCGTCGTCGGCACAACGAAGGGATCTATGACGGTTTCATTCGATGAATCATCGGGCTCGTCGGGCAGCACGCCTGACGAGGTCTTGATCGGTCTTGCCGGCATCGGCAAGATGTTCGGTCAGGTCAAGGCGCTGAGCGGCATCGACTTTGCATTCCGGAGCGGCGAATGCGTCGGTGTCGCCGGTCACAACGGCGCGGGCAAGTCCACGTTGATGGCGGTGCTCGCAGGTGTCTACGCGCCGGATCACGGCACGCTCTCGGTTGCGGGCCAGCCCGTCAGCCACTACGACGCCAACGTTGCGCGCGAAGCAGGCGTG